>ENA-OPCB01000744-OPCB01000744.1-human-gut-metagenome-genome-assembly--contig:-NODE-744-length-21033-cov-3.617170_pt1 | contig 21033 bp, 23 predicted proteins | sample MGYA00241561_ERZ501473 | MGnify/ENA primary metagenome ERZ501473 (study PRJEB25962, sample SAMEA2042519) | human gut metagenome | biome: human gut; feature: human-associated habitat; material: faeces... | reverse complement strand
GACTTGAACACCGAGGCTAAAAAAGAATAAAGCATAAAAGGCAGGCCACCGTTCGGCTCCCCATGTAGGAGAGAACGGCGGCCTTTTTCGTTACATTGGTGCTTATGTTGCTTTTGCCTTGTTTGTCTATCATTCCTTGGTGGTGTTGGTAATAGCTTTCTCGTAACCTTTCGGGTATGCTTGCGTTACAAAAATACGAAAGAGGTGTCCGAGAATGGCAACCACCAAAAACTTGTGCGCTCAGATCCCCATTGACCTGCATGAGCGGGTCAGTGAAGAACGAGAACGGCTGGGCCAGACCACCAGCGAGTACATCGCCAACCTCATCCAAGACTATTACAACATGATCGAAAATCAGAAAGGCGGCATTCAAATGACTGAAAAAGGCAGAACCATGGCATTCCAGATTCCCGAAGAACTCTTCCAGCGCATCAAGCGTCACTTGGAGCGCGAGACGCTCCGCACCGGCAAAAAGCTCACCCAGCGAGACTTCGTGCTGAACCTGATCACGCAGGCGCTGGACGAAGCGGACGCTGAGAACACCGCAGAGCAGAACACCCCCTCTGAGGCCCCTGTCGCGCCCCGTGTGGCCGACGTGACCGCTCCAGCGAACAACACGGACACCCCCGACGAAGGTAACGCCGTGTAAGCCCGCACAAAAGCCAAAACAAAAGAACACGATTTAGGGAAAGCCACCCAGGGCATCCGAATATATCGGATGCCCTGGGTGGCTTTTTGCGTTTCATCAGAAAGGAGGCACACATTATGGCAAGCAAGATCAGAAATCGCTTTACAGACACAGAAATGCAAATTGTCAGGGAAACGGATCTGCTGGAGCTGCTGACCCATCTGGGCTATCAGGTCAAACGCATTGGCCGGTACCACACCACAGCAGAAATGGACAGCCTGCGGATCAAGGACCGTCGCACATGGTTCCGCTACTCGCAGAACACAGGCGGCGACGCCGTCTCTCTCGTGCAGCAGTTCTGCGGCAAGACATTCCCGGAAGCTGTTGAATACCTGCTCGCCTTTAACGGGCGGGCCAGAGACTCCCCTGCTCAAGTAGTGTCTTCCATCAAGCAGGACACCCCGCCAAAGCCCTTCGCCCTGCCTCCTCGAAACACGGATGACCGCAGAGTCTTTGCCTACCTGCGCAAACGCGGCATCGCCGCGCAGGTGATCCGGCAGTTTATGAACAGCGGTCTGTTGTACGAGGATGCCGAGCATCACAACTGTGTGTTCGTCGGAAAAGATCACGTCGGACAGGCGAAGTACGCAGGTCTGCGTGGGACCTACGACCGAGACGGCAAAGGTTTTCGCGGAGATGTGACAGGCAGCGATAAGAATGTCGGCTTTGCCATCCCGCACGATCCGCGCTCAGATCTGGTGCTTGTCTTTGAGGCGCCCATTGACCTGATGAGTTACCTCACACTCCACAGAGACACAACCAACGCCGTTGCTCTGTGCGGACTCTATGACGGCGCACTGCAGACCTATTTGCAGGCGCATCCGGAGATCCGCCGTATTGCGCTGTGTCTGGACGCGGACGAGCCTGGGCAGAAAGCCGCTCGGCAATTACAGGAAAAGTATCAGTTACAGGGGTATGCCGTTACCGTGGAGAAACCGCGCTGCGGCAAGGATTGGAACGAGTATCTGCAAAAACGGCTTTGCAGCCGGGAAAGGGGGCGATAGTCAAAAGAACATTGTTTTCAACGCGGATAAAAAACAAAAAATATAAGGAGGACCTATGAATCTGAAAAAGAACCATTATTCCCGCAGGGCGCTGGCACTGCTGCTGACGCTGGTCATGTGCGTGGGCATGATCCCCACCGCTTTTGCCGCCCAGCAGAACAGTTACCACGACCCCGCCGAGCACTGGATGCAGGCGTCCGGCCGTACCAATGAGCTGGACGCCAACAGTGTTGTGACCCGCGAGACCTTCAAGTGCGGTGAGTGCGGCAAAGCCACATCTTTTGAGGTGTTCCGCGTTCCCGAATATACCCGCAATGGCCAGCCGGCACTTAGCCGCAATGTGAAATATTCGGACGGCACGATGGTAGATGGTGTCGGTAAGGGTGATACCATGGACGGCATCCCCGGCAAGGACGCTACCTATACCGGATATCACTACACCAAAGCCGTCTGTGAAACCTGCGGCGGCATCAACACAAATATGAGCAAAAGCGAGTACGGCTATCTGAAAAATGTCTACTGGCTGTATGACTGTGCCGCCGCATTTACGCAGGAACTGGACGAAACCGTTTCCTACGAGTACACGGACGATACCTATCACACTGTCACCACCAAGGGCGGCACCTACTGCGCATTCTGCTACGGTACCAATCATACGGTCAGTCGCAAGCTGGAGCGCCACAGCATGGTGACGGAAGTTCTGCCCCAGCCGGCAAACGGCCGCTTTGCTACGGTAGAGAAATGCAGTCTGTGCGACTATACCCGCTATGACTATACGGCTGCCAAGGCCGTTGTTGCCAGCTACTACGGCGTGGTAGACGGACAGCCCCATACCATCAGCGTTACGGACTTGTCTGAAGCCGGTGTCCGCACCTCTATCCGTTACGGCAACAGCGCGGATAGCTGCACCATGACCTCCGCGCCCAACTATACGGACGAGGGTCAGTACACTGTCTATTACGAGATCACCTACACCTGTGACGGTGTGGATATGACGGAAAACGGTGTGGCCTATGTCTGGCTCCGTGATGATACGACGGATGAAAACGGCAACTGCGGCTGCGGCTGTTCTAACCCCAACTGTGGCTGCCAGAACAAGAATTGCAACGGAAATTGCTGTGCCGACAAGGGCTGTGGTGAAAACCACAAGTATATTCTGCTGGACAGCACCAAGGCCGGCTGCACCAGCCTCGGCTATGACCGCTACCTCTGCACGGAGTGCGGCAAGATCGAAAAGCGCGACTATGTGGACTCCCTCGGTCACGCATGGCAGAGCATCGTCATCCGCGACGCCACCTGCGAAACGGATGGCAAGCTGCTGGAACTGTGCTCCCGCTGCGGACAGATGAAGCAGACCGCCACGCCCAAGGGCGAACACAGCTATGAGGTCTACACCGTGGCTGCCACCTGTACCAGCCCCGGTTATACCGTCCGCGAGTGCTCCGCCTGTGGGGATCGTCACATTGAGGACATCACGGCGGCGCTGCCTCACAATTACGAATCCCATGTCATCGCCGCTACCTGCGAAAACGGCGGCAAGACCATCCACCGCTGTGACGGCTGCGGCAGCAGCTTCGTCACAGACTACACCGACGCGCTTGGTCATAGCTGGGATAAGGGAACCCTTGTTACCAACGCCACCTGCACCGGCGAGGGGGTCATGGAATACCGCTGCACCCGCTGTGGCTACCACCGTCTGGATGCCGACCCTGCGGATGGACACATCCCCGGCGCTCCTGCTACCTGCACGGAACCCCAGCTCTGCACCCGCTGCGGCGCGGTGCTGAAAAATGCGCTGGGACACGATTACAAGTCCGAAGTGACTGCCCCCACCTGCACGGAGATGGGATACACCACCAACACCTGCACCCGCTGTGGCGACACTACCAAGACCGACTATACCGAGTCTGCCGGTCATAAACCCGGCGACTGGATCATCGACAAGGAGCCTACCACCGACGCTGCGGGCAGCAAGCACAAGGAGTGCGAGAACTGCGGCGAGAAGCTGGAAACGGCAGAGATCGAGAAAATCTACAACAGCGGCACCACGGACAGCAAGGGTGAAGCCGTTGTAGGCGGTTATCTTGTGACCGTCACCGATACCGACACCAAAAATCCTGTGGCAAACGCCGCAGTTGCGCTCCACAAGGATAACAGCATCTCCATCCGCCTGCCGAACAGCCGCCTGCTGGACTACGCCGACCAGACGACCGTGACCGTGCAGCTTGTCAAGGACAAGTCCGCTGTGCCGGACATGAGCATCGCTGTCACGGATAAGAATGACAACTACGCCTCCGGCAAGACCGACAAGGCAGGTCAGATCACCGTCCCCACCAGCAGCGGTAAGACCAACGAGGACGGCAAGGTCACTACTGGCTATGAGGACGCGGACGGCGACCGCTGGACGCTGACCGTCAAGGTCATCCGCACGGACACGAAGCGCCCCATCTCCGGCAGTGCAGTGTCCATCGGCAAGACCGGCAATATCACGGTGAAGCTGCCGGACGGCACAGATCTGGACGCCAAGCATCAGGTGACGGTCATCGTGACCGACCACAAGAAGGCTCCCCAGCAGGGGAAAAATGTCACGGTCAAGGGTGATCTGGGTCAGTCTGCCGTAGGCAAGACCGACAAAAACGGTGAGCTGACCGTCCCCGAAGTGGAGCAGACCGAGCGCCACGGCGTTTACATCGTCGGCTACACGGACGGCACCTTTGGCCCCAGCCGCAGCATGACCCGCAGTGAAGCCGCCGCGATCTTCGCCCGCCTGCTGGCGGAGAAGAACGGTGACACCATTTCCACGGCGGCAAATACCAAATTTGCGGACATTCCTGCCCACGCCTGGTATAGCGGCTATGTGAAGTATCTGTGCAACAACGGCATTACCTATGGTAAGAGCAAGACCATCTTTGCCCCCAACGATGCCATTACCCGTGCTGAGTTTACCACGATGGCTGTCCGTTTCTTTGATGTGTACGGCGACGGCGACGCTGAGATCATGGAGCAGTTCAGCGGCTTCAATGATGTTTCTTCCGGCTATTGGGCGGCAGAATACATCAAGTACGCCGCGCTCCACGGCTGGATTAACGGCTACGGGGACGGCTCGTTCCACGCAGACCGCGAGATCAACCGCGCCGAGGTCGTCACCATCGTCAACCGCCTGCTGGGCCGCGAAGCGGATGAGGACTACATCGCGGACAATCTCCGCAAGCTCAACACCTTCCCGGATGTGAGCCGCAAGCATTGGGCGTATTACGCAGTCATGGAAGCCGCCAACGCCCATACCGCCATTCTGGGTGACAGCGAAAGCTGGGGCAAGTAAACACCCTGCCACCCTCCCGATGCCGGGAGGGTGGCTTTTCTAACATCAAACATCATAATTAAAAAGGAGAAATGAACCATGCTGAAAATCACTGCCATTGGCAATCTGACCCACGATGTGGAACTGAAAATGAATGAGGCCACCGGCAAACCCTATGCCATCCTGCGTATCGCTTCGGACCGCCGCTATAAGGATAAGGACGGCAACAAGCTCACCGATTTTATCTCCATCAAGGTGCGCGGCCCTCTGGCCGAGCGCTGCGCGGCGTTTGCGTGGAAGGGCTGTAAGCTGGTAGCCACCGGCGATTTCGAGACCATCACCTTCGCGGACGATCCCCAGCGCCAGCCCGGTTTCCTCATCAAAGCCAGCGATGTGGAATTCCTGTCTCCCCGCAAGGCGGAGGACGCGGCACAGGCGGTGGAGGATATGTCCGCCAGTGAGGACGCCGCCTGATGAAAAACACCGGGATCACATACACCAGCGCAGAGCGCAGTCCTGTGATCCTGCCGGAGATGGCCGAACTGCTCCCGCCTTTGAGCGCGGAGCAGTCTGCCGCTCTGGAAGAGGATCTGCTGCGAAACGGCTGTTACTCCCCCGTTATCGTCAATGAGGACATGGTGATCGTGGACGGGCATAACCGTCAGTCGCTGTGCGAAAAGCATGGCCTGCCCTATACGATGGCGGTATTCTCCTTTGAGGATCTGCTGGAAGCCAAGCAGTGGGCGCTGGACACGCAGAAAAATCGCAGAAATCTGGAAAAGTGGGAGCTGGGCAAGATCGCGCTGAAGCTGAAGCCGGAGATCGAGGCAAAAGCCAGGGCAAACCAAGGGACACGCACAGACCTTTCGGCAACATTGCCGGAAAGTTCCGATACTGTGGACACCCGCAAGGAGCTGGCAGAAGCAGTCGGCCTGGGTGAGCGCACCATGGGCAAGGTCATGCAGATCGATGAGAACGCCCCGGAGGTCATCAAGGAGGCTCTGGACAAAAAGGAACTGTCCATCAACAAGGGCTATGACCTGACCCGGCAGCTTCAGGACCTTCCGGAAGAGCAGCGGGAGCAGGCGGCCGCCGAAGCGCTGGAATACGAAAAAGCGAAAAAAGAACTGAAAAAGCAGGATGCCGAGATCGACCGGAAAGGAAAGATCGCGGCGCTTTTCTGCAAAGCGTATGAAAAAGCCGTCCTGCTGACGCCGTCCGAGGAAAATATCCGCTGCTGGACGGACGGGACGCGGATGACTCCGGAGGAAATGCGGGATACCGTAAAGGAATCCCGCGAGCTGGCGGAGGTGTTCCGGACGATTGCGGATATCATCGAGCAGAAGATCCTGCCCGCGGATTGGAGGTGTGCCGATGCAGAAAGCGAAGAAAACGATGCCCAGCCGGACGGGAATCCCGCCTGACGCGCAGGCGGAGATTTTGCAAAAGCTGTCTGCCGAGACGAAGATCACTTCCTGTGAGATCGCGGAGATATTGAAAAAGCATGATGTCTGCGGAGATATGGATGCGCTCCAGGACGCCTACCGGAAACGACTGGGACAGCGTCTCCTGTCCGGCATCCGGGACGAGAACGGCAAGCGGGAAATCCTCTCCACCAGCGGCGGCGAGTATGTCATCGTAGACTGCTGCAATGACCCGCAGAAGTTGAAAGCCATCCAGCGCCGCATTCAGGCGCAGATGAATGGGCTGGATGTGTCTGCCGGGAAGGTGCATGGGCGAGTTCACTTTTTAGAGCGTTTTGCGGGCTGGGTAAGAAAGGAGCGGTCAGATGGAGCAGCATGACAAAATGCTGTCCCCGGAGGAACAGTACGCGCAGCTTGCGCCGATGCTGGACGCAGACGGTTTCTCGTTGTATGTCGCCGCGGAAGAAGTCACCGGGCTCAAGGTCTATGAAGAATTTCCCTATGAGGATAACCATGGAATGTTTGAGATGGCAGACGGACACACGCTGCTGCGGTATCTGGAAGCGGCATACTTTGGGACCGTTACCTGGGAGATCGTCCCCGGCACGCCCTATGAGCGGGCGATTCTCGGTGAAGTGGACAAAACCACACCGAAGTATCGCACATTTTATCAGAAGATCTGCGCGGGTGCAGCAGCGCACATCAAAAAACGTATTGGGAAGGAGACACAGAATGTGAAGGAACCGATCTCAGAGATCAACAAAGAATCCTTCTGGGACCTGATCCATGAGGCAAAAATCGCCTGCGGGCAGGATATGGACGCCATGCTGGCCTATCTGAAAGACCGGCTGGTTTCTATGGGCCCCACGCAGGCACAGAATTTTCACGACATCATCCACGTCTATGAAGATCTCGCGGACAAGTTCGGCTTGTGGGACGCGGCAGGGATCATGAAGGAATACGGCTGCAGCGATGACGGTTTTATCGATTTTCGCGCCTGGCTCATCGCACAGGGGCGCGAGGTCTATTTTGCCGCGCTGGCAGACCCGGACAGCCTTGCGGATGTCGTTCCCTACGGCGATTGCTGCTTTGAGCAGTTGAGCTATGTCGGGGACTATGCCTACGAGCAGCTCACCGGGAAAAGCGCCTATGATCAGACAGATTGGAGCGCATATGAAGCGCTTTTGATGAAGCTGGAACAAGATATCGTCTATAAGGACGGCATCGAGTTTCCCAGAGAGAGTGCGGATCTGAAGAAATATCTGCCCCGGCTCTGCGCGAAGCATCCGGAGTGGGACGGTCAAACGCGCTGGAATCTGCAGCTGAAGGAGATCCGGGATCTGATCCATGCCGGAAAGGACTATGACCGGTGCCAGACATCAAATAAGAAGAAACGCAGCCGTGGAGGTGAGGCAAGATGAGCGAGTCCATGATTGTTGGTGTTGACCACGGCTATGCCGCTATGAAAACAGCCCATTTCTCTTTTCCATCTGGTCTGGTGGCGTATGAGCATGAGCCATATACGCTGAAGGACGTGCTGGAATACGGCGGAAAATTCTATGTGGTGGGCAGCGGGCGTCAGGCGCTTCAGAAGAATAAAACGCAGACAGAGGATTATTACCTCCTCACGCTGGCGGCCATCGCAAAGGAGCTCTCCTTCCGTCATGCGGAGCCCGCAGCAGAGATCCATCTGGCGGCCGGACTGCCCCTCACCAGCTTTGGACGGGAGAAAAATGCATTCCGTGAGTATCTGCTCCGGGATGGGAAAACGGTGAATTTCCGCTATGAGGGACAGGACTACTCTATCACCATCCGCAAGGTGTCGCTGTTCCCGCAAGGTTATGCCGCGGTTTTGACCCAGAGCATCCTGCTGGATGAGCCTTCTGTGATCGTGGCGGATATCGGTGGCTGGACGGTGGATCTGATGCGTTTGGACAACCGTATCCCCAATGCATCGACCTGCCGCAGTCTGGAACTCGGTATGATCCGCTGTCTGGATGAGATCGGTGAGCAGATCCGCCGCGCACTGGGCCTGTCTATGACGGCGGCACAGATGGAAAGCGTGCTGCGCGGCGATGCTGTCCATATCAACGAGGATGCCAGAAAAATTATTGACCGGCAGGCAGACGCCTATGTCCATCGCCTGCTCTCCGCCATTACGGAGAGCGGACTGGATACCCGCGCCATGCCTGCTGTTTTTCTGGGCGGCGGCGCGGCGCTGCTGAAGCGGAATGTATCCGCTGCGGACGGCCTTTGCCGTCCAGTCATCCTTGACGATGTGTCCCTCAACGCCAAAGGCTATGAGCGGCTGGCAGAACGTCTCTCCAAGAACGATGAGCAGTAACAAAAAGCGGATCAATCTGTCCTTTTCCATGTCCTCGCCCATCCAGCGCAGGGCGTGGAAGAAGCTGACGGAGATCCCCGCAGGACAGCGCACCGCCGCAGTCTGCCGCATGGTCTGTGAGTATAAAGGGCAGCAGGAACTGCTGGACGCCGTTCGCCAGACCATTCGGCAGGAACTGCGGGGAGTGCAGCTCACCAAAGAAGAAGCGCAGGATAGCGGCAGAGCCGGGGATGTAGATGAAAGCGTCCTCGGCTTTTTGCTTGCCCTGCAGGAAGGAGATGAGATGACCTGATCCGATATTTTGATATGTTCGCCGGCATCGGCGGCTTCCGCACGGGATTGACCCGCGCGGGCGGTTTCCGGTGTGTAGGACACTGCGAGATCGACAAATACGCCAATGCCAGCTATGAGGCCATTTATGAGCCGGGAAAGGAGGAACGATATTATCACGATGCCACAAAAATCGACCCCGCAGACCTGCCGGACTTTGACCTTCTGTGCGGAGGATTCCCTTGTCAGACATTTTCAATCGCTGGCAAAAGAAAGGGCTTTGACGACACCCGCGGCACTCTCTTCTTTGAAATTGCCCGATTGGCTCAATCCAAACGACCTTCGTATCTTCTGCTCGAAAACGTTCCGGGACTGCTGTCGCATGACAAAGGCCGGACGTTTTCTGTCATCCTCGCCACGCTTAATGACCTGGGGTACCGCGTGGAATGGATGGTGCTTAACAGCAAACATTTTGGAGTCCCGCAATCCAGAAGGCGGCTGTTCCTTATCTGCTATCTTGATCCCCGATGCGCCGGAAAAATATTTCCTGTCTTCGGCACAGGTGGAAAAGCTCTTATACAAGTCCTCGGAGGCTCGCAAGGCTCCCGTGTCTACGACGCAAGCGGAATAGCCTGCACGCAGACTGCCGGCGCTGGAGGTGTGGGCGGCAAAACAGGATTGTATATCATTCCGCAGGACAGACCCTTTGTGGATCTATGTGCCGGGGAGGCGAGACAAACGGAGGCCGCCCGCTGCCTCACTGCCCGTTATGGTCAGACAACGCTGTCTAATCATAGAGCAGAACGTTCCGGCGTTCTGCTCATCAAGGAAGCCACGAAAAAAGGCTATAAAGAGGCGAATCCCGGTGACAGTGTCGATCTCGGCTTTTCCGGGAGCAATACCCGCCGTGGTCGTGTGGGACAGGATATCGCCCATACATTGGAGACGAGCTGCATCCAGGGCATCGTGGAACGTGGCGGACGCATCCGGCGTCTGATGCCGCGGGAGTGTCTGCGGCTGCAGGGCTTCGATGAGTGGCAGATCGACCGTATCCTCGCCATCCAGTCTGATGCACAGGCGTATAAGCAGGCAGGCAACAGCGTCACCGCCAATGTCATTGAAGCCATCGGGCGCCGTATCCGGGAGGTGGATGCGGAACTGAAAGCCGGTGCTGCCGCATGATCGGGCTGAAGGACCAGTGCTTCGGCGTGGAAGTTGAAATGACCGGCATCACCCGTGAGCAGGCGGCAACAGCGCTGGCCGCGTATTTTGCAACGGACGCCCGCTATGTGGGCGGCGCTTACGATAAATGGTGTGTGACGGATCGGGACGGCAAAGAGTGGACGGTCATGAGTGACTCCAGCATCCACGGGGAGCAGAAGATCGGCAGCGGCTATCGTGCAACGGGTGACTACAGATACCGCGTGGAGATGGTAACGCCAAAGCTCACCTATGCGGAACTGCCCAAGCTGCAGGAGTGTGTCCGGCAGGTACGCCACGCAGGAGCCAAGGCCAACAGCTCCTGCGGCATCCATGTCCATGTGGACGCAGCCAATCATAACCGGCAGAGTCTGAAAAACCTCATCGGCATCATGTACTCCAAGGAGGATATCCTGTTCAAAGCGCTGCAGGTCAATGAAAGCCGGGCGTCCCGCTGGTGTCAGAAGGTGCGGGAACCCATGCTGAAGCAGGCACGCAGGCTCTCGTCGGATGAGACAAGGGATCTGACGCAGCTGGAGAATATCTGGTATGAGGGAGATAACGGCAGCGCAGACCATTATAACTGGACCCGCTATTACGCACTGAATCTGCATTCGGTCTTTTACCGGGGGACGGTGGAATGGCGCTGTTTCAATTCCACACTCCACGCGGGAAAAGTTGCTGCCTATGTGAATCTGTGCCTTGCTATCTCCGCCCAGGCTATCGCCCAGCGCAGCACGGTCATGCGCAAGACCCACAGTGACAATGAACTGTTCACCTTCCGGGTCTGGTTGGTGCGGCTGGGACTCAACGGCGAGGAATTCAAGCATACCCGTGACCACCTGTTGGCAAATCTGGACGGTGATCGGGCGTGGCGTTTCGATAAGGACAGCTATACAGTCAATCAAAAGAAGAAAAAATCCAGAGAAATGGAGAGGTGAAGCCTTTGAAGATTCAAATTGAAGATACTGTGTACGAAGGGACCGCAGCCGGGATCATGGAACAGCTTCGGGATCTCAGCTTTGATCCCACAGAGTTCCCGGATGTGGAGACCTACATCTGGTTTGTACAGAACAATGTCATCCGCACCACGGGGATGGACTGTCCGCTGCCGGATGGCGATGCGGAGACACAGGCGGCAGCCCTGCTCCGTCATCTGGAACGCTTTGGCGCTCTGACGATGCTGGAGGTGTGACGTGGAGGAAAACCTGTATTTTGCCTACGGCAGCAACCTTGATCTGGAGCAGATGGCGCAGCGCTGTCCGAATGCCGAGATCGTGGGGCCGGTCAGGCTGGAAAACTACGAACTGCGGTTCCGCGGCAGCGGCTTTGCTACCGTTGCGCCGAAAAAAGGCAGCGTTGTTTACGGACTGGTGTGGAAGCTCACACCGCAGTGTGAACAGTCTTTGGACCGCTATGAAGGGTATCCCCGCCACTACACGAAAGAAACCGTGACGGTTAAAGACGCGGCTGGCACAGAGATCCCAGTCATGGTCTATATCATGGCAGAGCCGTATTGCCGCCAGCCTGCACTGCCGTCCCCATATTATTACCGCGTAATCCAGCGAGGCTTTGAAGCCAACGGCCTGCCGGTGGACTCCCTTCGGGATGCGTGGAGCAGGACCATTGACGAGGTGTGGAGCGGCAGGGTTGACAAGCCAAAGCGAGCGCCTGAGCGAAACAGAGGGCCGGAGCGGTAACTCAGAGCAGCGCCGGCGTCTGTGCAAGAAAGAAGATCACCAGAATAGAGATCACAAAGGCCAAGATCCCAACGAGCAGGAAAACCTTTTTGCCGGGGCGGATTTTTGCCGCCTTGCCGATCAGCGCGGCCGCGGCGACGCATACCGCGGAAACCAGTAAAGCGACGCCAAGCATCTTCCACAGCCATGAAAGCTCCCAAAACCATATTATCACAGCCGCCTCCTCATATTTTTGTTCGTAAGCACAGTGTATCACAGGCGCGGTATCCGCGCAACAGACGGTCGGAGTGAAAAAGAGGTGTTCATTTTCCACGGTCTGTGTTACAATAACCCCTGTTTGTGAAAGGTGGGCGGATATGTTTTATACAACGGAGGAAGCTGCTGTCCTCGGCGGCTTTCTGGAACTGTATCTGGAACGGGATAGCGTGGACCCGGCCGTGCGGGAACGGCACCGGAAATTCCGGCAGGGGCTGCTGGGCGGCGCACTGGAACGGGCCGATTATGAATGGGCGGCTGCAGCACTGGGATTCCTGCGCCCCCAATGGTGGCAGGAGCATGAAGATCATCGGGCGTTGGAAAATGCCCTGCTGAAGACCCGGACGCTGGCATCCAAAAAAGAATAAAAATCACCATTTGCGGCAACGGCAGAGGAATCTGTCGCTGCCGCTTTTCTTTTGGGAAGGAGGAACCCATATCAGCACAGAAAAAATGAAAGTCCTTGTGGTGCGCCCCATGGAAATGCCTGAAGTGCAGGAGATCGACCACACTCTTTCTGCCATGCAGGAGCTCGTAGGCGGCACCATTCAGGCAGTTTACCCCTTCGATGACCCGGTGGCGCTCGTCTGCAATGACGAGGGCAAGCTGCTGGGCCTGCCGTGGAACCGCACCCTGACCAATGATCACGGTGTGCCGTATGACATTGTCTGCGGCACATTTTTTGTTGTCGGTCTTAAGGAGGATGATTTTGCCTCGCTGACGGAGCAGCAGATTGAAAGGTACAAGGACAAATACAGCCATGAAATGATTCTTTCTGTTCCGAAACAGCCGGAGGCACAAAAGAAACCGATGAAGAAGGAGAAACATGAATATGAAAGATAACTGCATTTTGACTGCTGAGTCAGTCACCGAGGGACATCCCGACAAGCTCTGCGATACCATCGCGGACGCGGTGGTGGATGCCTGTCTTACGCAGGATGCTGCTGCCCGCGTTGCCTGCGAGGTCATGGCGACAGCCGGAAAGATCATCGCCGCAGGCGAGATCACGGCAGCGAAGATTCCGGATATCCCTGCCATTATTTGCAGGACGGTGCGGGAAGCCGGATACGGCGGCAGCGACTATGAGGTGGAGGTCATCACCCATGAGCAGAGTCCCAACATTGCGGAAGCTGTGTGTGGCGGCACGGAGACCGGCGCAGGAGATCAGGGAATCCTGTACGGCTTTGCCTGCGATGAAACAAAGGAGCTGCTGCCTCTGCCTGTGGTGCTGGCCCATCGACTGACCCGCCTGTTGACCGATACCCGCAGGCAGGGCATCATCCTCGGCCTGCGTCCGGACGGCAAGGCGCAGGTGTCTGTGGAATACCGCTCTGGAGTCCCGTACCGCGTTGCCGCAGTGGTGGTATCCTGCCAGCATGAGGATGAGCTGCCCCTGCCGGAACTGCGCCGGGACATCCTGTGCCATGTGATCCGACCCGCCATGCAGGAACTTCCGCTGGACGAACATACCAAAGTGCTGGTCAATCCATCCGGTCGATTTGTCCAGGGCGGTTTTGAAGCGGACACCGGACTCACCGGACGCAAGCTGATGGTGGATACCTACGGCGGCCTCGCTCCTCATGGCGGCGGCGCGCTGTCCGGCAAGGATGGAACGAAGGTGGACCGCAGCGGCGCGTACATGGCCCGTTACATTGCCAAGAATATCGTAGCGGCAGGACTGGCCAAGCGCTGCACCATCAGCCTTGCCTATGCCATCGGCAAGGCACAGCCTGTGGCGGTGACGGTGGATACGGAGCATACCGGCATCTATTTCGATGATGTGCTGGAACAGGCTGTCCGCACGGTATTCAACCTGACGCCGGACGGCATGATCGGAACGCTGGGACTGGATCAGCCCATGTTCCAAAAGTTCTGCAATTACGGACACTTCACCCATGCGGACGCGCCCTGGGAGCGCACGGATATGACAGAGGTGCTGGAATGTGCCTGCCGCGCCAAAGATATGGGCGTATCGCACCGATAACAGAAAAGGCCCGCGAGAGATGGTCTCTCGCGGGCGTGTTATCACTGCACGGAATCCTTGAATGCCTTGCCGGGCTTGAAAGCCGGCGCTTTGGAAGCGGGGATTTCAATGGTGGCTCCGGTGGCGGGATTCTTGCCGGTGCGGGCGGCGCGCTCCTTCACCTCGAAGGTGCCAAAGCCCAGCAGCTGTACCTTGTCACCGGACTTCAACGCAGTCTGCAGCGTGTCGACAAACGCATTCAGAGCGGTGTCGCAGTCCTTCTTGGTCAGGCCGCTGGCTTCCGCCATGGCGGTGATCAGTTCTGTTTTATTCATCGTATTTCGTCTCCTTCATATCTAAAATGACTGGAAATGATATGCGCTATTATAGCAGACTCCCCACCTGCTGACAATACTGCCAGCAAAACAGAATCAGAGAGGATGATCATGATTTCAAAAGAAAAGAAGAACACCCTGCATATTGCGTCCTGCTCCTTCGGCAAAGACAGCCTTGCCTCGATCCTGTTGGCGCTGGAGCACGGGGAACCGCTGGATGAAGCGGCCTACTGTGAGGTGATGTTCGATAAAAGGATCTCCGGCGAGGTGCCGGAGCATCGGGCATTCATCTATGAGACTGCGATCCCCAGACTGGAACAGTTGGGGGTCCCTGTCCGTGTGCTGCGTTCGGATAAGACCTATCTGGACCTGTTTGCAGGAACAGTTACCCGCGGTCCGAAAAAAGGACTTCGGCGCGGATTCCCTCTGTGCGGGCATTGCTACGTTCAGCGGGACTGCAAGCTCCGCCCCATCCACCGATATAACAGGACTCTGCCGCCGGATGCTGTGCAGTATGTGGGCATCGCCAGCGATGAGCCGGTGCGCTTGCGCCGCTTGCAGGGAAATCAGGTGTCCCTGCTGGAAAAATATCACTACACCGAAGAGGATGCAAAGCAGCTCTGCCAAACGGCAGGGCTGCTTTCACCTGTCTATGCGTTCACAAACCGTGGCGGCTGCTGGTTCTGCCCGAATGCCAAGCGGAAGGAACTGCGGCACCTCTATGACCACCATCCAGAGCTGTGGGCGAAAATGCTGGAGCTGCAGGCAATGCCGGGAAAGGTGTCCGAGAAATTCAACCGCACGGAGCGCTTTTCCGACATCGATGCGGCATTCCGAAAAGAAGATGCCCTGTGCCCAAAAGCGGCATAAAAAGAAAAAGGAGATGAGAACCATCAGCAATCAGAAATATGAGATCACGGACATGGCCCATGAGGAATATCCGTTCCTGCACCGCATCCGTGCGCTGCGGGATATCTGCGGCGAGATCCGCGCAGGCGACATAGGTGGCTTCGTGGAAAGCGAAAGCAACCTGTCCGCGGAGCCGGGAGACTGCGCGTGGATCTTCGATGACGCCATTGCAGCGGGTGACGCCTATGTGGATCGGGATGCTTGTCTGCGGGGCGACGCCATTGCCTGTGGCAGCGCCTATGTTTCCAAAGGCAGCGTGATGAGCGGCCACAGCCGCGCCGAGGACAACGCCTATCTCCGCGGGGCCTCCATGACCGGAAAAGCGCTGGCTTCCGGAAACGCGCAGATCATTCACGATCCCCATACGATGGGGACTCCCATCCTGTCCGGCAACTGCAAGGTGTATGGCACGGTGCAGGGGGATATCCGCATCACCGGTTCTGCCGTGATCCTGCCCTGCGAGGAAGTCCGCAACGATACAAGGGATACCTTTGTCCTGAGCGGCAAGAGCCGGAGCGTGATCCGCGGCATCGGGCGTGAGACCTTGCAACCTCTGCAAAAAGAAGTAAGTCCCATGAAAACAAAAACGCCAAAGAAACGAGGTGTGGAGCGATGACCGTGTATGAGCAGGAATTGCGAAAGCTGTTTGAACACGGCGATCTCGTGGATCGGCCTCAATTCTCCGGGCGTGTGTGCGTGGGAGATCTCGGAAAGGACCTGCGTGTACGGGCGGAGTTTCTCTCTACCCATGTTTCCAACCAATATGACGCCATCCGCCTCACGGTGCTCAACCGCACGGAGGGCGTGGTGGACCGGACGCTGCTGCGCTTTCAGGATGTCTGGGGTAAAAAGCAGGTGCCGAACAATCCCAACTTCCGCAGCGGCGTCATTCCACACCTGTGGGATGATTATGGGAAAGTGGAGTGGTACGCCTATCACCCCACTGCCGTGGACTACGATGCACTCCGCCAGTCCATTGGGCAGTACCTGTCCATGTTTCGGGAGAGAACGCCGGAGCGGGAACAGGACGGTCCCAAGCTGGTCTATATCTGTGCTCCGCTGCGGGGCGATGTGACAGGCAATGTGGAGTTTGCGCGGCAGAAAGCGCAGGAGGTGTTCGCGGACGGCAATATGCTTTGAAATGTCGTATTCCTCTTACCGGATTTACAGTAACGCTGAACGGCACATTTGTTTTGCTCATTCCGGTGGTTATGTTTATTCTATCTGGGATCAGCGGACAGGCGGCTTATGAAAATGTTGTACTGGATTTCCTGTTTTATAGTCTGTTTACCCCGGTCTGTGCAACTATGATGAACCGTATCATGTTTGCCAGTGAGCAGCTTATGGCCGCAAAAAGCGCAGTCAGCCGAGTGGACGAAATTTTGCAGGAAAAGCCATTAAAGGAGCCGGAGCATCCTATGATTCCGGCAGACGCTTCGATTGTGTTTTCGGATGTTTCCTTCGCCTATCCAGGGGCCAAAGAGAAGGCCTTAGACCATATCAGCTTTGAGGTTCCGACAGGAAAAACAGTGGCGCTTGTTGGTGCCTCCGGCAGCGGTAAAAGTACAGCGGCAAGCCTCATTCCCCGATTTTATGATGTTCAGTCAGGTTCCGTTACGATTGGCGGCGTGAATGTACGCAATATTGAGAAGCAGGAACTGATGAAAAGAGTTGCTTTCGTGTTTCAGAATACCTGTCTGTTCAAGGACACCTTGATGAATAATATTAAGGCGGCCCGCCCGGACGCTACCAGGGAAGAAGTCTTGAGAGCGGCTGATGAAGCACAATGCAAAGATATTATTGACCGCCTCCCGGATGGGCTTGATACGCTCGTTGGAACAGGAGGCACATATCTCTCAGGAGGTGAAAATCAAAGGATTGCTCTTGCAAGGGCAATCTTAAAAGACGCCCCTATTATTGTACTGGATGAAGCCACAGCATTTGCAGATGCCGAAAATGAACATCAGATACAGCTCGCTTTTGAGCGGCTGACCCAAAACAAAACGGTTCTGATGATTGCCCACCGGCTCTCTACGATACAAGACGCAGACCTTATCCTGGTGTTCAAGGAGGGGCAGATTGCAGAAAGAGGTACGCATGAAGAATTGGTAGCCTTAAATGGTATTTATTCTTCTATGTGGAAGGATTACCAGACCTCGATTGCCTGGAAGGTCGGAAAGGAGGATGAGCAGCATGATTAAGGCGTTAAAAAAGAAGTATGCGTTAAGCGATCAGGGTGCAAAAGACCTGATAAAAGGGATCGTTTATTCGGTGCTGGCCAATATCAGCCTTATGTTTCCTGTTATTCTTCTGGCTATCGTCCTCAATCAGCTTCTTGCGCCTGTTTTGGGAGCGAGTGCGCCAGAGATCAGTGCCGCCGTTTACACTGTGATTGGAATTGTGATTTTAGCTGTTGTTTTTATTTTTCATTATTGCCAGTACACCGCAGCATATCTCGGAACGTATGACGAAAGCGCAAGGCGGCGTATCGGGCTTGCGGAAAAATTGCGTACCCTTCCGCTGACCTTCTTCCACCAGCGTGATCTTGCTGACCTGACAAGCACAATTATGGGCGACTGTGCAAACTTTGAACACGCATTTTCTCATACGGTTCCACAATTCTTTGGAGCAGTTATCTCTACGGGGATTGTTTGTATCGGCCTGCTGATTTTCAACTGGCAAATGGGTTTGGCTCTTCTTTGGGTAGCTCCGATTTCATTTGCAATCGTTATTCTGTCACGGAAATGGCAGGAAAAACTCAACAAAAAGCACATGAACGCAAGACTGGAGCTTGCAGAAGGCATTCAGGAGTGCTTGGAAACCGTACAGGATATAAAGGCTTGCAATCAGGAAGAAGATTATCTTCGCAAATTGGACGCAAAGATGGATGCTGCGGAAAAAGCACAGATTTCATCCGAAATGACAACGGCAAGTCTGCTGACAACCGGCCAGATGTTTTTACGGCTCGGTTTGGCAACGGTGATTGTAGTAGGTAATAGTCTTGTGGTAAGTGGAGATACCTCTCTGTTTACCTATATTCTGTTTTTGATTGCTGCCTCCCGCCTGTACGATCCGCTTTCCGGGGCGATGTCAAATATGGCGGAGCTGTTCTCTGTACAGCTTCAGGTAAACCGCTTGAAAGAAATAGAGGAATACCCGGAAGAAACCGGCGAGAAGAATATCCATACAAACGGGTACGATATTACATTCGATCATGTCCAGTTTTCTTACGAAAAGGGCAAACCGGTACTGAGGGATGTTTCGTTTACTGCAAAACAGGGACAGGTCACTGCATTGGTTGGCCCGTCCGGCGGCGGCAAAAGTACAGTCGCAAAACTGGCAGCCAAATTTTATCCTCTGGACGGAGGAAGAATACTGTTGGGCGGAACCGATATTGCTCCGCTAAATTCAACCATGTTGATGAAAAACTTTTCTATCGTTTTTCAAGATGTTGTGCTGTTTAATAACACCATCATGGAAAATATTCGTGTCGGTAAAAAGGACGCAACGGATGAAGAAGTGATTGCCGCAGCTAAAGCAGCGCAGTGTGATGAATTTATTTCAAAATTGTCGGACGGCTATCAGACGGTGATCGGAGAAAATGGTTCAACACTATCTGGCGGTGAGTGCCAGCGCCTTTCTATCGCACGCGCTCTTTTGAAAGACGCTCCTGTTATTCTTCTGGATGAAGCTACTGCTTCTCTTGATGTAGATAACGAAACTGAAATTCAAAACGCAATATCCAGGCTGGTAAAAGGCAAGACGGTTCTTATAATCGCTCACAGAATGAGGACGGTGGAGTCCGCTGATAACATCGTTGTATTGTCAGATGGTATTGTAGCCGAAAACGGAACTCACGAAGAACTTATGAAAGAAAATGGCCTCTATCATAGGCTGGTCGATTTGCAGACAGCTTCTGCAAATTGGAAGTTAAGCGTTTAATCATAAAAGGAGGTACTGATGAAACTTCATGCGTCCGGGGAGGACTACCTGGAGGCCATACTTGTTCTCCATAAGAAGATGGGCATGGTGCGCTCCGTGGATGTCGCCCGGCACCTGGAGGTCACAAAGCCCAGCGTGTGCCATGCGGTGGTGACCCTGCGGGACGGGGGCTTCCTGACGATGGACAGCGACTATTTTCTGCACCTAACCGACGTGGGGCGGGAAGTGGCGGAGCAGATCTACGAAAAGCACCGCTTCTTTACCGACCGGCTGATTGAGGCCGGCGCAGACCCGGAAACGGCGGAACGGGACGCCTGCCGGATGGAGCATGTCATCAGCCAGGAGTCCTTCGAGCATCTGAAAAATGCTTACAAAACAAAAGAAGAATAAACTGCCCGCATAGCAAACGGGTGAAACAGTAACGCGGCCGGGCACATCGAACCCGACCGCGTTACTCGTCTTTCTGGAAGGCTTCCGCCTGTTTGCAGAGCGCGATAAATTTTTCAATCTCTGCTTCGCTTTTCCCGGCAAAGAAGTCCACGACTGTTTTCGAGACTGTCTGATTTACCATTTCCGGGAAGATGGCGGCGTCCACGCTGATATTCAGTTCTTTGGCGACAAGGACCACCGTTTCAAATTTCGGATTACTCTGGCAGGTCTCCAAATCTATGATCGTGCGGGGGTTCATACCGAGGCGTTCAGCCAACTGCTTCTGCGTCAGATGCTGCCGCTTCCGTTCTGACCGCACCTTCCATGCAAATAGATCCAGCGGATTGTTCACTACACATCACCTCTACATCATTGTAGGGTGTGCTTCCGCTCATATAAATAACCATACAGCTCATGCAAAGTGAGTTATAACTCATATTTCGGAGTAAAGGGGGATATGGATGAGAGCGCCAACACAAAGGAGGTCAAAATAAGGCGGGGTTTACCGTTTGTACGGCGGACGCCCATGCCACTACGAAAAATATTCCAATAACGCAGCAGCGAGCCATGCTCATGAAAGTGAGTTATGGCTCGCTTTTTATATACTGTGGCTCATATCTCACAAAACCCGTTTCTTTGAGCGCCTGGGCGTGGGCTGCCGCTCCCCGCTCCGTTTCGTTCTGGCCTGTCACCCCGAACGAAACGAAAGGAGCCAATTATGAGCGGCAAAAAATTTTTTCAGATAGATCCCGAAAACCGGCCAAACCGGACCACTCGTGAACGAGTAGTGAGCGAAAGGGGAAGAAAAGAACTGCCTCCCGGCACGAAGGGAGGTGAGAACTTGAAACCTGACCGCCACTACGAGCACAAGCAGTACGCCTTTGACAGCTACTGCAAGAAGGTGCTGAAATGCGAGGCGTGCAACGGCTATCGCCAGATCAGCCGACGCCAGAAGCGTTTCGCGTCTTTGGAGGAGCTGTCCGAGGCCGAAATGGCCCAGCTTGCGGTTTATGACCGCTACTCGTGGGAGTACACGACCTTCCCTGTGGGAGGGGCCGTGATCCTGATCGAGGACGACGGGCTGGCCGAGGCGCTTCTGGGGCTGTCCCAGGAGGACCGGGAAATCTTTATGATGCACTGGTTCCTGCGGATGACCGATGAACAGATCGCCAAGTACATGGATAAGGCCCGCCGGACGGTCAATACCCGCAGGCATAAAGCCTATCGGCTGCTGACAGAGCTGATGGGAGGTGAAGCGGATGACTAAAT
>ENA-OPCB01000742-OPCB01000742.1-human-gut-metagenome-genome-assembly--contig:-NODE-742-length-21040-cov-4.038027_pt1 | contig 21040 bp, 13 predicted proteins | sample MGYA00241561_ERZ501473 | MGnify/ENA primary metagenome ERZ501473 (study PRJEB25962, sample SAMEA2042519) | human gut metagenome | biome: human gut; feature: human-associated habitat; material: faeces... | reverse complement strand
GGGGCCGTGGAACAGGTCTTGCAGTATTACAACGGTTACATAAACAAGCTCTGTATCATCAAAGGCATTTTTTGCCGCCTGATGGAGCAGAATTTCCTCCTCATGTTCCTCGCGGAATTTCTTTGAGTAGCCAGCTTTTCGGTAGGCCACATAGGTGTCACGAGTCTTGGCATAGTTGATGATATGGGAATATTGTCCCTTTACCGTGTCCAGGTATTGCCGAAGGATAGTCTCGCGGCTCATGGCGTTCACCAAGGAGACCTCCATGCCGGATAGCTGTATGTCAGCAGGCATCAGGTCAACGCCCTCCGGGTGGTGCAGGATGCCCTCGCCGGGGCGCAGCGGCTTGTCCATCAGGATACGGCCCATCGCGTCGGACAGGGTAAAGGGCAGCTTGTCCGGCTGGGGATGGTCCAGGCTGATGGTCAGGCTGCCTTGCGGGTCCCCGTCGATCAGCAGCACTTTTTCCCGGCCTGCGCCAGCCCAATTCCCAGGTTCGCGCAGGTGGTCGTTTTGCCAACGCCGCCTTTCTGGTTGGTGATGGCGATGATTTGCGTGTTCAATGACTTCACCTCATTTCTGATTGGTGTTGTCATGTGCCTGCACAGCAGTCCTGGAAATGACAAAAGCCGCCACTTGAAACAAGTGACGGCTTCGCCTAAATCCAATATTCTACTGTGTTTGAAATCAAAAGGCTTTGAGTTCCTTTCTGCTATTCATTTGTCGTTAATGAAACACCTCCTATAATTCGACTTATTTCAGTATGATTTTTCGGTTTGGAAAAGGATGAAAAAACCAGACTGAAAACCTCAAAACCCTTGATTCTACGGGGCTTTTCCGGTTTGTCGTAATTATACCGTAAGGACACACCTTCGCGACGATGGCGCTCCAGAACGGCGTGGACGTGAAAACGGTGTCCTCCATGCTGGGCCACTACTCGGCGAGGTTCACGTTGGACACTTACGCCCACGTGACCACGGACGCACAACTCAAAGCGGCACAAACAATGGGCAATATCCTCTCCCGTGCCGTCTGATGCTTTCCGCTACCCGCTCCCGTTGGGGTCAGCGTTTGGGTCAGAAAAAAGCAACACCATAAAAACGGAACTTATGAAAAGCAAAAGTCCTCGAAATCAGATGATTTCGAGGACTTTTGGCAAGCTACTCCATTCTGGATATTTTGCTTTGTTTTCGGTCAAAAGTCGATCACGAATCATGGTAAGAAAAGGTGGGTAGAGGAATGGGGGAAGTTCTAACTTTTGAAAAAAACGGAGCAGACGATATACGGTTTGCTCGGATGTGGTATATACATGAGGAGACTTGATTCCACATTCATTGCTGCAATAGAATTCAAAAGCGATGTCCTCGGTGAAAGGTTATCTGCAAAGTTTAAACGCAACCAAAAACGGTTGCGCTTAAACTTTGCAACTACTTAAGGCTGTGTTTTTGCTCACTTGAGTAAAAGAGCTGCAATAATCGCAATAGTAGTGCTGGACAATGTACCAACAAGATATTTTTCGGCGAAACTTTGATCATCTAGTTGCTTATAGCGAGCCAAACTCTTAGCGGTAAGTACAAAGCCGATCGCTCCAATCTGATTGCAGAGAACCAAAATAACCGTAAGAATACGCTCTAACTTTCCGATAACACTACCGACGGGAGGGGCTTTTTTATGACCGCCGCTGGTTCCACCAGTCACATAAATGGATAGCTTCTTCACAAAAACAGATGCGGGATCAAGAATGATGATAAAGATTAAAGAGTACCGCAGAATTTGCTCTACAGGAAATGTTAAAGCGAGATCTGTGAGCCAGTTTCTTGTCTGCTCGTCCAATCCAAAGATACGGACAGAACCATATATGATTGCAATGTGAAGAACTTGATCAATCACAAAGGAAGAGAAGTGTGCGGCTGGTGCCTCATGCTTTTTATCGACATAAACTCTAATCCAATCGATGAAGAAGTGCGACAAAGCGATGATTACAAAAGGAATCCGGGCACTTTCCCAGGGAATACATAAGAAAACCACAGCAGCAATTACAATAGCATACACAAATGCGTGCCTTGCTAAATATTTGAATCTCTGTGTTTTCTTTTCTGCCCAATCAGCAGGCTGCAATGAGAAATCTGCAATTAGATGCGCAGCTAAAAGGAGCCACAGGGACATATCTTTATCTCTCCCATCGTAAGTTTTTCATTTCATTGATTGCGGTAATTGCCATATTTCTGGCGGTATAGATGTTTCCGGCCTTCAGCGTTTTCTCAATCGCCTGTCTGCTGGTATCCATTATGCTAGCCAATTTTGTAGGAATACCTCGCTGTTTTCCACTGGTTATATAGAACCTTATTTTCTCTGGAGTATCTTCTTCATTGATTGAATCGGTGATATCAATAGAGATGTGTGCCAAACGATCAAATGGCAATGGACGCATTATTTTTTCCAATTTATGAGCAAGCAAACACTTCTCGTGTAAGAAATGCTCCACATCATCTGACGAAACATAATCATACGCATGAGCAGAATAATTGCAGATTGGAAATAATAATTCCGTAATTAACATGATTTGATTTTGGTAAACGCTGTGCTTTGCCATAATGGAAGCAGCGCCACCAATTATGGTGTTGATTGTAACATCAGATTGACAACCGGATAAAAACAAAACGGGATAACCTTCGCTGTCATCGGCATTTTTTATAGCATATCGTGCTTTGTGGTAAGCTGGTCCATCTTGACCAGTAGTACCCTTGTTATCAAGTTGGACATCCCAACCACCAACACCAATACCTGCACGAATCGCAACAGGATGCAGACATAGAGAGAGCATTCGATAGTATAGGTAGGCAGCTTCAGGGGATAAAAACAGACCTTGAACTTCGTCACCCGCACTGAAGTCGACTTCACGTACAAGTTCCCTGCAATATAAGCAATTTAGCAGATGAATAACGTCCATAATGTAGTGTTGGATGTTATTTCTGTCCTCTTTTGTATAACTTCTAGATTTTTTTAGGTCAATAATTAATGCTGCGTAATTTTGCGACATAGTCCATTCACCTCTACGGTAAGTATAGCACACAAAAGCAAAAAAGCAATCCAAAACGACTGCATTTTTGCTTCGCAACCAAACTGGGGTGCACTCAATTTTGGCCAATCTGCCTGTAGTTATACTTCGCGGACATAATATAGCGAGGATACTTGCATGGCTTTAATCGAATCGTAATTGTGATGGGGACGTTTATACCCCCTTGATCCGCTTCTGGATATCCTCCACGGACGGCAGTTGGCGTTCCAGTTCTTCCGGCAGGTTGCTGGTGATCTGATAGGCGCTGACGCCGATGGGCTTGCTCATGTCCTTGAGCGAATACTCTGCCACGAGGTCATTCTTGCTCTTACAGAGCAGCAGACCAATCGAGGGATTGTCCTGCTCTTTTTTCAGGATACCATCCACGGCAGAGAGGTAGAAGTTAAGCTGGCCGGCATATTCCGGCTTAAACTCGCCGGTCTTTAGCTCGATCACTACATAGCAGCGGAGGTTCAAGTTATAGAACAGCAGGTCGATGTAGAAGTCATCGCCACCTACATTGAGGTGGTACTGGTTGCCGAGGAACGCAAAGCCGGTCCCCAGCTCCAACAGGAGCTTTGTCACATCCTTGACCAGCGCCTGTTCGATGTCACGCTCGATCATATCCTCTTTGAATGGAATAAAATCGAAGATATACGGATCTTTCATTGTCTGCACAGCGAGTTCGCTCTGCGGAGACGGTAGACGGCTTTCAAAGTTAGATACCTTCTCCGCCAGCACCTGCCGCTGATACAGCCCGCTTTCGATCTGGTGTACCAGCACGTTGCGGGACCAGCCGTTTTTAGCAACTTGTTCGGCATACCAAATATGCTCATCTGCATTCTTCACCTTGTCCATCAGGGCAATATGGTGATACCAAGTAATTTGTGCAAGCGCCGCTTGCACAATTTCCTTTTCGGGAAAACGCAGTGCGAACTTCGCCATGTATTTCAGGTTTCTCACCGAGTAGCCGGTGGCGTCAGGAAAAGACATTTTAATGTCGGCGGCAAGATTTTCAACAAATTTGTTGCCCCATGTCTTGTGCTCGTTGATGACCTCGCCGATGGAGTGATAGAGAACCAGCAGCTCTCGATTGACGCTGACCGTTGCACGGTAAGGAGGGCGTGGGTATATGGGTAAAATCAGATGGCTGCATATTTCGGATCTTCACTATGACCGCGAGATGATGGGCGACTGGCCAGCGGGGCAGAATGGATTTCCTGTTACGGGTATTGATTTCATTGTTTTTACGGGAGATATGCATACTTACGGAAGAGATTACAACGAAGGAAAACGGTTTTTAACAGAGTTAGCTAAACACTATAATTTGAACCCTAGCGAGGATATTTTCATTGTCCCCGGCAATCATGATGTTGACCCATACCGAGTTTCGACTAAAGGGATTAGCGCGGTAAAATTGGAAAGGGGTAGAAGGGCTGCTGAGAGAAACGCAAAAAAGGCAACTCAGGTGGTGAGCAAAAGTTTTGATGACTTTGCGATAGATCGCCTCAAACACCTGCGAAATGCTCCGAGTGATGTTTTGAATGCTGACGGCAGCCATCTGTCGCACCGTTTTTCTGAGTATTGCGAAGCTGTTGAGTCAATCTGCGGTCCTGCGCCATTTTCAAGAGACAGAGATCCCTTTGCATATGCAGGTGCTTTTTGCAGAAAATGGAAGAACAGAATCAATCTGATTCATGTGAATTCCGCCCTGCTTAGTTGTTCTGATACCTATCGTGCACAAATACTTGACATCTGTGCGATCAATGATCTGAGCTACAATCCTGCCTTTAATCGCGCACTTCCTACCATAATCTTAGCCCATCACAATTACGCTGAGCTGGCCGCTATCCAACGCGAAGCGTTAAAGCCAATTCTTGCTGGCCTGAATGTTCGTGCCTATCTGAATGGGGACTGTCATCAGCGCGGTGAGGACAATATCCTGCTGGACGGTGGGCGTGCTATCCCTTGCTTTACAGCGCCAAGCATTTATAAAGCCCAAGGAGATGACGCAGCCAGTATTGGCTTCTACCTTTATGAAATGGATACTGACAGCCCGCAATGGCGTGTAAATGTAACATCCTATCGTTGGATAGAATGGCGTTGGGAAATCGCTCCTTGCCGTGCAATCCCTGTCTTTAATATGCGGGATATTAGCGCCGGACTTCATGAAAGATACGCTCGGGATGTCAAGAAGCTATCTCTTGACATTCTCCCAGGGATCACATACCAGTCGCCGGATGGTACCGTCACCAATGAGTATAAAAACCGCGGAGATACAGCTCCGTCGCCGATGCTCCAGCTTTTAGAAGAGCATCGAGACGTGCGGCATTTTCAACTGGTTGGGAAGGGCGGTTCGTCCTGTGGTGGAGTCGGAAAAACAAGTACATTGCTGAATCTCGCTTTTTCTTTGACCTCATCATCCAACGCTCCCGATATTGCTCCGCTCTATATTCAGCTGAGACGAATTTACGGAATAAACAGCAAGTCAAAGAACAACGAGAATCGCATTCTCCACTATATGCGTGAGGAATATAAGCTCACAGAGGCTGATCGCAACGCTTCCTTTATATTCCTGCTGGATGGTTTCAATGAGATCCCGACCACAACGATGCAAATCCGATGCCTTAGGGATATCCTTGACATTTCAGACAAGAAATACCCGGAGGCAGCCATTATACTCAGCAATCGTGATCCGCTGGATACCTACATGGATCTGCTGGAATATGAAAACGGTTTTGACGCTGACCAGATTGATAGATTAAAGTTCTATTTCCACAACTGCTACATCAAGGAACTGTCGCAGGAACAGATTGATGACTATTTTGAGCCAAATCAGCGCTGTTTGGTTCCTGCTGCTCGTAATATTCTGGATACTCCCTTCTATTTGGTGCTTTATCGCCAGGCTATGCAGCCGTCCGGCAAGGATGCAGGAAGATGGATCACAGATGCTTTTCAGGACCACCTGAATAATGGTACTCCAGAGAAAACCACATTGATGCTCCAAATGTTGCTGCGTGAGATTGACAATCTAAGAAGCGATATTACCTCTGCCGAGCGTGAACTACGCTGCTTTATCCTGACAAAAGTGCTTCCATATCTTGGGTATCAAATGGCGCTCAGTTCCCATTTAGATCCTGCACTTACACCTATAAAGAGTCCTAACTTCTTCAGGCGTGATGCCTATGCACGCACATATGCGTGCCTTTCTGCATATCTGCCGACCATAGACATTTGGAATGAATATAAGAATCAGAACCCTGAGACGCTGGAAAAACCTTGGAACACTCTGCGTAAACTCTATCAGGATAGTAATCCTGATATTTCTGATTTGACAGCAGCTATTCCCTATACTGTTTTCCCATCCGGCCTGCTCTGTCATCACGGAAGAAATATCAGCTTCTGTCACGATAACTATAGAGATTTCTTTGCTGCGTTTCATATTGCAAACGTGGTCTATGGCCTTTACAGTGGAATCGATCTTGCTGCGCTGTCCCCTGATGCGCAGGAGGTATTTCTGTTACAGCTCGAAACTCTTGATAACAGCATTCTCTTTGATGCTATTTCGATCTTACGGCAATACTTTGGCCTCTCTATCTATGATATCAGCGCGCAAGACACCACCGACCTCTCTGACACCTGCGCACAGATTGCTTTGCCGGCCATCTTGATTCGCCTTCTTGATGCAGTGATCCGTCGCGGTGAGCTTTCTAAGAACGAGCACTCCCAATTATGTCAGCTTAGATCAACACTCTGCGAAAGGTTTGTGCTGTCTTTTAAGGCACTGGATGAGAGTGATCCGCTGCAGACAAAATACTGTCTCTTTTTCTCGCTTGCGCTATCAATGCTGGCGAGGGACTATCGAACGGGGGTTGCGGGGACAAGAGATCTGATCAAATGTGCCGGATATGCCCAACAGTGTATCAACGGCGAAAAGAAATTAAATATTCCAAAAGCGGACGGCTACCTTCAGGTGGCCTTATGTCTCAACGCCCGTATGGAAGATATGCTCAACGTGACGGATACCAAGATGAACGGTACGCTGCCTTTTTCCTCTCAGCTGGCCGATGCAGTTCGAGAGGCTGTCAGGGACTATCACGAGGGATCGATGTACAAACGGGATGAAGCTGTTCGTACTTTTAGGAGAAATTTATTCCCTCGATGGAAGCCCGGCTTGGGCAATGTTCTGGCGTGCTGCGACATTTTTCAGATTATTCTTGAAGCGGCGTATGAAAAATATGTCTCCGCCGCTAATCAGAACAATCAGAACTATCAAGAGATCGCCCGCCTTGGTTATGTCAGCAAGGCATACCTTGTTTTGGCTGCGATTGGGACAAGCGGCGGTGCGTTGAATCTGCTGGCACAGATGTTGATCAATCAGGCAAATCAGTATGAAGCTGACCAGAGGATTTCTTTTTTTAGGAGGCATCCTGATATCGACACCTTTGTCCAGCAACATGCCGCACCTTATGGTTGGCCTTTAAACGACAACTATGCGCTTGCCTACCGTGTGCTTCAAAGCGTATGCGGCATTCAGCGCGGCAGCCAGCCGTATTCTCACATGAAGAAGGCTGAGCTTGTGCTCAAGGGCTACGTCTCCGAATCGAGCAGCACACAGTTGACCTCACTTAACATTGCCATCAACGGCGGGCTGGCGATGGGACATTACTGGAAGGGACGTCTTCTGTTGGAACAGGCAAAACAGGACCATGACCGCTGCAATGACTATAAAGATGCGGCCATTGCCAGCTTCTGTGCAACAAATGTGACAGAGCGCTTTGATCACTTGCCTGAAAATGCTGACGAGGACGCTGCTCCCCAACTGTCGCCTCCGCAATGGCTCTCTGCCATCGAGCTTTTACGATATCCAGACAGAGCGGTTTTTCGTGTTGATCGTAGAATGGTATTTCAAACGATTTATCAAAAGCTCACTCAGCAGGTTGAAGAGGTGCAGAGCGACAATATCCAGATACATAACGAGCGCTATCGCCTGACAAAAAAGGATGTCAGAAGCAATCTGGAGCGCTGCTTGGATATGGTGAAGGCGCAGTTCCCTGACAAGGAGCCCTTGATCCAAAAAATGATTCGATCAATAAGATAAGCATAGCAACGATACGGTTTTGATAATCTATCTGCTTTTGCAGACCTGCTATCGACCAAGAATAAGCAAAGAGACACCGGGAGTAACCGCTCCCGGCGCCTCTTTGCTTATTCTATGCAACGACGGTTCAGAGTTTTTCGGGTATTTGCTTTAACCGACACGCCCAGGCATTCAGCCAAGCCTTTGCTTTTTCCGATTCAGGCCACTTTACTAACATTCCTTCCAGTATTTGAATCTGCCGCTGAGCTAAAATGAAGGCGTTGCGCGAGCGATGATAATCGTAGTTTTGCAATTCTGGCTCTGTGGCGTCCTCAAATGTGTTCCAATCTAAAATATCCTTGAAAATGTGATTTTCTGCATTTTCACCGTATAGCGCATCTACGCAGTTCAAATAGAGTGCTATTGACCTAGGAATATCCGAGGCGGTTTGGCAGTCTTGAATTTCTCGTTTTAAGATTCGTTCTGCCCTTGCCAGCAATTGCTTCTGCGGATGAGAGTTTTCCATTCTTTCAGCAAGTGTCATAAGAAGAGTTGCTCGTGATACGGCATTGCTATCATGCAGCCAATCTAACGCGGTATTTATTACCTCACCGCTGCACGCAGGAAGGTCGGATGCTAATTTGGACAGCAGTACCTCTTGAATTGCTTGCCACTGCGCCTCTGATTCTAACCGCCGTGTCCTAACGTGAAATACAACGTTAGATAGCACGATAGCTTCCTGTAAAGCTCTCACATCCGGTTCGAAGCGATTCCAAATCTCTCTGGCAACTTCAAACTGTGACCTTTCGTCGCGAATAGCATTAAAAAGCCATTCTGCACTCAATAAGCGGACATATAGCAGTTCCGAGCCAGCTGCTGCACAATATAGTTCTCTATCGAGTGGCGAGATTGCCATTTGAAAGGCCAGGGTATCAAACATCATTGGAGAACGCAGCTGACTTAGCAGCGTCAGGAATCCTGTAATATCTAATTTGAGCGCCATATGGTATCCGCAGGTTAACCATGTGAGTCCGCGTAAATGGATTTGTCCTGCCTGATCAATCAGCAAGTGGTACCCCTGTGGGCTTGGCCGGGCTTTTCCGTTTAGTAGTGCCCACAGTGTATATTCTGGAGAAGATGCTCCACACTTCCGATAATCACACTGCTGCTCAGCAGCCTTTGCCAAATTTGGAAACTCTGATAAGAACAGAGCCTTAACTCCACCCGCGGATTGAAGCATTTCCGTTAGCAGTTCCACTTGGCTCGTGCAGATATTGCTCAGCGCATAACAGAACATTTTACATGCATCTATTCGATCACTTTGTGCTCGCTCTGCTACGGCCGTAAGGACTGTAGAGAAATCATCTTTGCAAATACATATCTGCTTTGACGATTCATCATACCACTGCCGCAAATACCTTTCCGCTGCTGACTCTGCTGAAGTTTCGCTTTGAACCTGACACCGGTATGTCTCAGAGCAAAAAAGGACCTCATTTGAGATTCTCAATGCTCTTGGCTTCTGCTGTTGGATATCGGAATCAGAGAGACTATTCAGGTACTCACAAACTTCCATGCATACCCGATGCTCCAGCGGAGCTATGACAAGCGGAAACTTTTGCGCCATAGAGTTGAGAGAATTACTCAGAAGGAATCCATCGATCGTACCGTCCTTGTGATACCGAATTAGATATCGGTCGTGAAAGACGCCTTTTTCACCACGTGTCAGATTTCTTACCAGCAGATTGTTGTGGAGAAGGGGTGCTGTCCGCTGTAAAAAAGCGCGAGTTTCCTCGCAAACATTACTTTTTTGATTTGTGTCCGGATCAAGCGAGCCAAGCGAGGTAATGATCTCCAGTTCAAGGTCTGTTCGTTGTATTCTTGTCAACAGCTTTTCTGCTGCCCGTGCAGAGAAGTATGGATCGGCAATTACCGCCTTGCAAACAGAGGATTGCTCAATATATGCTCTTACCTGCAAAAAGCTATCGATCTCTCCGGTTGTGGGGGTGTTAGAAATAAATGCCCCAGTTTCTTTTTTTTCCTGATAATCTTTAAAAAGAGAGTAGCCGTTCTCCATCGCCTCATCTAACACGGACTCATGTTCGCTGCGGATGCTGATTGCACGATCCGTGGTGATGCGTTGGACTTTCATGAGTTGAGTTCGAATCAGTTCGCTGCTCTTTGCTACAGAATGTAATAATTTATTTGTCCAAGAGTCTCCGATTTGATATGGAGTACTGCCCCAACTTGAGATGATGGAGAGTCCCATCATCAGCGCAATGCTTTGGGAGACGATTAGCTTTCCTGTGGCGGTATTCCATGCGTGGACCACAACCGATGTCATTGGCTCATTAGCCTCGAAGTAGATTTCCTTTTTATTTGCAGGCCACACTTGTGTCTGATTGCAGATCACATAGTCTTTATACTTTCCAATACAGTTAACAATGATATCTTCTGCAAAATCTTTGCACTTACGAATCGTTGTAACCCGCAGGCCTTGATCCTTGTGGATATCTATTTCAAAACTGCTATTCTCAGGGGTACGATAATAAACTTCGTAGTTGCCAAAACGACGTCCATCTATACAGAAGTCAATTCCACAGTTGCATTTTGCCCATTCAAGAAGTTCAAGTGTCTGCTCGTAGCGCGTTCTGCCATCTGCACTGAATTCATTTTGTATCTCACTCAAAAGAGAAAGCTTTTCTCTGTTCCAAAATTCAAAGAGATAACAGAATTCGGATATGGGCACAGCCTGCTGTTCTTCATCATCGGAATATAGGAGCTGCTCTCTTTTATACAACTGCGGCGATTTGAGAGTTACCCTTTCGCATAACATGATTGGTTCGGTGCCCGTCAGACTTATCAAGAAATTATCTGCTTCGCTTGGCGATAGAATCGCCTTTGCAATCAGCTTTTGCCCCTTCCTGTCAGCAGGAAAGGTCTTCCACGGATATGAGGATTGCTCGGTTTCACTGCTGAACCCATAGAGAAGTCTGTATTGTGTATCCACCTTAAAAAGTAATAATTTGACAAACCTTTTCCGCATTTTGCATCCCCTTCGTCAATGTTGAGCAGGCTTTTCAAAGTGCGCTGCTATTTTACCGTTATGATCTGGTATCATTATAGCAAGTATACCCCTCCACTATCGATGCTCGCAATATTGGAATCCAGCAATCTGCGAGATTCCAATATGCAAGCATTTTATAGTAGACAATATGCAACGTTTTTCGACACGCAACACACACTAGATACGGGAAGTCGTTTCACGGCTGCAATTCAAAATGGAGGGACTTTTATGAAAATCAAAAACGTGGCTATCAAAAACTTTAGAGGCTACAGCGATGAGATTAATAGAGACTTTGAAGATTTAACAGCATTCGTTGGGAAAAATGATATTGGAAAATCAACTATTTTAGAGGCACTTGACATTTTCTTTAATGACGGGAAAGGCGTAACAAAACTGGACAAGGCAGATCTGAATGTTGAAAGTAAGGCGCGTCAGGAAACAGATATCTCAATCCGGATCTGCTTTACAGATCTTCCTGAAAAGATTGTTATCGACGCAACAAATGAGACATCACTTAGCGCAGAGTATCTGCTTAATTCGGACGGCTTGCTTGAAGTTGTCAAACGTTATCCTAATGCAGGTACACCAAAAGTTTTTATTTGTGCGATGCATCCGACGAATCCGGAATGTGCAGACCTACTTTCTAAAAAAGATAGTGATCTTAAAAAAATAATTGAGACGAGAGATATCCCATGTGAAGATAAGACGAGAAACGCTGCAATGCGAACGGCAATTTGGAGCTACTACGGTGATGATTTGCAGGTTAATTCAGTCGAACTGGATGTAACTAAAGGTGATGCCAAACCCATTTGGGAGAAGCTCCAAAAATATCTTCCGGTCTACTCTTTATTTCAAGCCGACCGAAAGAACAGTGATAGCGACAGTGAAGTTCAAGATCCTTTGCATGCGGCCGTAAAAGAGATATTACAAGATGAAGGTATCAGCCAAACCTTAGATCATGTCGCAGAAATTGTAGAAGGAAAGCTGCAAGAGGTTGCGACGCGTACTCTTGAAAAGCTGCGAGAGATGAGTCCTGATATAGCCAATACATTGAGTCCTGTCATTCCACCTGCTTCGAGCCTGAAATGGGCAGATGTGTTCAAATCAGTCACTATTTCCGGAGATGAGAGCATTCCTATTAACAAACGTGGCAGCGGATCTAAGCGACTGATATTGCTTAATTTCTTTCGTGCAGAAGTTGAGCGTCGCAAGGATGAAGCAAATGCTCCCGGCATTATTTACGCCATTGAGGAGCCGGAAACGTCACAGCATTCAGAAAACCAGAAAAAACTTATCAATGCATTGATCGCACTCTCCACTGAAAGCAATGTCCAAGTAATCGTCACTACTCATAGCGCGGTACTTGTTAATGCGCTCGACTTCAAAAATATCCGACTGATTTGTGCGGATGGATCTCAAAAACGTGTTGAGGCTGTGCGCTCGGGACAGTTACCTTTTCCTTCACTTAATGAAGTCAATTATCTTGCATTTTCCGAGATATCTGAAGGGTATCACGACGAATTATATGGCTACCTCGAAGAACAGGGATGGCTTAACGAGTATAAGCAAGGTAAGACAACCGTTCCTTATAAAAAAATCAGCGCCAATGGCACAACGCGAGAGCAGCAGATATGCATGACAGAATACATTCGACACCAAATTCATCATCCTGAAAACACATATAATGCGCGGTTTAATGATTCGCAGCTCCGGAGGTCTATTGAAGACATGCGAGCTTTTGTTACTTCTAAAGCCCAAACTCCGGAAACCACTTAAATACTTCCATAAAGATGAGAATTCTAATCCGAACAGGGATTGCCTTTCAGAAAATTAAAGCACTATTTGTCTTTGACGGAGCGGATGAATTGAAAAACGCAAGGGATAGAATCGTTGGTAAATGAAAAATAATTTATAATCGCTGGACACATTCTGAAAACACATATAATACGAGATTTAATGATTCGCAACTCCGAAAGTCTATTGAAGACATGCGAGCTTTCATTACTTCTAAAGTCCAAGCATTAAAAACCATCTGAATTTTCCTTTAAAAATGAGAGTTCTAAACTTGCCTTTCAAAAAAATAAAGCATCATTTGCCTTTGTTAGGGCAGATTGATTGAGAAAAACGCAAGGATTAAAAATCGCTTGGTAATAGAGATTTATGCTGAACGAACTCTAACAATCCCTTATCATGTGACAAGTGCATTCCGGTTTTAGTCAGGCTGATGAAAATCAATTCATAATCACTGGACACATTTTTGGTACCTTGATATAATACGAATATAATAAGTAGGAGTTAGGGCTATGCTGATTTATCTTCAAGTAATCGAAACAGAGGAAGACAAAAACAAGTTTGAAGACATATACCAGAAATATCGTGGCCTTATGTATTATGTCGCTTACAAGCGCTTACATCATGAACAAGACGCAGAGGACGCAGTACATCATGCATTTATGAAAATAGCTGAAAATATTACGGCTATTGATCCAGTGAGTCCAAAAACAAAGCAGTTCGTCGTAACTATAGTTGATAACAGAGTAACTGATATGCTGCGAATGAATGGCCGGCATCCCGCCGCAGAATACAACGATGAAATTCTTAGCGGCCTGAGTTCCGAACTTCACACAGATGATTTGCTTACAGAAGCTATCCTCAAGCTTCCGGAGCAACAGCGTCATGTTATCTGGCTGAAGTACTATCACGGTTACAGTTTACGGGAAATTTCAAAGATGCTAGGCATTACATTATCTTGGGCACAGAAAATTGATCAGAGAGCAAAAAAGCAACTTGAGATACTATACAAAGAAGGAGGCGGTGAATTTTGATCACGGATGCGCAGCTACGCAAAGCTGCTGAAAAATCCAGCGACTTATATCTGCGTTACGTAGAACATAAAAAGAATCCCATATGCTTTCATCGGTACTATATGAAATGCATCCATCTTGAAACTTAATAGAAGCTATGAGTTTACTGTTTGCCAATGACAAGTCCTGGACTGGAGGAAATTTAAGACCCGTTGATTGATCTCTTAAAATTGATTCAACCATATCGGATATTACGATACTTCGATTTTCGGGATTATCCAAGAAAGTTATCTTTTTTTGCGTTTCATTGACCGTTGCAGAAAAATATCCTCTTGAATAACTAATATACGCACTACAAATCGGCGAGTATGGCTTTGCTTGCAACTCCAGTAGCTGTGCAGCTTCTAAATATCGCTCAAATATGATTTTCATTTCCAAAGTATCTGTGTCTTTATGCGAACAGTCCTGGAATATCCCATTGAATTAGAACATTTAATGAATCTAGCTGCTCTCGGATTAGCATTGAATACTCCAAGCTATCACCGATTAGTGCAAGATTTGTTGTGCCACCCAAGCGGCAAGCATCCTCAAAGACGGTTAGTGCATTATATAATGCTGTTTTTCTATTCAGAGAAAATAATGGATTTTGTTTATGATAGGCATCAATAATTTTTTCGACTTCACGAATGTATTCTGCCATATTTGGGTTACCTCCTAACGCATATGCCGCTATTGCCTATAAGTATATCAGTATTTACGATAAGATTCTATATAAGAGATTGTTTTATAAGAGATTACTTTAGGACTATATTTTCAAATTGCTCCTAAGTGATATCGGTGGTGTCCTCATAGGGAGGAGACCGCCTTCTTGAAAAAAGTTTTAACACTCATCTCACTGCAATACTACGACGACGCGAAAGCAGGTATAGCTACACTATTTATAACTATATGGGCCAAGGATAAAGAAAAATTGGCAAGAAAAAATAGTTAACTGATTGAGATAAAGCTCGTCCATCTTCTTTAATTTCTGTTAATGGACAAATGATCCCTTTTATAAGATTTATCTATCTAATAAGTGTAAGAAAAATGCCTTTGCTAAAATATGAATTATTTGTCCAAAATCAATTTATTTCATCGTATAAATAGGAAAATGAGTAAAGAAGGTGATAACAATGGGCTAATTATTTATTAACGGCAATACCAATTCACTCTGTCGTATATTTCAATAGATTTGGAGGATAAAATGAGACAGTATAAATGGAAAAAGAGTTTATGCATGTTTTTGGCGTTGTTGATGCTTTTTAGCACTTTTTCAACACCTCAGGCAACCTTTTCTGCCGATAATGTGGATGTAATCGAAAACGCTGTCGAAGAATATGTGAAATCATGGTTTTTTGAAAATTTCTCAGAACATTATATCTTGTCAGATTATTCTTCATCTGTCTCAGAACTCACAATTACTGGGGATGAAATCTTAGCAACAGTGCCTTTGGGGGCTTATACTACCTTAAAATATACAAGTGTTGATTCTTTGCCATACATGTTAGGAATTAAGGAAAAACTAAATATATCTTCTCTTGCTGAGATCGTCCCTGCAGACTTTGCGCAAAAATATGGTAAGGCGGCTGTTGCTGAACTTCGTAAATCTGTTGACTATGGAGTTGAGACAAGCAGTTCGTCTGCAGTAGCAAGCAAACTTTCGATGGACAGCAAAGGAAATAGTGCGCTTACTACAAAGAGAGCAGTCGATACTTTGAAGAATTCGATGCATATTACTTCAGCCCAGGCGGAAGATATCATCTCTTTGGTAGCAAATAATTTCGTTGACGCAGCTGAGTGTATTGGAGTACCGACGTTATTAACACTCGAGATTTCCTTTGCAGCGAAGTACAATAGCGACGGAACATTTAGCAATGTCACAATTGAGCAACGTCATGGGGATTACGCTGTTGAATCAGAGAGTGAAATCAAGCCGCTTTCCTTTGAGGACTTGAAGAAATCTGCGGAGGAAGAAATTGATGTTTGTTTGGCATCTGATTTGAGTTCCTTGCAGGCGGTAGTTCCTCTTGCCGCAGCTGATAATTATAATCGCGTAGCTGCGAGAGATTACGCATGGCAACACACGGCCCCTGGCTATGGCTATCATCAGAACGATCCTGATCTTGGCGGCTATACACCTTCGACAACATGCGGGCATACATTCTATGACAAGAATGGCAACAAAACGTATGTTTATGTGGACCGCAGTTTTTGGAACACCACAGATTATCCGTCGTGTATGGCGCTTGGCCATTGCCATAATGATTGCGCTTGCTTTGTGTCTCAATGCATGGTAGCCGGCGGAATCTTACCTACAAGTGATTGGTATTATGGATCACTCACATGGGTAAGTGCGTCTAGGTTAATCGATTTTATTACGAGTAATGAGGTCGGCGGATATGCTGTGACATATAAGACTTGTAATGCTGGCAATATTGTTTACTGGGAAGGACATATTACGCTCTGCACTTTGAATGATACTGTCTCGCATCGATATACTGGACACACGAATGATCGTAATAACTCAAAATTCAGCTCAGCAGATGCATATTACGCTATTAATTTAGCGTGACGTGAATATCTTGGAGGAGAACTCCGTGAATAGAAAATGCTTTTTTGCTTTGATGTTACTTTGGCTAATTTCAATGGTTAGTGGATGCTTTAATAAGCAAGGAAACGCTGCATTTGAACCTCAAGAGACTGTTTTCACCAATGGTGCATTTTCCCTTGCGTTGCCTTGTGAGTTGTCTAATCAAGTAATCGTTAATCCGTCGGAAAGTTTTTACATCACCGATCAGACTGTTTTTTCAGTATTCCATGCTGATACTTTTGCGGCGGAAAATCTAGGATGGATTTTTTCAATCTGTAGATATACTGAAAGCGAGTACTGCGAGGAATACTTGCAGAGCGAAAGTCGTCAATATGTGTTTGCAAGAGATGAATGGGGATATTACTGCGTCCTCTTTCCAAGTGATGTACAGTCTTTAGATCCTACGGTAAATAGCTTTATGGAAAACGTCCGCCAAAATGAACTGGACGGCATCTTGGATGATTTTATTTCCAGAAATGCTCTTGAAGAATACGGTGAGAAATCCTTGGGGGCTTACGAAGAAATCGAATCGAACGAGGAAGAAAAACCAAATACGACTATGATTCCCAATTTTTCCGTGCTTGTTTGCGACCAACCAACATGGGCTGGTATCTGTGATTGGTTTTATTCCAATTCGATGCATCAAAAGACTATGCTTCTAAGTGATTTTTGTAACCGTGCGCCTCTGGAGGAGTGTATTACATCTCTTTTAACTAATAGTAGTGACGTCATTTTAATTCCCTGCAATGATGAAATCTTGGAAGGGTTTTCACAGTTTCGAGCAATACCGATTCAAAAAGATGCAATCGTATTTGTCCGTAATAATAGCAGTGAGTTGTATAACCTGAATCAGTCGCAGATTGTGGATGCGTATACAACAGATGCACAGATTTATTGGGATAGAACAGGGGGCGAACCCATTATTCCGTCAATGGGATATTTGGACTTGGAAGTTGAACTTTGGCAGGAACTTTCAATGTGCTTTGACCTCGTTGCAACTTCGAAAAACATAGTTTCGGCGGCCGATTCTGATAACCCTGCACAGGCCATTATAGAAAAAAACCTAAATGGAACGGGCGTGTGGCCATACTATTTTAGCTTATTGACCGGAGAAGTTGGTATTAATGGTTCTGTTGTTACAGTTGACGGGGTTTATCCATCTGCACAAACAATTTTGAATGAAGACTATCCATATACACTGAGCTATTATGCCATTTTTTCATCGCAGAATCCATACTGCAACCAAATCCTCGATTTTGTTGAGCGGCTCGAATCAGTGCTTTTGTAAAGGAGAAAGATATGAAAAAGAAGATAACCAAAATCATACTCGCAGTATGCCTTGTTGTTGCAGGACTTCCCCTTTTTGCTATTGGAGCGAGGGCTAACGACGATGCGAATACGAACAGCGAGATGATGATCTCGGTTGATAACTATTTTGATTATAGAAATGCTAAGCTAATGACAGCAAGCTTTGGTGCAGGATACACTGCTGATAGTATGGATTATCCTGCGTTAGTGTGTAATGATGTTGAAGCTCCAGCGATGGCCATGGAGGCGAAGACGAACACAGATTTAAGAACAAGCGGCATGATGGATTACTTTGAATCATGCAAGCTTCATTTGCTGAGCTGGGAAGCCTTTACTGGGGAGCCTCAGGACATTACAACAATGGAAAACGGACTTGTGTCTTGCAAAGTATACGAGTGGGTGGAGTATACATGGTATAGTGATGATTTTCCTGATCCGGTTTCGTCTGGATTTGGAACGTGGCATACATTAACACTTGCTCCGAATGCTGGAGATACTAGCTATCAAATTGTCCAAGATATTTATGACGAAAGTGATATTAGTGGCTTTAACAACACCGTTAGTAAAGCGAATGATTTTGACAACGAAATTTTACCACACTATGATACAAGAGGTAATGTATCAACATTCTCTGCGTTAGCATCGTCGTTTTCTCGTTCTGCAGCAGTTAGTTATGCAGACGCCTATGTTGGAAACTACTCGTTTTCATCTGGGGATGTTGCAGATTATACTTACTATAATAAACAATATAAAAACTTTAATGCATCGGGCGGCGACTGTGCGAACTATGTGTCGCAGTGCTTAAAAGCGGCCGGACTTGGCACAACGAGTAACTGGTATTATAACAATAATGGCAGTATTTGCACAGATAGTACCCATGACGCAAGAGTTGGTCATACGTGTACGAATACGCATATTTGCGGAGAGGCGTGGAGAAGATCAACTGAACTAAGAAAAGAACTTTCTTCATATTATGCATCCACTTTTGATACTGATCCAAGCCCAGATTCTTTCTGTGTTGCAGATGTTGGCTTTTTTGGGAGAGGTGCAACACAATCACACTCTGTTATTTGCGTTGCAACTGGTGGCAATTCTTTCCTCATCAATTCTCATAACAACGATAGAAAGAGAGTTGAATATAATGCGAGAACGATTGCTAGTAACAGTTTAAGTAGACTACACATTCATAGCGGCAACTCTTGGACGAAATATAATGCAACTTATCACAGAGGGCTTTGTAATGGCGGCTGTGGTGAGTTTGTTTTGGCACAGCATTATGCTAGAACGCCCGGAAGTAATGCTACTTGTTTGGGGTGCGGCTATGTTGGGAACATTTCTATTGGACTTATGTCTATGGGGGATAAGTTATCCTGATAAGCGGCGATGGGGAGACAGCCTGTCGCAAGCACACTTTTACAAATGGCAGTCTACTAAGCAATTTTATACAAGGAGGTATATTATGAGGACATCTATTCGAAATATCCTTTCTGCGATTATCATTATGTCAGTCTTGCTCTGCAATGCTATGGCTATCGAAAAAGAGAATATCAAAATAAATTCCGCTGCTGAGGAATTAATTGTAGACTTTCTTGATGCATATTCAACATCTCTTGTAGAGTTAACACCGCTCGACTATTCTGATTTTTTTTGGGATACGGAGAGCACAACTGTTTTTGCCCTACTTACTGACTATCGAATTGAATATGACAGCTTATGGGATAGCAGATATAGTAACATTTCGATTGATCCTGAATTTAGTAATATCAGCGCAGTTGATGACGAAATCGTTGCCGATGTAAAATTGAGTTATGAGGCAAATATTTGGCATGATGGTAAGAGCGAGAAAACACTTGGGGTAATTGATTTTACATTTACGTTAAAAGCAAGCGATGATAATTGGAAAATCTCGGCTATAACTCGCGAAGGCGACGAAGAATGGATTGAAGATGCAAAGACTTCTTCAGCGAAAAAAACTGGAACGACTGTAGTTTCGGAATTGAAGCGCTTATTAAATGAAGAACTTGCGAAAGCAAAAGCATTGCCTCATACTAAAATGCTTTATGGAACGCCTATAGATCCCAAGGAGACGCAGGTACTCAATACATCCGTCGAAGATACTAAAGCAAGTAGCATGCGTAATGCTTTAATTGTGGCATACGATGCAAACAAAGCGGTTAATTATAGCGATTGCTATGCGCTTACAGAAAATTCACTTTTTTATGTAGCCGATAAGGATTGCACAAACTTTGTGTCACAGTGTGTATGGGCCGGATATGGCGGTTGGGTAAATGGTGATGAGACTGCCAATGCACAAAACATTGCAGCTCACTACCGCATGTATCATCACAATAACAGTGATTGGTATACGACCAGTTGGTTTGCACACAAAAACGGTGGTAGCAGCCCGTGGGAAAGTGCAACATCACATGGAAATTTTGCTTTAGGAAATACGGGCAGCGGTTTGGGTCCATTTGGACTTGGAAGTACTACAGCAGTTCTGTATAGTAACTATGATGCGAGTTCGATTCAGAGGGGAGATGTTGTCCAACTAGGTAGATCTGCAAATGACATACGGCATTCTGTGATTGTTCGAACTGCAGGAAGTTCATTCGAAAATATCTTTGTGAATTCGCATAATTCAAAACATTATAACTATCCTCTGAGTAAATATTTTGAGACATATTCCTATATCCGCGTTATTCACTATCGCCCTGCTTTTTTTGCAAATTAAGCTGCTTTTAGCATACGAATACGAAAAAGGGCTTTGTTAGACTAATGTGAGGTAAGCGTCAAACCTCCCCGCGTATAAAAAGGCCGCCATCTCAAGGAGCTTTTGCTCACCGAGATGGCGGTCAATTATTTTTGCGGCACATAACATTCTTTCGGGGCTCTCGCGGGAAGCAGCTTTTCAGCCCATGCTTTGCCAGTTTCACTCAGCTGCGGCGCGTTTTGCAGAACCCACGGCAGATAACGGTACGGATCAAGGGCATTCTCCTTCGCCGTTTCAATCAGGCTGTAGATCACGGCGCTGGCCTGCGCGCTGCCCGGCGTATTGGCAAACAGCCAGTTCTTCCTGCCCATCACAAAGGGCTTAATG
>ENA-OPCB01000734-OPCB01000734.1-human-gut-metagenome-genome-assembly--contig:-NODE-734-length-21212-cov-3.510469_pt1 | contig 21212 bp, 14 predicted proteins | sample MGYA00241561_ERZ501473 | MGnify/ENA primary metagenome ERZ501473 (study PRJEB25962, sample SAMEA2042519) | human gut metagenome | biome: human gut; feature: human-associated habitat; material: faeces... | reverse complement strand
AACGGCATGGGAGGTGCGCATGGATGTCCTGATATTGGAGGAACTGGCGCGGCTGGGGTCTTGTCTTGCATCGGAAGGCTTGTTAGGGTGGCGGCATGGCTTTTCTGGAACTGGATCATGTGAGCGTTGTCTTTCCTGCGGTGCAGGGGCTGCTCTCTGCCCGCAAATCTGCCCCCGTAGTGGCGGTGGACGGGGTGTCGCTGTCCGTGGAAAAGGGAGAAATCCTGGGGCTGGTGGGTGAATCCGGTTGCGGCAAATCCACGCTGTCTCGCACGGTGATGCTGCTCCAGAAGCCTACGGAGGGCCGCATTTTTCTGGAAGGGGAAGAGTTGACGACTCTTTCCGCATCCGAAGTCAGGAAGCGTCGTCCGGATTTCCAGATGGTTTTCCAGGACCCTTATGCTTCCCTGAACCCCCGTTTTACGGTATATGCAACATTAAAGGAGGCGTTGCAGAGCCGCCGTAAAAGAACTTTTGCCCAGACGAGGGATGATGTGGCGGAACTGATGGAAAAGGTAGGGCTGAGCCCCTCCCTGATGCGCAAGTATCCCCATGAATTTTCCGGCGGCATGCGGCAGAGAATCATCATTGCGACGGCTCTGGCGTGTGATCCGAAGCTGATTATCGCAGATGAGCCGACAACCGCACTGGATGTGACCGTACAGGCACAGATTCTGGAGCTTTTGAAAAAGCTGACGAAGGAAAAAGGAACCTCCGTTATTATGATTACCCACGACCTCGGCGTTGTCGCTTCTATGTGCGACCGGATTGCCATTATGTACGCCGGACAGATCGTAGAAGAGGGAACTGTCGATGAGATTTTCTACGAACCGCATCATCCGTACACGAAAGGTCTTCTGAACAGTATCAACAATTCGGCAAAGGATAACGACGAACCGCTCGTTCCGATTCCGGGAACACCGCCGGATCTCTTAAAACTCCCGAAGGGCTGCGCATTTATGAGCCGCTGTCCTTACACCATGAAGATCTGTGAGGTACAGGCTTCTCCGGTGACAACCTACAGCGAGACACACTGCTGCAGATGCTGGCTGGAATGTATGGATGAAACAAAGATCACAGTTTCCGGGGAGGAGGCGGCACTGGAGGACTCCATGGCGGGAAGCCATTTTTATCCTGACTTTGCGGCAGTACTGCTGAAACAGAAGGTAGCGGAGCAGTACGGATTAAAAGCAGAAAATGTACTGACCGGCGCCGGATCGAGTGCGATGATCGATATGATCGGACTGACCTTTCTGGACGAGGGAGATGAGGTGCTGTTTTCCGCTCCGACCTACGGGGCATTTGCCGATATGGCATACTTAAACGGCGGTGTGCCGGTTTCCGTACCGGTTACCGAAGAGCAGAAATTTAATCTCCCTGCCATGAAAGAAAAAATTGGTGAAAAAACAAAAATCGTGGTGATCTGCAATCCGAATAACCCGACCGGAACGTATGTGCCGATCGGGGAGCTGGAGGCATTCGCAGATACCCTTCCGGAGGACGTGCTGCTGGTGATGGATGAGGCATACATGGAGTTTGCCACCGAGCCGGACTGCTGCAGTATGGTCGATTATATGAAAGCACATCCGGAAAAACCGATTCTGGTTCTCCGCACCTTTTCCAAATATTATGCGATGGCAGGCCTTCGTGTCGGCTATGCGCTGGGCTCCGAAGAGCTGATTGGAATCATGCGGAAATGTTCCGCTTCCTGGAACCTGAATGTCTGTGCCCAGAAAGCGGCAGAGTGAAAAAGGTTTTACGGTAAACGTTAAAAGATAGAATGAAAGAGAAAAAGACCGGATGAGAAGTAAAAAATCTGGTCTTTTTCTGCTGGTACGAGAACAGAAAAAGCGGATCAGCAGGTTGCATATTTCAGGTAAAAAAGGTATACTTATAAGTGATGAAAAGAGAAATATGTTAGCAGCAGCTAATAAGAAAAAAACAGAGAAAAAACATGGTTTTTGCAAATTAGTGCTTGCCATTCCATGAAAATTGGAATATTATATGTGCAAACGCCTATAGATGAAAAAAGATGTATCACATCCTGAAAGGGGAAAGAAAATATGCTTTTTAAAACATACCAGAAGATCACGACGTTATTTAAAGAACATCATGGATATATGAGCTTCGCAGACCTCAGAGATCATCAGGTGACCGTACTGCAACTGGCAGAAATGGAAGAGGAAGGAAGTCTGGAACGATTTGCACGCGGCTGGTACTGGTGCAAGGACTGTGGTTATGAAAAACCGGAAGACTATCAATATATTGAAATTGCGAAAGTAAACCCACGCGCAGTCATCTGCATGGACAGTGCTGCATGGCTTGCCGGAATGCTGAAAGAAGAGCCGGCTACGATTGCAGTTGCAACAGCACGGACAGACCGAAAAAAAATGGATCTGGAAAATTTTGAAATCAGACGTTTTTATTTCCAGAATGCCGATGTCCCGGGCGAAATCTGTGAGAAAAAGACAGAGTCTGGTTCCTACAAATATTATTCTCCGAAGAGAACCTTCTGTGACTGTCTGCGCATGAACAACAAGATGCCGGAGGAAGTAAAAGAAGAAATCCTCACCTGGTGCCGGAAACAGAAATATTCCAAAGAAGAGATTCTGGAATACGCGAACAGGCTCCGTGCGGTAAAAAATATCGAGGAAGAGTATCAGAAATAAAATTTCACAGGAATAGATAAGGGAAACTCCCGACGGAAGATCTTATACGAGAAATTCTGCCGGGAGTTTCTGCGTGTATATCGGATGGTTACGCATACACGATTTCCTCGTATGTTCCCCTGTGTCATTCGCAAAAATCGCATAAAATGAGAAGCAAAGAGCAATACTTGACTAGCCGAACGGGAAACGCGGCGATACAATAGAGGCAACAAATTTCGGGAGGATTTTACCTATGAGTAAAGAGACGAGAGAGTATGCAAAACAGCTGGTTTCCCAGATGACGCTGGAAGAAAAAATGAGCCAGATGGTCTATCAGTCACCGGCGATCGAGCGTCTTGGCATTCCGGCATACAACTGGTGGAATGAAGCGCTGCACGGCGTGGCAAGAGCTGGTGTGGCAACGGTATTTCCGCAGGCTATTGGCCTTGCAGCAACGTTTGATAAAGAGCTGCTGCAGGAGATCGGTGATGTTGTTTCTACCGAGGGACGTGCAAAATTCAACGAGTTTTCGAGAAAAGGCGACCGCGGCATCTACAAAGGCCTGACCTTCTGGGCACCGAACGTCAACATTTTCCGTGATCCGAGATGGGGCCGCGGCCATGAGACATATGGTGAGGACCCGTATCTGACCGGTGAGCTCGGATGCGCCTACATCCGCGGATTACAGGGACCGGACCCGGATCACCCGAAGGCAGCGGCGTGTGCCAAACATTTCGCCGTCCACAGCGGCCCAGAGGCGATCCGCCATGAGTTTGACGCAAGAGTCAGCAAACATGATCTGTATGACACCTATCTGTATGCCTTCAAACGCTGTGTCAAGGATGCAAAAGTCGAGGCAGTCATGGGCGCGTATAACCGTGTCAACGGTGAACCGGCATGCGGAAGCAAGACATTGTTAAAGGACATCCTGCGCGATGAGTTCGGCTTTGAAGGCCATGTTGTCTCCGACTGCTGGGCAATCATAGATTTCCATGAGCACCACAGAGTGACCAAAAATGTAGAGGAGTCCGCAGCGCGTGCCGTCAACAACGGCTGTGACCTGAACTGCGGCGTTGCTTTCCTGCATCTGCCGAAAGCATACGAGGATGGCCTGGTATCCGAAGAGGCAATCACCGCGGCAGTTGAGCGCCTGATGGAAATCCGCATCCGCCTCGGTATGATGAAAGACTATCCGTCACCGTACGAAGATCTGTCCTACGATCTAGTCGAGTGCAAAGAGCATGTTGATCTGTCCGTCGAGGCAGCGAGAAGAAGTATGGTTCTGCTGAAAAATGAAAACAACATGCTGCCGCTCGATGTGAAGAAGATCCGCAGTATCGCCGTGATCGGACCGAACGCGAACTCGAGAGCAGCGCTGGTTGGAAACTATCAGGGAACATCGTCCAGATACATCACGCCGCTGGAAGGAATTCAGCAGTATGTCGGTGATGATGTGAGAGTGACATACGCAGAGGGCTGCCATCTGTATAAAAATAAAGTCGAAGGACTCGGCGAGGACAAAGACCGTTTCAAAGAGGCTGTCATTGCCGCTGAGCACGCAGACGTTGTCGTTCTGTGCCTTGGACTTGATGCAACTGTTGAGGGCGAGGAAGGCGATGCCGGAAACGAATACGCGAGCGGCGATAAGCTGGGCCTCAATCTGCCGGGTTTACAGGAGGAACTGCTTGAGACAATCACAGCGGTTGGAAAACCGGTAGTCCTCGTTCTCTCGGCAGGAAGTGCCATCGACCTGTCCTGGGCCGAGGAGCATGTACCGGCTATTCTTGACAGCTGGTATCCGGGTGCGCGCGGCGGAAAAGCCGTGGCAGAGGCGCTGTTCGGCGATTATGCACCGAACGGAAAACTGCCGGTGACTTTCTATCAGGGAACAGAAAATCTGCCGGAGTTCACCGATTACAGTATGGCAGGACGAACCTACCGCTATACTGATAAAAATATTCTGTATCCATTTGGATATGGACTGACGTATGGAAAAATTTCCTACAGCGGCGCAAAAACGGAGCAGGAGACGAGCGCGGTGCTCGACGATGTGACCGTGTGCACGAAGGTGAAGAATGAGAGTGCATATCCGCTGCATGAGAGCGTAGAGGTTTATGTGAAATACAAAAACGCACAGCCGGGTGAGCCAGGCTTCCAGTTAAAAGGCATCGCGTGCGTGGAACTGCAGGCAGGAGAAGAAAAAGAGGTTTCCGTGACACTGCATGCAAGAGATTTTGCTGTTATCACAGAGGACGGCGGATGTGTCGTACGGCCGGGCGAGTATGAAATCTCCATCGGCGGACAGCAGCCGGGCGAAAGAAGCCGCGCGCTGACAGGACGTGAGACAGAGATTCTGACGGTCAGAAAAGAAGGAAATGAAGAGAACGTCGAGTATTAAATAAAAATTGAAAAACGAAGAGGGAAGTGGAATCGTCTGCCTCCCTCTTTTGGTGACAGAATGGAGAGACAGGATATGAGTACATTATGGTATACAAAACCAGCCGCAGAGTGGGAGGAAGCACTGCCGCTCGGCAATGGACGGCTTGGTGCGATGATCGCTGTACCGCCGCGAACTCGATCTGGACCGCGCGGTCTGCCGTGTGCAGGATGTGCTGGCAGAGAAAATTACCGAAAAGCTGGAGCGTGCGATGGCACGGGAGTATGGCGAGCTGCTGGCGGAGCATGAGAAGGATTACCGGGAGTTTTACGACCGTGTGGCATTATCTTTGCCGGAAAAAGAGGAAAATGCCGCGCTTCCGACCGACGAGCGTCTGCAGAGGATCATAAGCGGCGGTACGGACGAAGGGCTTGCAAAGCTGTTGTTTGACTACGGACGGTATCTGCTGATCGGGTGCAGCCGCCCGGGGGATCTTCCGGCGACGCTGCAGGGCATCTGGAACAAGGATTTCATGGCGCCGTGGGACAGCAAATATACGATCAACATCAATACGGAAATGAACTACTGGCCGGCAGAGGTCTGCGCACTGCCGGAATGCCACACGGCACTCTTTGATCTGATCGGGCGGATGAGGGAGCACGGGCGGAGTATTGCGCGCAGGATGTACGGCTGCCGTGGCCTTATGGCGCATCACAATACCGATCTTTACGGAGACTGCGCGCCACAGGACAACTGGATTCCGGCGACGATCTGGACAATGGGAGCTGCCTGGCTCTGCACGCATCTGTGGATGCATTATTCCTATACGCAGGATCTGGAATTTTTGAAATGGGCCTACCCGGTGATGGCGGAAGCGGCGCTGTTTTTCGTGGACTTTCTGGAGGAAAAGGACGGCTATCTTGTAACAAACCCGTCCCTGTCGCCGGAAAATGTTTATATTCTGCCAAGCGGTGAGCAGGGCTGCTGCTGCATGGGAGCGACCATGGATCTGGAGATTCTGCGCGAGCTGTTTACCGGCTGCAAAAAAGCGGCAGAGATTCTCGGGGATGCTGTGGATGAGGCGGAAATTCCAGACGTTTCGGATATGCGGAAATTACAGAAGGAGATCAATGCGGCGCTCGAAAAGCTGCCGCCGATCCGCATCGATTCCACAGGAAGAGTCATGGAATGGATGGAGGAGTACGAGGAAGCAGAGCCGGGACATCGCCATGTGTCGCAGCTGTACGGCCTGTATCCGTCCGATCAGATCTCGATGGATAAAACACCAGAGCTTGCCGCCGCGGCTGCGGAAACCCTGCGTGTACGCCTTGCAAACGGCGGCGGCCACACGGGCTGGAGCCGGGCATGGATCATCAATTTTTATGCGAAGCTGTGGGATGGTGAAAAAGCGTGGGAGAACATTTGCCAGATGCTGGCAAAATCCACCTATGCCAATCTTTTTGACCGCCACCCGCCGTTCCAGATAGACGGAAACTTCGGTGTGACCGCGGCGATTGCACAGATGCTGGTGCAGAGCAGGGAACACAAAATCATTCTCCTTCCGGCGCTGCCGAAGGCGTGGGATCACGGTGAAGTGAATGGTCTGCGTCTGGTTGGAAATGCATCGATTGCACTTGCGTGGAAAGACGGAAGGCTGCTGCAGTGCCGGGTGACGGCAGATCAGGCGTATAAAGGGGAAATCGTGTACGGCAGCGTGCGCCGCACGGTAAAACTGAAAGCGGGCGAGACCATAGTACTGGATGAGCGTCTGCAGGAAATAGAAGAATAAACACAAAAGCGCCGGGCAGAGTGATATGTGCCCGGCGCTTTTGCGCAGATACAACTTATGACGGATCGGAAGAAAAGGAAGCGAGCTCAGCCAGCAGCAGATTATAATAATGTTCGGCATAGCGGCAGAGATAATCAGGCGCGCCCTGATACGAACCGGTCTCTAAAAAGGAAGCTGCTGCACAGGTGCGGCAGATCGGCCGGAAACGGCATTGCCGGCATTTTGTGCTAAGTGAAAGACTCCGGGCTTTTGCGGAAACCATTTCCCAGGCTGCCAAAAAGCCGAGATCGAAGGCCGGCGCCGACAGCTCTGAAAGCATGACACAGGGGAAAAGCCGTCCCTGCCAGTTGATAAAGAAAGAGCAGTTCCCGGCAAGACAGGAAATGTGACCGTCCCCCCGCGGGAAAGCAGGGTCGTTGACACGACGGACGGATTCCCGGACATATTGCCGGAAAATATCGGCATCCAGCTGTAGCTTCAGTGCCTGAAAGGCCAGCGCGGCAGCGTCCCCTGGGTGCAGGCGTACCTGCGCATCGAAGGGGAGGGAGCGTTCCCGGACGGCGGGCATCATATAGTGATCGGCGTGGACAGGGACACCGAGCTCTTTTCCGAGGGCAAAAATCCTGGAAAAATCCTGCGGATTCTTTTTGGTCACAGAGCAGCTGATTTTCACATCCACGTTTCGTGCGCGGAGCAGCCGGACTGCGCGAAGGGTCTGATCGAAGCCCTGCGGAAAATGGCACAGACGGTCGTAGGAAGCGGCATCGGCACCGTAGAGCGTGATGTTGATGCGGCGCGGCGGGTATGTGGCAAAAAAATCAGCCCAGGCTTCGTCCAGCAGAGTTCCGTTTGTATTAATGGTAAGAATCATGCCCAGATTTCGAAGCCTGCGATACAGCGTTTTAAAATCCGGAAAGAGCAGCGGCTCTCCACCGGTCAGAAGAAGAAAAACGGTACCGGCCTTCTGCATCTGTTCTGCAAGGCGAACCCATTCCTCCACCGTGCGAAGCCGTCCCTGCCGTTCCATTTCCGAGCGGGACAGACGGACATAGCACATGTCGCAGTTCATATTGCAAAGCGGCAGAAGCTCAAGCGCGCCGGTAACGGGAATGTGCTTCTGGCGGGCTTTCTGGAGAAGGGAACGCTCAAAGGTCGAAGCGTCGTCCATATAGTTCATAAAAATTCCTCCGAAAAACAAAAACCGGTCCAGAGGACCAGAGATTAACCGAATCAAGCAAGTAGCGAAGCGGATTGCGAATATCCGCTTTGCCTGGGAACAGAAAGAAAAGGATCGAAACGGTTGGTTCGATCCTTTTACAGTCGTTTGAACAAATATGATGTTGTGGGAACAATCAGGATTTTGCGGTCGCCCAGGAATTCATGTTTAATTCTTTGGTTGCATGTCCGTTATTATTGTTTGGACCGCGCCATACAATGACTCCTTCGTTAGGATCCTGCCGGCCGTTATGATTGTAATCAACAAATCCATCGTAAAAGTCACTTGTTACACTGGCTTCGTGTTTAGCATCGCATGGTCGATAGAAGAAACCTAACAATGTTGCAGATTCCTGGCCCCTGTATTCTCCATCAATTTTACCATCACCCTCAGGATAATAATACAACCATCCTCCAGGAGCATCACAGGTAAATTTATAAACCATTCCGCTTTCACAAGCCGCCACATACTCATTTGCAACAAATTCCTGAACCTCAATTACAGGCTCCATCCACTCTTTTCTCATAATGAAACAACCTCCTCTAATAATTGATATTTTAAAGTATCATGCACAAAGTTTAATACGGAATCTTGAATCTTTTCCTCCGGAGCCTCATACTCTTCTGCCGCCTGTGCAACGACCTCCGAAATGGTATGCGGTTGCTGAAATGTATTCCAGAGGAATACGGCGGTATCGTTTGGAACCATTACAGCATTCGAAATCTGACACGCAGCCCCGACGGGAATGATCGCGTATTCTCCTGCGATTTCACGCAGTAGATAGTCGGCGCTGACACGATATTTCTTTTCTTTTATCGTTTGTAACAGATCCGACCAGGTCGGAGAAGCCATTGGTTCCATCAAAACCTCCTCTTGCAAAGTGCCGTGCCTTTTCGGGCGAACACCATTTCTGCCGTCAAACCGGTAAAATAGAAAAAGCGAGCAGAAATGCAATTACAATTATCATTACAAGTAATTATAAGAGAAAAAAGAGAAAAAGTCAAGGAAAAGCAGGAAAGAAAAGGAAGTAAAAAAAGTTACAAGTTGCATTACAGAAAAGGTGCAAACAATTGACGGAGCATCTTTTTTTTGCTATCATAAATGCGGAAAAAGGGATCGTGACACGATGTGTGGAAAATGGAAGATCACAGAGAAAAAAAGAGGAGTTTTTATGGAAAAAACATTTCAGACAGGAAGCTTTTCCTTCCGGCTGCGCTTTCCGGAGGAGCTGGTTCTTCCGGCGGATATGGAAAAGTTTGCGGTGGAAAAGGAGTCGGCAGACTATACCTATACCATTACTATTGTCGATATACTTCCGGAGGCGGAGGGTGAGTTACTTGTAAACCGGGTCGATCTGCAGGTGTTTCGTAACGGGGAAGGACTGGAAAGCCGCCTGATCGGTGTGAAAGGAGAAGAGCGTCCCTATGCACTGTATCGTGAGACGGCACAAAATCATGCACAGGTGTTTGTCGGGAGATGGTATCTGGATGGAGTTGCAAAATATGAGGTTGTATTTCTGTCTCTTCTTGCACTGGAACGCCGCCTGTCGGAGCGGCCATGCCTGATTCTGCACTGTGCATACCTGGAGTATCAGGGGAAGGCCATGCTCTTTTCAGCACCATCTGGAACGGGCAAAACTACGCAGGCGGGCCTTTGGGAGCAGTACCGGGGAAGCCGTACTGTAAACGGTGATAAGGCATTGCTTGGATATGACGGCAAAACGTGGACAGCAAATGGCTGGCCGGTCTGCGGAACGTCGGAGGTCTGCGAAAACAAAAAACTGCCAATCGGATGCATCGTGATGCTGAGCCAGGCGAAGCTGAACCAGGCGTGGCGGCTTCGCCCGGCAGAGGCATTTACAAGCCTGTACGGACAGATCACCATGAACCGCTGGGACCGGGAGGGGCTGGTGAAAAATCTGGATCTTCTCGAGCGTCTGGTGGGAAAAGTGCCGGTGTATCATCTGGCGTGTGATATTTCGGAGGATGCGGTAAAAACGCTGGAGCAGGAGCTTGTAAGAGATTCGTCCGAAGAAGCAGCAGCTGCGGCTTTGCTGCAAAAAAGCGTGCTGCAAAGAATGGAGAAAAAAGCATGAAGCTGGTAGACACCCGCGCCTATGTTGGAATGCTAAAAGAGCTGGTAGAGCAGGGGAAAGAAGTGCGGATGGTGATTTCCGGGAGCAGCATGGCGCCGTTTCTGATCCACGGGCGGGACAGCATTTTTTTTTGTACCCCGGAGAGGGAGCTGCGAAAGGGCGATATCGTATTTTATGAGCGGCCGGGCGGGCAGTTTGTGGTGCATCGGATCTGTGGTGTCCATGGAGAAAGCTACGACCTGATCGGGGACGGACAGACAGAAATCGAACATAATGTGCGGCGGGAGCAGATTTTTGCACGGGTGACACAGGTGGAACGGAAAGGAAAAAGGCTTGCGCCGGGAAGCTTCTGGTGGGGCTTTTTTGAGAAGGTCTGGATTCGCATGATTCCGCTTCGGCCGATGGGAAACCGGATCTATCGCCTTTTACAGGGAAAAAGGTCTGCACACAGGGAAAACGAAAGGGAAAAAACATGATTACAGAAACAGAAACCGCATTCCTTGCGGTGGTTCGTGCGTTTTTGACAGAAGAAAAAGCAGCTTTGGAAGAACTTGCGGCGCTGACAGAAAAACAATGGAATCATCTGTTTGTCCTCGCGGCACAGCATTCGCTGCTGTCAGCGGTCTACGATGTTGTGGGAAAAACACCGGAATTTGCAGAGCTTCCGGACGAGCTTCGCAGACAGGTAAAAACGCAGGCAATGCAGAGTGTTTTGCAGCAGGTTTCGCGTACAGCGCTGTTTCTTTCCGATGAAAAGGAGCTGGAGCATCTGGGCGTGCAGCCGCTGGTGATGAAAGGAATTGTGTGCAGAAGTCTCTACCCGAAACCAGATCTGCGCCCGTCCGGGGATGAGGATCTGCTGATTCCGGAAAAGGATTTTGCAGCAGTGGATGCCTGTTTTATGAGGAAGGGCTTTGTGCGGGACAAAGAAACCGCAATGCCAAATGGTGCCAAAGACGGTGATGCCCCGGAAGAGATGGGCTACATTCATCCGAAAACAGGGGTCTTCTATGAAATACATACCAGGCTGTTCAGCACAGAATCCTCTGCCTATGGTTATCTGAATCGTGCATTTTCCGATGTTTTTGCGCATCCATCCAAAGTGGAAGTGCAGGGGCAGAGCATCTTTACCTTAGAAGAAACGCATCATCTTTTCTATCTTCTCTGTCACAGCTTCAAGCACTTTCTTCACGGCGGTGTCGGGATCCGTCAGATCTGTGACATGGTACAGATGATTCGTGTATATGGAAGAAAAATAGACTGGGAAATGTTCTGGCAGCTGTGCGAAGAGTATCACATGACGTGTTTCTGTATCAATCTGCTGGATATCGGCGAGCGCTATCTGGGCTTTTCCTATGAAGCAAGTGGGGCAGTCCGTGCCGCAAAGAAGCTTCACCCGGATTCCGAAGCGCTTCTGATCGATATTCTCGATGCCGGTTCGTTCGGAAAATCGAGTGCGGGACGAATCCACAGTGCAAACATTACCCTGTATGCGGCAGAGACCGGGGCGGAAAAGCACACAGCAGGGGGAATCTGGAAATCGCTGGTTCCGGAAGCTTCCTATATGAAAAACAAGTATCCCTATGCGGCGAGGTATCCGTTTCTGCTCCCGGCTGCATACGTGCAGCGAATCCTGAAATGGCTGGGGCAGGGAGAAAAAGAACAGAAATCGAGCATTGAAGTGGGTGCGGGACGTGTCGAGCTGCTGAAAAAATACGATATGATCCGTACCGCAGACGGGAAAAAGAGAGGAGACGCGCATGCAGGAAGAATCCAAAGAGAAAAGTAAAGACGCTCCCTTCGAGTCTCTCCGCATCCTGTCGGAGCGATGGAAAAACGGAACGTTCTCGGAAATCATCGATGACTGGAAATGGATTTTTGGCTACAGCGCGCGCTATAAGGGTGCGATTGTTTTTTATACGATTCTCGGTATCTTAAGCACTTCGCTTGGGCTTGTCGGCAGCGTGGCAGGAAAATACCTGATCGATATCATCACCGGATACCAGATACAGAAGCTCCCGCTGCTGCTTTGCATCATGATCGGAAGCACCGTGTTCAGCCTTGGGTTTGAGAGTGTCATCAACCGCATTTCAACGAAGCTTGGTATCGCCATCAACAACGACATCCAGGCGGATATTTTCGACAAAATCGTTGATGCGGACTGGCTGGAAATCAGCAAATACGCAAACGGTGACGTACTCAACCGTTTCAACGGCGACATTGGAACGGTCAGCGGCAACGCAATCAGCTGGCTCCCGACGATTATCATTGCCGTGTATCGGTTTATTGCCACCTTTTTCGTAATCCTGCATTATGACTGGGTCATGGCACTGATTGCTTTTTTAAGCGCACCGTTCCTGCTTCTGATGTCCCGGTTTATGATCCGCCGTCAGCGGGAATACAGCAAAGAAGTACGCGAGATGAGCAGTAATCTGATGAGCTTTGAGGTAGAAGCGTTCTACAATTTTGATACGATCAAGTCGTTTGGCATCGCACCGTATTACAGTAAAAAGATGCGTTGGTGGCAGGGACTTTTCAAGGATATCAGCCTGAAATATAATCTGTTTACGATTAAAACCAATATCGTAATGTCTATTCTCGGGAGTGCGGTGGAGTTTACGGCGTTCGGATACTGCCTGTTCCGTCTGTGGACGCACGACATTACCTATGGAACCATGACGCTGTTCCTGCAGCAGCGGAGTAACCTTTCCGGCGCGTTTGGAAACGAGATTTCGATTATTCCGTCCTTCCTCAACAGCTCCGTCTCGGCGCACCGGATCCGTGAGCTCGTAGAGCTGCCAAAAGAGGTCCATATCCCGGATAGCGCCAAGCTCGATCCACTGGCGAAGGATGGCTTCCGGGTACAGATGCATGGGGTAGAATTTTCTTATATAGAAGGAAATAAAGTAATCACCAGATCGGAGTTTCAGGCCGCCCCCGGCGAGATTGTAGCGTTGGTTGGCCCGTCCGGCGAGGGAAAAACAACGATGATCCGCCTGATTCTCGGCCTTATCCGCCCGCAGGAGGGGGAAACCGTGATCATTGCCTCAAACGGAAAAACGGTTCCCATGAACGCCGAAACGCGTCATCTCTTCGCCTATGTTCCACAGGGAAATACGATCCTTTCCGGCACAATCGCCGAAAATATGCGCATGGTAAAAGAGGATGCGACCGACGAGGAGATCATTGAAGCGCTCAAAATCTCCTGCGCCTGGGATTTCGTCCAGCATCTTCCGGATACCATCAACAGCCGCGTCGGGGAACGTGGCCGCGGTTTCTCCGAAGGCCAGTCCCAGCGGCTTGCCATCGCCCGTGCCGTCCTCCGCGATGCCCCGGTGCTGCTTCTGGATGAAGCCACCTCGGCACTGGATGTCACGACGGAACGAAACGTCCTCCGAAACATCATCCGTCAGCGTCCCAACAAAACCTGTATCGTTACGACGCACCGTCCGAGTGTCCTCGGCCTCTGCCAGAGAGTCTACCGTGTCATGAATGGAACCGTGACCGAACTCGATGGGGCAGAAGGGGCAAAGATGGTGGAAGATTTTTGACAGAAAAAAGACACAAAAAGAACACAAAGGTCAGAAGAGTGATACTTCAAAGTCAAATCAGTTATAGAGATGGATGCCAAAGTCCTGCTATACTACAACCATCAAAGGTCACACAACACGATACGTGAAAAGGAGAAAAAGTATGAAGAAAAAAGTGTTAGCAGGCATTCTTGCAGCAACCATGGCATTTTCCATGGCAGCATGCGGAAGCACAGGATCCAGTTCTGATTCCGGTTCCACCGCAGCTTCCGGAAGCACAGCAAAGACAGAGGAAAAAGGCGAGCCGTACACTGTAACTATGGTACTGCAGGGTAGCCAGCAGCAGGATGAAGAGAGAATCGAAGAAAAAATCAACGAGATTCTGGAGCCGGAGCTGAACGCAAAGCTCGATATCGTTGTTCTTCCGTGGGCAAGCGCATCTCAGCAGTTACAGCTGATGCTTTCCGGCGATGAGAAAATCGATCTTCTGTACACAAATGCAACAACAGCTGTACAGTATATGCATTCCGGCCAGATCATGGATATGTCTGAACTGATTGACAAATACGGCACAAACCTGAAAGATATCTATGGCGAGGATATTGCAAAAACAAATCAGATTGATGGGTTTGTCTATGGCGTTCCGAACCAGATCGAACGAGGCAGCATTCCAGCCATCTTCATGAGAAAAGACCTGGTAGAAAAGTATAATATCAATACCGATGAAATCAAAGAGCCGAAGGATATGGAGAAAGTATTTGAGACCGTACAGGCAGGCGAGCCTGATATGACAATGCTGTTCTCCAGCAACAACAGTGATACGCCTCTGAGCCGTCTGTCCCGCGCTGATGGACTTGGCGATGCCAACACGGGCGCTTTGATGGATCAGACCAACAGCACAACCGTAGAAAACTACTTTGCAAGCGACTGGTACAAGGAGACTGCAACTATGCTGCATGACTGGTATCAGAAAGGCTATATCAGCAAGGATGCCGGAACAAACACAGAAAGCTGGAGAACCGTAGTCAAAGCAGGAAACGTGTTCTCCCTGTTCTACGCTTATCATCCGGGTACCCCGGTTGAGTTCCAGAGCTCTACAGGATATGAGTTTGAAATTGTACCGTTCTATGATAAGCAGATCATCAACTCATCCGCTTACGGCTCAGTTATTTATTCTATAGCACAGAACTCCGAGAATCCGGAAAAAGCAATTCAGGTTCTCGATTACATCTATGGCAGCCCGGAAGTCATGAACCTTCTGAACTGGGGCGAAGAGGGAACCGACTACGTAGTAGAAGATGAAGAAAACGGAATCATCAACTACCCGGACGGTGTAACAGCAGACAATGCAGGCTACAGCTTTAACTGTGGATGGGAGCTTCCGAACCAGTTCATCGCATACAAATGGGATGGATCTGACCCGCAGCTCTGGGACAAAATGCAGGAGTTCAACGCTTCCGGTATCGAGTCGAAAGCACTGGGATTTGTCTTTGATAACAGCGAATATGCGGATCAGGTATCAGCCCTGAACAACGTAATCAGCCAGTACAACGGCGCACTTAGCAGCGGCTCCGGAGATCCGGAAGAACTGCTTCCACAGTTCCTGGAGGCACTGGACGATGCGGGAATCGATGATGTCATTGCTGCAAAGCAGGAGCAGCTGGATGCATTTCTTGCAAAGAAATAGGCTAATTTGTAAAAAGAACACGACCGGGGCGGAAGAAAATCCGGTGTGATACAGTAACCGAAGGCTCCACTCTTACTAGAAAAGATGTGGAGCCTTCTCTGTGAAAGAACCTGAAAAAACAGCCCTCATAAAAGGAGACACGCTTTATGAAAAAAGCAGAGGTTAAAAAAGGAAAAAAGAAAAACGTGCTGAAGGAATACTGGCCGCTTTATCTGATGATGCTTCCGGCACTTCTGTATCTGCTGATCAATAACTATATCCCGATGGCAGGTATGGTGATTGCGTTTAAAAAACTGAATTTTGCGAAAGGTATCTGGGCAAGCCCGTGGGCAGGACTTAAAAACTTCAAGTTCCTGTTTGCTTCCAAGGATGCATGGATCATTACAAGAAACACGCTGCTGTATAACGTTGCATTTATTCTTGTAAACATGGTAGTCGGAATTGCCATTGCGATTCTGATTACGGAGGTAAGAAACACAAAGCTCAAAAAAGTGTACCAGAGTGCAATTCTTCTTCCGTTCCTGATGTCCATGGTTATCTTAAGCTACATCGTATATGCGCTTCTGAGTGCGGAAAATGGTCTTGTCAACAATTCGATCCTTCCGTTCTTCCATATTGACCCGATCCAGTGGTACCAGAAACCGAAATACTGGCCGGCGATCCTGATTATCGCGAACTGCTGGAAGGGCGTAGGATACGGATGCCTGATCTACATCGCATCGCTGATCGGTATCGATCCTTCCTTTTATGAGGCTGCCAGACTGGACGGCGCAAGCAAATGGCAGGAGATCACAAAAATCACACTGCCGAGCCTCGTTCCGACCATCATTACCCTGCTGCTTCTCAGCATCGGAAGAATTTTCTATTCCGATTTCGGTCTGTTCTATCAGGTACCAATGAACTCCGGTGTTCTGTTCCCGACCACAAACGTTATCGATACCTATGTATACCGTGCCCTGATTGAGCAGGGAAATATCAGTATGTCATCTGCAGCCGGTGTATACCAGTCTCTGGTAGGCTTCTGTGTCGTAATGTTGAGTAACTGGATTGTCCGCAGAGTAGACAAAGACCAGGCATTATTCTAGGAGGATGGAAGTATGACAAATTCAAAAAAAGCAAAACGTTTCCAGTTCTGGATTAATGTAGTACTCATTCTGATTACCTTATCCATTGTACTGCCGTTTGTACTCGTATTTATTTCCTCACTGACCGATGAAAACACACTGATCCGCAACGGATATTCGTTCTTCCCGGAGAAATTCAGCTTCTATGCTTACTCCTATATCATCCGCCAGGGCGAGAAAATCCTGAGAGCATACGGAATTACCATTTTTGTAACCATCGTCGGTACCGCTGTAAACCTTGCCATGTCTTCTCTTTTGGCGTATCCGCTCTCGGTTAAAGGACTGCCATACCGCAGAGCAATTACCTTTTTCGTATTCTTCACGATGCTGTTCAACGGCGGACTGGTGCCGACCTACTTGATGTATGTAAATTATCTTCACATCAAAAACACGATCTGGGCATTGATTGTTCCGGGCTTCCTGTTAAGCGCAAACAACGTGCTGATGATCCGAAGCTACTTTAACACCAGTATCCCGGACGCGCTGTTCGAGGCGGCCAAAATCGATGGCGCAGGACACATGAAGATTTTCACCAGCATCACACTGCCGCTTGGAAAACCGATTCTGGTAACCATGGGACTGTTTTCCGCACTTGGCTATTGGAATGACTGGACAAATGGTTTATACTATTTATCAGGAAATGAAGGCCAGAAGCTTTACAGTATCCAGAACCTGCTGAACCAGATGATCACCGATATTCAGTATCTGTCAAGCGGAAAAGTAATCGGAAATATCGGCGCGGAGGTGGCAAAGCTACCGACAACCTCCATCCGTATGGCAATCGCATTTATTGCCATGCTGCCGCTGTTTATCATCTATCCGTTCCTTCAGAAATACTTCGCAGAAGGTATCACACTTGGTGCGGTAAAGGGATGATTTTCCATGCAGGAATAAAAAAGAGAAACATTTCGGTGTTTCCGACATAAATCAGAAAAACAGTACAGACTCATGGAAACATGAGGTGTACTGTTTTTCTGCTGTATTATATTCAGAAAAAAAGATCAGTTCGTAAAATCAAACACGGAAAAATTTCGAGTGTACCGGAACAGAAAAAGGAGGAAACTTCATGCGTATTTCAAAACAGACGAAAAAAACAACACTGGCGCAGCAGGGGCGTTATCTTTTGATCTGCCTGCTGAGTATGCTGCTGCTTTTTCTGGCTGGGAGCGTGCTTATTCTGAACCGGACGCAGCGGCAGGTATATGAGCGGTTGGAAGAGATTTCAAAGCTGTATACGGATGAGCTGGATAACCGTTTTTTTCGAATCAGCCGAAACCTGTTCTCGACTGTAATGGACAGCTCCAACCCGGATTCTGCTTTCTGGAAATATATGGATCTGATGGATAAGGATCAGTATGAGGAATATGTCATCACGCAGCTGCGAAGGAATTATGCATCTGCAGCGTGGGATTTTGGAACGGATTACAATGTTTTTCTCTATACGCAGAAGGATGACAGCTTATATCAGCTGAGCATTTCCTCCGACGGGCTTTACGCCGTTGATCCCTATTTGCAGGAAGCGCTGAAGCGCAGGATCAAAAGCCTGTCGCAGCAGACGTATGCAGTCAAGAAAAAATGGACCGTGATGTGCCAGGGAGACGATGTTTATATGCTCAAGGTAGCGCAGAGTCAGGGCGTTGGACTCGGCTGCTACGTCAATCTGAAAACGATTCTGGAACCGTTCTCTGAGCTGTCTCTTGGGAAGAGCGGCTATGTCAGCCTCGTTGACCAGAACGGAAAAAGCATCGGAACACTGACGGAAAAAGGAATTGTAACGGACAGTTCGAAGTTTGATACCGGCAATTATACCTTCCGGCAGGAGCTTTCGCAGGCACCGTTTGAAATCCGGATTAAAATCTCCTGGACGGGAGTCTTAAATCTGATGACGGGAAGTGTGTTTGCCCTTCTTGGCGTTGCTTTTCTGATGGTGATTGCCGGTTCCGTGCTGCTGTTCCACCTGGAAACAAAAATCCTGAAGCCGGTCGGTATGTTTACGGAAAATCTTCAGAAATATGACAATGGGGACCTCACCTATCAGATGTCGGAAGGAAACCTGGTAGAGCTGGAGCAGATTGACGATAAATTCCGAAACATGATTCACCAGATCCGCCGGTTGAAGATCACGCTGTATGAGCAGGAGCTGCAAAAACAGAAAATCGAGATGGACTACCTGAAAATCCAGATCCGCCCGCATTTTTATATGAACTGTCTGAACTTTATCTACAGCATGATCGACTTCGGTCAGTACGACCATGCAAAGTCGATGAGCCGTATTACGTCCGATTATCTTGCGTATATTTTCCGGAATACAAGCGAGATGGTGCCGGTAACGGCGGAGACGAACCACTGTGAAAATTACCTCAAAATTCTGCTGCTGCGCTATCCGGAAAAATTCACCTATTATTTTGAGGTTCATGAAGAGGTGGAAAACGCAGTAATCTTCCCGTTCCTGATTCAGGTGTTTGTAGAGAATGCGGCAAAACATGCCCTGACGCTGGAGACGGTTCCGCTGATTTCCGTGACGGTTTACCCGGAGGACCGCGGAGACGAAAAGTATGTCAACATTTATATTTCGGACACCGGAAACGGCTTTCCGGAGGAGACGCTGCAAAGGCTGAAAGCAGGGGAAGATATTTCCGAACATGGAAAGCATATCGGGATTGAAAACTGCCTGAAACGATTCCGCTATTATTATGGCGATTCTGGAGAGATTCATTTCGATAACAGTCCGCTCGGCGGAGCGATTGTAGATATCCATATTCCATACAGGACAGGGGGAGAAGAACATGAAACTATTGCTCGTGGATGATGAAGAGTACGTGATTGAAAGCATCAAAAGAAACCTCGATCTTACAGAGACCCGGGTGAGCGAGGTGTACACTGCGTTTTCCGTACAGCAGGCGAAAAACATCATGGGAATGGTGGACATTGATATCGTGATCAGCGATATCGTGATGCCGGGCGGAACGGGATTCGACTTTGTGGAGTGGGTCAGAAAAGAGGAGCTGAAAGTCCAGGTCATATTCCTGACAAGCTATGCGGAGTTTGACTATGCCAGAAGAGCGATTCAGCTGAACAGTGTCGATTATCTGCTAAAGCCCATTGATTTTGAAAAGCTGAAGGAGGCCGTACAGCGTGCGGCGGAATCCGTTGCGAAAGAAAAGAAAATACAGGATCTCAGGCAGGAAAGCATCAAGTGGAATCAGAACAGAAAAATTCTGCAGCAGGATATCTGGAAAAATGTGCTGAAAAACGGTTTCTCCGAGGAAAAATTCTGCGAAACGGCAGCACAGCGCCAGCTTCCATACGGACCGGGACACTATTTCCGGCCGATTTGTCTGATGCCGGAAATAAAGAGCAATAAGCGGGAGATGTGGGATACTGCGACCATGGAATTTGTGATCGAAAATGTGCTGTCGGAACTGTATGAGGAAACGGATATTGCGGTAGATACTGTTTTTTACCAGGAACCGGGCAGCTACTGGATTGTTACACAGTCAAAGGAAAAAGCATTCCCGCAGGACGGTGAGCGGGACTGTGAAATTCTGCGGCAGTTTGTTGCGTGGATGAATGAAAAAATCTATCCGGAGCTGTGGTGCGGTGTCGGACAGTGGGAATCTGTACTGGGGATGCAAAAGCAGAGCCGGAATCTTCAGAAAATGCGGGAGGGAAGCCTTTCCGTGCGGAACGAGGTGCTGTTTCTGAACGAATTTCAGGCTCCGCAGACCAGCTACGAAAATAAGGAGCTGGATGTATGGAAAGCTCTGCTTTCGGAGGAAAAACCGGAGGAGCTGCTGGAGCGGCTGCAGAAATACCTTGACCGGACGGAGCGGGAAGGAATGATTACCAGGGAGCTTCTGGTAGCACTCCGTACCGATCTGACGCAGGTGGTGTATGCATGGCTTTCGGAACGGGAGATCAAGGCGTATGCACTGTTTGCAGATGCGGATATGGAAAACCTGCATCGGAATTCCCTTTATGGCAGAGAAGAGATGATGGAATATGCCGGGGTACTGGTTCGGAAAGCAGTTCAGTACAGACAGTACATCAACAAATCAGATTCGGTTACGAGTCAGGTATGCGCTTATATCGATGCACATTACCGGGAGGAGATTCACCGGGAGGAGCTTGGGGAGCTTGTCTTTTTGAATACGGATTATCTGTCCCGGATTTTTAAAAAAGAAAAGGGTATTTCGATCAGTAATTATATCATCCAAAAGCGGGTGGAGGAGGCAAAAAAGCTTCTGACACAGAGCACGCTGCCGATCAATACGGTGTCGCTGTATGTGGGGTACAGCAATTTCTCGTATTTTACGAAGATGTTTAAGGACAATACGGGATACGCACCGCTGGAATACCGAAGAAGCTTTAGTGAAAAATAGCGGAAAGCCCCCTTCATATGTTCGGGAAATAACAGAGGATTTTATCCTCTTCCAGCAAGAAGACTCCGACCTCTAAGGTGGGAAATGAATTGCGTCCGTTAGCCCTTTCTTACGCACCGGAACAGCAGCAAACAGGTCGGAATAGTGAAAGAAAAAGGTCGGATCAGGGGATATTTTTTTCAGGTCAGATGTGGTAAAATTTCAGTATAAGATTCAGAAAAAACGGAAAAACGATATTTTTCTGACATTTTAGGGGTTTCTGAAGAAGCAGATACAGCAAAAACGAGGTATGGAGGAGAAAAAATGACCGAGCAGAAATTAAAAGAGCTTCTGGCCGACATGACGCTGGAAGAAAAAGTGAACC
>ENA-OPCB01000702-OPCB01000702.1-human-gut-metagenome-genome-assembly--contig:-NODE-702-length-21575-cov-2.963058_pt1 | contig 21575 bp, 15 predicted proteins | sample MGYA00241561_ERZ501473 | MGnify/ENA primary metagenome ERZ501473 (study PRJEB25962, sample SAMEA2042519) | human gut metagenome | biome: human gut; feature: human-associated habitat; material: faeces... | reverse complement strand
CTCCGACTATCAACCACGAAGAGGGTGATAACGACGAAAACATCGACTATGACCTTAACCTTACGTTCAACAAAGCTCAAAAACGCGAAGTGAACGTAGCTCTGTCCAATACATTTGGATTTGGCGGTCATAATGCATGTGTTATTTTCAAGAAATACGCAGAATAATCAGTCGTGTTACGTAATCAAATAGACAAAATAAGGCTCTTATTCCGTAAGGACAAAGAGTCTTATTTTTGTTTTTATAAGATTCTGGGGTTCTATCCCCGCAACATTCAGCTCTACCAGCAGGCTTTGTTGCACAAATCCACCTCCATCCGCTCAGAAAAGGGACGCCCTTTGAATAATGAACGACTGGAGTTCCTGGGTGACGCCATTCTTGACGCCATCGTGGGAGATATTGTCTATAAGCATTTCGAAGGCCGTCGCGAAGGTTTTCTCACAAATACACGTTCCAAAATCGTGCAACGGGAAACTCTGAATAAGTTGGCAGTAGAAATAGGCCTGGACAAGCTGGTAAAATATTCCACCCGTTCTTCCTCGCACAATAGTTATATGTACGGAAATGCTTTCGAAGCATTTATCGGTGCCATCTATTTGGATCAGGGCTACGAGCGCTGCAAGCGGTTCATGGAAGAAAAGATATTCAAGAATTACATTGACCTCGACAAGATGTCGCGCAAAGAGGTCAACTTCAAATCAAAGCTGATTGAATGGAGCCAAAAAAGCAAAGTTGAGGTTTCATTTGAACTTATCGAGCAATTCCTTGATGAAGATTATAACCCCATGTTTCATACCGAAATCCGCATAGAAGGTATTTCGGCCGGAAAAGGAACCGGATACTCTAAAAAGGAGTCTCAGCAGAATGCCGCACAAGCTGCCCTGAAGAAAATAAAGAATGATGCTTCATTCAAAGAACAAAAAAAAGCCACAAAAGCGCAGAATCATTTGCCTGAGAATACAGAAGAAACAGATGAACTCACAGAGGGGACTCTGATTGAAGAAAATCTTGAAACGATTCTGCCTGTAGAAAATCCTGAGACGGACGAATGTAAGGGCGAATAGCCTTCGCCCACATCATTATCAGCCAAAACAAATTCCCATCCGGCGTCCTTGAACAACCAGATCATTATCCTCCGTTACCAATTTCAACTTTCCGGCAATTTCCTCCAGTGGTGCAGAAGAAATCTCATCCCCTTTCAACGTAATCATCCGGCCAAACTGTTCTGTTGCAATCAGTTCCGTAGCATGCCCACCCATGCGGGTAGACAGATTCCGGTCGAAAGGCGTGGGCGAACCTCCCCGCTGGATATAGCCAAGCACAGTCTCGCGGGTTTCAATGCCAGTCTCATACTCTATCTCCTGGGCAATGTATTCAGCGGCACGTTTCCGGCCATCCGTCTGTATGCCTTCGGCAACCACCACGATGGAATAAGGTTTTCCTTTCTTCAGTCGGTTCAGAATAGTCTCACCAATATTATGGATATTATAAGGAATTTCGGGTATCAAGATAACATCACCGCCACCTGCCATACCTGAATACAGTGCAATCCAACCAGCCTTATGCCCCATTACCTCGATCACCATCACCCGTTTGTGCGAGCTGGCAGTAGAGTGCAGGCGGTCAATGGCATCCGTAGCAATACTTACAGCCGAATCAAATCCGAAGGAGAAATCTGTTCCCCAGATATCATTGTCGATAGTCTTAGGCACAGACACGATGTTCAATCCCATGGCAGCCAGTTTGGCAGCAGTCTTCTGCGTACCGTTACCACCGATACAAACCACACAATCCAATCCTAATTCCTTGATATTCTGTTCTATCAATGCCGGTTTATTGACATCGGATATCACACCGTTCTTCTTGAAAGGTTTCTCGCGGGAAGTGCCGAGCATTGTGCCGCCCTGATTCAACAAACCGGACAAAGATTTATCAGTAAACGACTCCACATCCTTGGTAAGCAACCCCTGAAAGCCACTATGAATGCCCACAACTTCCATCCCGTAATGATTGATTGCAGTTTTGCACACTCCACGAATGGTGGCATTGATGCCGGGACAATCGCCCCCCGAAGTCAAAATACCGATTCTCATGACACTTTTGTTTGAATTATTGTTCTTTAGGTCCGTAAAGATAGAAAAAAAAGAGAAAAAAGATAGAGAAGCCGATAAATAAGATTATTTTTGCGCAACAAAATAGTTTTAACTAAGAGAGATGAATATCACAACATTGCTGGATAAGGTGTATTTTGCCCCTCGCCTGAAAAAAATCGACTTCTATGCTAACCGCGCAGGAGAACTTCAACACCGAGTTCTTGACCGCTTAGTGCGCATGGCAGAAAATACAGAATGGGGAAAGAAATATGATTATAAAAGCATTCATACTTATGAAGACTTTAGAAACAGACTACCCATACAGACTTACGAAGAGGTAAAGCCGTATGTGGAACGACTGCGTGCAGGAGAACAAAACCTGCTTTGGCCTTCGGAGATACGCTGGTTTGCCAAGTCCTCGGGCACAACGAACGATAAAAGTAAATTCCTGCCCGTCAGCAAAGAAGCATTGAATGACACACATTATCAAGGCGGTAAAGATGCGGTTGCCCTCTATCTGGGTCAGAATCCTGACAGCCGCTTTTTCTCCGGACAAGGTTTGATTTTAGGTGGAAGCCACAGCCCCAACCTCAACTCCAGGCACGGGCTTGTAGGCGATCTTTCTGCTATCCTGATACAAAATATACATCCGTTAGTGAACTGCGTCCGTGTTCCGAGCAAGAAAATTGCTCTTATGAGCGACTTTGAAAAGAAGATAGAAGCAATCGCCAACAGTGCCGTATCAAAAGATGTAACGAGCCTTTCGGGCGTTCCTTCATGGATGTTAGTACTCATTAAGCGTATCCTTGAAAAGACCGGTAAACAATCGCTCGAAGAAATATGGCCCAATCTGGAAGTCTTCTTCCATGGTGGTGTTGCTTTCACCCCTTATCGTGAACAATATAAAGAAGTGATCCGATCACCCAAAATGCATTATGTAGAAACTTACAATGCCTCCGAAGGGTATTTCGGTACGCAAAACGATCCGAATGATCCGTCCATGCTGTTGATGATCGACTACGGTATATTCTATGAGTTCATCCCATTGGAAGATGTAGGTAAAGAGAATCCCCGCATCTACTGCCTGGAAGAAGTGGAAGTGGACAAGAATTATGCATTGGTTATCTCTACTTCTGCGGGTTTGTGGCGCTATATGATTGGAGACACCGTGAAGTTCACGCAAAAGGATCCATATAAATTCGTCATCACCGGACGTACCAAGCATTTCATCAATGCTTTCGGTGAAGAATTGATTGTGGATAACGCGGAAAAAGGTTTGGCAAGGGCTTGCGAGGCTACCGGAGCATTGATTTCCGATTATTCGGCTGCTCCTGTATTTATGGATGCCAATGCTAAATGCCGTCACCAATGGTTGATTGAGTTTGTACAGGCACCGGACAGTATAGAGAATTTTGCCAAAATACTGGATGATACACTGAAAGAAGTGAATTCCGATTATGAAGCAAAACGACAGAAAAACATTGCCCTGCAACCTCTGGAGGTGATTGTTGCCCGCAAAGACCTATTCCATGACTGGCTGGCACAAAAAGGAAAGTTGGGTGGACAACACAAAGTTCCGCGTCTCAGCAATACAAGGGAATATATCGAGGAAATGCTGGAGCTGAACAACTGATTCCTGCAATAGCATAGGACAATACGATAATAAATAAGAAAGGCCGCATCAGACAAAACCGATGCGGCCTTTTCCATTTTTGTTCCATGCCTTGAAACTCACAGTTTCATTACTTGAAACCAACAGTTCCATGCCTTGAAACTGCGAGTTTCACGCCGAGAAACCAGTAGTTTCACACCGAGAAACTAACAGTCATCCCAGGCTATCAGAAATTATAAGCCAATCCGATGCCCAATATCTCCTTGAACTGTACTTTCGGCCCTTTTTCAACGCCCTCATCATTAAAGGTTTTCACATCATTATCATACTTCAGTGTCATATTCAGGGTTGCTGATAGCACTTTATTGATCTTCATACTGATGAGCACATCCCAGTTGACATCCACATTACCAAAGTCTTTATTATAAGGAGTGAAGAAATCGGCTGTAGTAATCAGATTCACATTTTCCATGACAGGCAGCTCTGCACGGGCTTTCAGGAAAGCTCCGGCTTCGATCTTAAAGTGATCCCCCGGATCAACACCAAAAGAACCTAAATCAGAAAGATAATCATCGCTCACAAAGGTCATCTTTGTGGAGACAGGTGAAAGGAATATAGAATAATTACTCTTCGGACGATATTCCATACCCAATGCCACATTAGAATAGGCGGGAGCAAAGAAGTTAGATATATAGTGACTCTTGTCCGGATAATTATATCCTTTGGCAAATTGAGTATTCAAGTCAGCCATAAGCGTATAATACCAAACTTTAGTGGCTGCATAGCCCAACTGGGTAGATAATCCTATTTTATCAGAACTCTTTCTCATCCCTTGCGATTTGGTTTTCGAAAGACCATAATCCAGCACCAGGTTCGTCACCCATAGCCAGTTTCCGCTCTTATGTGTCAGTGACCCATTCAGGTAAGCATTCCCGGCAATAGAATTCTCACCACCGGCCGACCAGTTTGTCATTGCAGTTTGCGACATATTTATACCTGTCACACCCTTCAGTACCCAAGCTCCTTCTTTATATCCCTTATCGTCCGTTTGGGCAGAGACGATTGTTGCCAAAGTGGCAAATAGTATCATTAAATATATACGTTTCATACTGTTATTCGTTTTAATTGTTCCGCAAAACAAAGACGTCTTTGTATTTCAAACTATTTTTTTGTTCAGAAACAAATAAAAGAATGATTGTACGGAAATTACAGGATGATCCCTCCTCCCAGCAACAGACCTGCCTCATCGTAAAATGCCGCAGCTTGTCCGGAAGCAATGGATTCCAGTGGTTCGCGCAATAGCACATGCAAGAGATTCTCATCCGTTATACTGACAGTGCAGTGATTAGCTTGCTTCCGATAGCGAATCCTGACAATGACATCCTCGGAATTCAGTAAACGGGAAGTATCCACAATATTCCAGTCTTTCAACAGCATTTCCTCTTTGTAAAGAGAAGCCAGAGGCGCAAGTATCACTTCGTTCCTCTCTTTATGTATCTCTTTTACGAAAACAGGACGGTTCAGATGAATACCCAATCCTCTGCGCTGACCAATCGTATAGAAGGGATATCCTTCGTGCCAACCTAAAAAAGTCCCGTTTTCATCGAAAAATTGTCCTTTTCCCGGCAAAGCATCCTGCGGAACTTCACGCTGCAAGAAAGAGCGGTAATCCATCGGGCAGAAGCATACACCAAGACTATCCTTTTTGGTTGCTGTCCGTTCAAAGCCCCGCTTAGCAGCATAGGCACGCACTTCATTTTTAGTCCAGTCACCCATTGGAAGGAGCATACGTTCTAAAATGTTCTGTTGCAGTCCCCAGAGGAAGAAAGTCTGATCCTTATCACGGTCGGCAGCCGGGGCTATAAAGTAATAGCCATCCCGGAAAACTTTACGTACGTAGTGTCCGGTAGAAATCCAATAAATGCCCATTTCATCGGCAATCTTTGCCAGCAACGGCCATTTCAGTTCATTGTTACAGAGAGTACAGGGAACAGGGGTACGGGCGGAAAGATATTCATCTACAAAATAGCGGATAATGCGTTCACGGAATAATTCGCGGGCATCATAGATGATGTGCGGGATATTCAGGCGGGAAGCGAGATTACGGGCATCATCCAAAGATTCTTCAAAGCCTTCCGAATCATAGAAACGAAACGTCACACCGGTTACTTCATAACCGGCCTCTTGCAACAGCATGGCGGCAACAGAACTATCCGTACCTCCACTCATACCTAACAATACACGCTTCTTTTCCATATAAATACGTTGACAAAAGTAGATAATCCGCTAAAGAAAAACAATCAAACCATTATTTTTATATATTTGCCATTACTAATACTAATGCACACAAAAAATGAAAACTAAAAACATATTCTATGCAGGCTTGTGCGCACTCTTCATGTTAACCTCGGCTATGTGCTGCGATGATGATGACAGTGAAGGTATCATCGAACTAACAGGCATCAAATTGAATCAATACAACAACACAGGAGCATATCCTGTGATTATTGAAAATGGGCAATGTCCCAAAGAAGCGTATCTGATACAAATATCCCCGATTTCAGAGTATTACTACAGCACAAATATCCTAAAATCCCCTATTATAGCTTTCCGTATCATCACGCTGACCGATTTCAATGAAGACTATCCTGCGGGAAGCGATATTTACAAATTATTCAAAGAGTATCCTCCGATGCTGTTAAGTGAGAATTTTAGGGAACATTACCTCAGTAGTGATTGTCTGGACAAAGGACAACCTATCACCACTATAACGTGGGGTGATTTCTACAAGGTCTTGCTAACCTATCCCCAGCCGGGAAATTATCAATTCCGCATTGAACTGGAAACAGAAGACGGCAATATCCTTTCAGAAGAAACAGAAGTCATTCTTTACTAAATCAGTCCCACTTTAAAACAAATACTTCCATGAAAGCTATCTACTACACTTTAATATGTTTCAGCCTGCTTATTACACACAGCGCACAAATCCATGCACAAAAGGAATCAGCGCGGCGAAACGAGCACTTCATCGACCTTGCATTCGGAGCAGAGTTCAATACATCTTCCTATAAAAGTCCGATTGGAGAGATTGTTTTTCAAGGCAAACAGCGAGCATATGTAAGTATAACCATGAAATATCAATATTTCTTTCATAAGCATTGGGGAGCTTTCTTAAGTTTAAACTCCAATGGTTCGTCACCATATTCAGAAGAAAGGTTAATGGACAAGATGGAAAAACAACCAGCGTCCCACTACTACACCTATACCGGTTCTATGGATAAAGATGATATAATGCAGGGCACTTATACCTTAGGAGCCATGTACCGTCAAGATATACACTCGTGGAGCTTCAGACCCTATCTTGCGTTTGGCTGCGCACAATATATGCATGCAAACACAATAGACTATCTCCGCAAAGAAGAGGGAAATAATCAGGTGGAACAAGTGAAAGTCACCGTCGGCAACAACAAGAATCTTCAATATGGGTTCTGCCTCTCTCCGGGAATTTACATCTCCAAAGCAGTAGCCAGCATTGTATACCTGACAGCAGACTTTTCCTATACAGTGCATACAAGAAAATTTGCAGCGCACTACCAACGAAGCAACACATATACTCACGAAATTCTGGAACAATACAACGTAAAAGAAACACCGGGAAACTACCTAAATCTAAGAATAGGACTAAGTATCCGGTTTGCAAAAAACAAATCGAAGCCTCACAAGCCCACTTCCAAATGAAGATTTACAGGATTCGGTAGTCGGTCTACCTCCAACTATCAGCAAGAAAAAGAATGAAAGAACTTATTATCTTATGAAATTGTTGTAACTTTGTGCTCTTTAAAAAACTAAAACTCAAACGTTATGGAACATCAACTGACAATTTACAACACCTTAGATAGGAAAAAGGAGCTATTCGTGCCACTGCACGCTCCACATGTAGGTATGTATGTCTGCGGTCCTACCGTTTACGGTGACGCGCACTTGGGACATGCACGTCCTGCCATTACTTTCGACTTGCTTTTCCGCTACCTTACCCATTTGGGATATAAGGTACGTTATGTCCGCAACATCACCGATGTAGGCCATCTGGAACATGACGCTGACGACGGAGAAGACAAAATAGCCAAGAAAGCACGACTGGAACAATTGGAGCCGATGGAAGTAGCGCAATACTACATCAACCGTTACCACAAGGCAATGGAAGCGCTGAACGTACTTTCACCCAGTATCGAACCGCACGCTTCGGGACACATCATCGAGCAGATAGAGCTGGTGAAAGAGATCCTGAAGAATGGCTATGCTTATGTCAGTGAAGGCTCTGTCTACTTTGACGTAGAGAAATACAATAAGGATTACCATTACGGAAAACTCTCCGGCCGCAATCTGGATGACGTACTGAACACCACCCGCGAACTGGACGGACAAGCTGAAAAGCATAACCCCGCCGATTTCGCCTTATGGAAATGTGCCCAACCGGAGCATATCATGCGTTGGCCCTCTCCATGGAGCGACGGTTTCCCGGGATGGCATGCCGAATGTACGGCCATGGGTAAGAAATACCTCGGCGAACATTTCGATATTCACGGTGGTGGTATGGACCTTATCTTCCCTCACCACGAATGTGAGATTGCTCAATCGGTTGCATCACAGGGCAATGACATGGTACATTACTGGATGCACAACAATATGATTACCATCAACGGACAGAAGATGGGTAAGTCTTACGGTAACTTCATCAATCTGGACGAGTTCTTCAACGGCACACATAAGTTGCTGACACAAGCATACAGTCCGATGACCATCCGCTTCTTCATCTTGCAAGCTCACTATCGCAGCACGGTAGACTTCAGCAACGAAGCCTTGCAAGCAGCGGAAAAGGGATTAACCCGAATGATGGATGCCGTGAACGGACTGGAAAAGATCACTCCGTCCGCCACTTCCAGCGTAGATGTGAAAGCAGTGCGTGAGAAGTGCTATGAAGCCATGAATGATGACTTGAATACCCCGATAGTCATTGCTCATCTTTTCGACGGAGCCAGAATGATTAACAACATCATTGCAGGCAACGACACCATCACTGCCGATGATCTGAAAGAGCTGAAAGAAACTTTCCATCTCTTCTGCTTCGACATTCTGGGACTGAAAGAAGAAAACAATTCCAATGAAGAGCGTGAAGTTGCTTTCGGTAAAGTAGTAGATATGTTACTGGAAGAGCGCATGAAGGCCAAAGCCAATAAAGACTGGGCTACCAGTGATAAGATCCGCAATGAACTTACAGCACTCGGTTTTGAGATAAAAGACGGTAAAGACGGTTGCGAGTGGAAGCTGAATAAATAAGCTCCACTACCCTATAAAAAAGCTGCCTCCCTCTGATCCAAGCGAATCGAGGGAGGCGGTTTCATTTAGAAAAGAGAGTTTTAGTAAGGTATCATGTCGGAAAGAATACGTTCCTTATACCAGGGATCATCTATCGCCTTCAACTCCTTGCCCATCTCACGGCAAAGTTCTGCAACGATTTCTTTATTTTCTTCCAACGGAAGATTATTCATCTGATAAGGGTCCTTTTCATCATCAAACAACAGGCTTTTCTTCAGCTTATGGTCTTTCTTATCAATATAGAAAGCCAAAGTATAGCGTGCCGTCTTATATCCTCTTGAAGAAGGGAAATAAGTCTGCACTTTACCATCCGCATCCTTTTCTCCGTCCAGATTCTGGATATACAAAGCACCACCGGGACGTTCAATTTCCGCCTTTTCATCGAAGAAAAGAGGTGCCCAGTTGCGTCCCTGCACATTAGACGGAATGGAATCGCCCAAACCACACAGCCCCAGGACAGTCGGCATAATATCCGGCGCGGACATCAGAAGATTGTCTACACGCGGCTGGATATGACCGGGATAACGTACCAGGAACGGTATATTCATAGATTCGGAATAAGGAGAATTCTTCGGATCATCCGTGAACTGGCTACACATTGTTTCACCATGGTCGGAAGCAAAGATCACAATCGTATTCTTATCCAAACCCTGCTCTTTCAGTGTTTCAAGGATCTGTCCGAAAGCACGGTCTACACCGGTAACAGAGGCAAAGTAGTAGCGAACGCTCTCTGCTTTTTCACGCTTCTTATCTGCATTGGGACGGATAAGAAGGCTGTCCAGAGGTTGATCTTTGTACAGATTGAAATCTTCTTCCATACAATCATCCAATGAACGGTACGGGCTGTGGGGCGGATTCATACCCACCATTATAAAGAAAGGCTTCTTCGGATCACGTACATTCCCTTCGTTCTTCAGATAGGAAACCACCATCTTGGACTCATGCAACGGTGACCATTCTTTCGGATCGTGACGATTTCCATCCGTATCCCAGTAACGGGGATTCTTATGTTCATCAAAAGTACCGTAGGAGTACCAGTAATTAAAGCCGTGACGGCGTTCTTTCGGCGTATAGGCATCCCAGGCAGGTATTCGATCTTCTACATAGTGACCGGGACGTTGCGGATCGTTCGGTGTAGGGAAGTCAGCGTGTAACTTACCAAAATAAGCGCAGTCATATCCGGATTTATTAAATACATCACCTATACAATCCACGTCGGCACGCAGGGAACTGATAGGCCGGTTTGAATTACAGTTCAAAGGTATTCCGCTTTTATTGGGATACATCCCCGTCAACAGCATACCCCGATGAGGACTACTCAACGGACAGTTACTTTGGGCAGAACTTAACACCAACGCTTCACGGGCAAAGCTATTCAAGTTAGGAGTATGCACCGGATCATTGCGGAAGTTCACCTTGTCGCGAAACCCATCCTGTCCCCAGAACTCCATAGCCTGATTACGGTACTGGTCGGGGAAGACATAAATTACATTCGGAAGTTGTGCCTGCTCTCCCTGCTGAGTTTTGCAGCCTTGCAGGGCAAACAGGCCCAAGCCTCCCAAAAACAAACTAAACCGATTTATCATTTTATTCTTATTAAATTACGTTGAAATTATAAATGGGAATTTATCGGTGAGATACTGTTGCTATCACACCGAATGGAAACTTTGCCGGGGCGCTACGCCCCTAAATTATCATTTATAGTTTCAGCATGTGAATTAAAACAGCTTCTTGTTTGATTCCAAGTCTCTTTTGCGCATAATTCCTTCCAGGAAGTAATAGTCCGCATAATTCAACGGAACATCAATCTCAGCACCATGAGGAATACTGCCTACAGAGTGCATCAGAATAAAATTACCGTTTGTGCCCACTTCTGCACGATAAGCCGGAGAAGCGAGATTTTCCATAATCTTATCTGCTGTTTCCTTATAATTTTTGCCGGGAATGTATGTACTCAACTCGTACAAAGCAGATGCCGTACATGCAGCAGCCGAAACGTCACGGGGTTCGTTCGGAATATTGGGAGCATCAAAGTCCCAATACGGTACAAGGTCTTCCGGCAGGTTCGGATTATTGAAGATAAAGTTATAAATCTTTTCAGCCATATCAAGATACTTCTGATCGTGGGTATAACGGTAACACATGGTGTATCCGTAAATAGCCCATGCCTGTCCGCGTGCCCAGGCGGATTCGTCAGCATACCCCTGTGCGGTTTGTTTCTTACGTACCTCACCGGTTACGGGATCATAATCCACTACGTGATAACAGCTGTTATTGGCACGGAAATGGTTCTTCATGGTGGTATCGGCATGCTTCACGGCAACATTATAATAAGTGGAATCGCCTGAAAGCTTGGAAGCTTCGAACAATAGTTCCAGGTTCATCATATTATCTATAATAACCGGGCATTTCCAACCGCGTTCTGCCTGCCAACCTTTATCGGCATCCCAAGACTGAAGTACGCCTGCCGCCGGACGGAAACGGGTAGAAAGAGACTTAGCCGTCTGAATAATCACAGGCTTGTATTCTTCTTTACCGGCAAAACGATATCCGTTCAGATAGCTGCAACCAATCATAAAGCCCACATCATGATGCCAGGTCAGGTATTGCACGGAATCCAGCGCTTCTGTATACTTCTCAGCCAGCGGCAACCATTTCTTATCACCGGTCAACTCATACATATGCCAGATATTACCGGGGAAAAAACCGGAACACCAGTCATCAATGGGTACATAAACAATGCTACCGTCTTTGTTGATAGTTCTTGGATTCAGAATTTTCCCTGACTTTTCGATAATGTCGGTCTGAATGGTCTCCTGCGCCACCGCATTATCAATATTCTCTTGGATAAAGTTGCTCTCGGTCTGCTTCTGACTTGTGCAACCCGCCAAAACTAGGAGGGATATTCCCAATGTCGTGAGGATTGTTTTCATAATAATGATTTGTTTATTAAAGTTTCGTATTCTTTCGTCAGCAAAAGTAGCGCAGGTTTACAGAAAAGACCCTCCTAAATTATACAGGAAAAGAGCAAAATTGTTACATTTGCACATAAATCATACAGATTGAACTTTTTAATCATATTGAAAACATGACTCCACAAGAATTTTTCAAGAAAGATCTCTTTGCAGAACAAACCGGTGTAGAACTACTGGAAGTACGCGAAGGATATAGTAAGGCACGCCTCGTTATCACGGAAAATCACCTTAACGCAGGACATCGCACCCAGGGCGGAGCCATCTTCACTCTTGCAGACCTGGCACTGGCCGCCGCTGCTAATTCACATGGTACATTGGCTTTCTCCCTGTCTTCCAATATCACCTTTTTGCGCGCCAGCGGACCGAGCGACACGCTGTATGCCGAAGCACGCGAACGGTACATCGGACGTACTACCGGATATTACCAGATAGATATCACGAATCAGGACGGAAAATTGATTGCTACATTCGAGTCCAGCGTATTCAGAAAAGGGGATCCGCTGCCGTTCAGCTTATAACTATCTCATTTCTTCTTTACTACCGACGTCATCGGATAACGATTTCCTTGTACGCTCTTCAGGAAAGCCTTTGCCGACCCGAAGTTAAGATACATATCCAGACGAATCGGGAGATGATTCTTATCATCTGAGATAAAGAAAGTAATCACTTCTTTTTCTTTTCCTTTCTTATATTCTACAAAAGAGAATACGAGGCAACGATAAATCGTATCATTATTGGCTTTTACATCTTCTTTGCCCCGGTAAATCAGCGTCTGTTCTTCTACCTTACGTCCGGTGGCCATAGGGAAAAGAATCCGGTCGCCTATTTTATAATCTGCCGGATCGTAAGAACGCGCCTGCGCCAGGATACTTAACATATCGAAGATGCAACGGCTGTCACTGTATTCCATCTCTTGCGGATCGCGGACCGGATTGTGCCAGATACGCCTCTGTTTCACGTTGGATACGCCATCCTTATATGAAAACCAAGCTTCATCCACCGTATAGCGGTCACCCTCTTCGGCCGCTTTACGGAAGTAGAGCGGCTCCAGCTTTTCACTGACGTAGCAAGTCAGCGTATCACGCATCTTAAAGAAGAAATCGGTCTTTTTACTTCCTACTGAAAGCAGGTTGAAGCGGTAGGCAGGTTGTGACTGGTAAGTAGTGGAGAAGGTGGTCAGACTTGCCAGCCCCACCTTCTTCCAGATAAACTTCCAGTTAAAATATAAATCGTACATCACGTGCTCGCCGGACTGAAATGCGGTATTTTGAGCCGTACATTGTGCCTTGGCAGGCGTGGACATCATCGTAAGTAACAGTGCTCCCAACAGGCAGAACACCCATCCGCGCTTACCGGTTATTGCCGGAGTTGCGGTTATTCTGGTTTCTCTTTTTCTTGTCTTCATCTGGTTTTTGTTTTTTGAGTTCATCCGGTTTCTGTTTATCCAGCGGCTTTTCATGTATGTTCCAATCCTGGGTCAAGTCGAAATTAGCTTTCAGTTCTATCACCTGAGGATAGTAATACACTTTCTCCGGTTGCCGTTTGTCTTCGTATTTTCCGGTGTCCCACACACCGTTTCCATTCGTATCATTTATAAGGCGCGCACTATATTTGCCGGGATTCAGGAAGTAGAAATCTGCCTTACCATCGACAACCGGCACTGTACGTACCACTTTATCCTGTGCGTCCAGCAATTCTACAAAAGCAATCGAATCCGCTCCCGTCACATTATAGAATATTTGCCCATACTCTTCAGGTTTCTTCACCTTAAATTCTTTCTTTATCTTATCGGTGAAAAGGCCATATATTCCATGGAAAGCCGTCGAGTCGACTTCAAAAGCATAGCTTTCACCGGGCACCCAATCTGCATAAACATTATAGCGCATCAGGTTCAGAGAGTCCGGAACAAAGTCGTAAGGGACATCATTCCACAAGCTGTCTACTTTCTGTTTCAGATGAATGGCACCATCAGCAGCAGTTGCCAACGGTTCAGTAAACGTAAGAGAGATGTAGTCGTAGATATCCATCGTACCCGGTGCATATACATCTACAGGTAAGAATACCGTCGGTTCTACATACTCCTTACCCTCTTTCTCCGCTTTCTTTTTGGCTTTTTCCAGTTCCTTTTCTTTCTTCTCACGTTCCTTTTCAAGTTCTTTCTCGGACTTAGGCCGAATTTTCGATACAAGTCTCAGAGTATCTGTACGCGGTACCAACTGGTTGAGTGTATCCGTATAGAGGTAAGTGAGACTCATCTTCAAAGTATCCATCTTATAGATCAAAGAGTCTCTTATCCAATAATGAAGCGTATCAATGCGTCCGGTAGGCTTCTCCACGATGAAAGCGTTGGTTTCATCGAAATTCAGTCCCTCCAACAACGGCAGGCTGTCAGCCTGAGTAGAGAAATAGAAAGAGAATTTCCGGGATTCGGGACGTTCGCTCCTGATGAGACGTTGCGACAAAACCCGTTCTTTAAAACAGCGCAATATAACGTCATCCGGAGAAAAATGAGTATAAGCTCTCTCCATGATCGTATCTATCGTCAGAGAATCTTTCCAAAGTGTATCAAGACGTGTCCGTTCATCCATGGCAGGAATAATCAGGGAGTCTTCGAAAGCAATCATTTCAGTGGGCTGACTATAATAGAAGTTTTGGTCAGCATCTTGCAATCCGTAGATGCGGTATTCGCCCGGAGCAACACCCCGAATTGTGAAATGTCCGCGACTGTCGGTACGACCTACACGTTCAAAAGGTATCGTAGTAAAGGCCGAGTCAGCTAAATTGGAATGCATACCTACCAGCATACCTTTCACCGGTTCCAGATTGGCTGCATTCAGCACGGTACCGGAAACCACCATCGAGTCGATAACGGAACCCGTGGAGAAAGTAAACCCGAAATCGGGCAACGGATTACCTTCATTATTGTCCTGAATAGCATCCGAGAAGTCTATCGAATAAGTAGTATTCAGTTTGAGAGTATCCTTTAAGGTAATTACCACCTTCTTCCCATTCGCCTTTATCTCCGGTTGTTGCACCTGAGGTGGAGAAATCACGATCTTCTCCCCGGGTTTCTCAAGCTTGATGAATTCATCGAATTCAATCGTAATTTTCTTCCGGTTATTATTGAGGGCGCCCGGCGCAGGCGTACTACCTACGAAGCGTGGAGGGGTTTCATCAATAGCACCACCTTCCGGACGACCGATGCTGGCGCAGGAATAAAGCACGACACCAACAACGGCAACACCTGCCAGACGATTGAAAAGAGACTTCATATCTAAATATTTATTACGTAATATGCTGCAAAAATAAAGGTTATCCCTTAATAAACAGAATGCTTTACAGTATTTTAATCAAAAAAGAGCAAGAAGACAGTAAAAACAGATAAAACAAAGGAAAGGTTCAATCGGGAGGATGAAAGAGAAGATACTTCAGCAAGACCCTGAGAAAGCGGGCAACTATCTGTGTGACAATCCACTGGGTGTTCCACAACAATCAGTCGCAATGAAACACGAGTTCAGTCGTAGTGGGAAGTACCTTCAGTCGTAGTGGGAGCTAGCTTCAGTCGTAATGGGAAATAGCTTCACTCGTAATGAGAATATTATTCCTTTCTGTAATATAGAAACCGGAGAGGTAAAAGCTGGTTAGAATGGCATATTGGAGACTTATATATAAGATATGTATGAAACATAGTTAAAAATAGACGCAAATAGAACTAATCTGTTCAAAAATAGATAATTTTGCAGCCGGAAAACCCGAAGAGTGCTTTTAGTTTTCCCCTTTGTCCTCCGTATTATCCAACTATGACAAAACATAAAAAGCCTTTTTTACCAAGATGAAAAAATAAACCAAAAGACAGAGAATAATTACAAGTATGAAGAGTAGATTGATTTTATTGGCATGTTGCCTGTCACTGTTCAGTTGCGGACAAAGTGACAAAACTACGGGTAAAGCACCCGAATTTGCAGTGATTACAGTGGAAACAACCACTGCCAACTTAACGAACAGCTATCCGGCTACGATCAGAGGTAAACAAGATGTAGAAATCCGCCCCATGGTAAGCGGCTTCATCACCAAACTGCATGTAGACGAAGGTTCAGTAGTACGCAAGGGACAAGTGTTGTTCAGCATTGACCCCGTACAGTATCAAGCTGCTGTGAACTCAGCCAAAGCTGCTGTTGAAACAGCCAAAGCTGCCGTGAACACGCAGGAACTTACCGTAAACAACAAGCGTGAATTAAACAAAAAGAACATCATCAGCAATTATGACTTGCAGATGGCAGAGAATCAACTGGCACAAACAAAAGCACAATTAGCACAAGCTGAAGCACAATTAGTAAACGCCAAGAACAATCTGTCGTATACCAGTGTAACCAGCCCCAGCGATGGTGTAGTAGGTAATATCCCCTACCGTGTAGGTAGTTTGGTTAGCCCTTCCGTTGCCAACCCGCTGACTACTGTAGCCGATATTTCTGAAATGTATGCTTACTTCTCCATGACCGAAAGACAACTGCTGTCTCAGATCCGCGAGGGTGGTAGCATCAAGGAAATTCTGGAAAGAATGCCCGATGTACAATTACAACTCATCGACGGGACCATGTATGCCGACAGTGGCCGCGTAGAAACCATCAGCGGCGTTATCGATCAGACTACCGGTTCGGTAACTATGCGCGCCCTCTTCCCCAACAAGCACAATGTGCTGCGTAGCGGAAGTACCGGTAATGTAGTATTCCCCAATCCGTTGCATAATATAATCATGATTCCTCAATCGGCCACAACGGAAATTCAGGACAAGAAATTCGTATTTGTGCTGCAACCAGACAACACTCTGAAAAATATTGAAATCAAAGTATTCAACTTGAACGATGGTAAATATTATTATGTAACAGATGGTCTGAAGGCAGGTGACAAAATCGTTACCGAAGGTGTACAAAATCTAAGAGATGGACAAAGCATCACCCCCATCACTCCTGCCGAAAAAGAAGCAGAATATCAGAAGGCTCTAAAAGACCAGAGAGAAGGTAATATCCAAACGGCATTTAATTAACGTTTAACGGTTAGCGATAAGCATCTGCGGTATAACATAGCGTAGCCGCTAATCACTAATTCCCTAATCACTAAATAATTAACATGAAATTAGATAGATTTATTAACCGTCCGGTACTATCAACGGTAATCTCCATCCTGATAGTTATCCTGGGACTTATTGGTTTGGCTACACTGCCTATCACCCAATATCCGGACATTGCGCCTCCTACCGTTTCGGTGCGCGCCACTTATCAAGGTGCCAATGCCCAAACGGTATTGAATTCCGTCATCGCACCTCTGGAAGACCAGATCAATGGTGTGGAAAATATGATGTACATGACTTCTAATGCCTCCAACAGTGGCTCTGCTGATATCTCCATTTACTTCAAGCAGGGCACTGACCCGGATATGGCAGCCGTCAACGTACAAAACCGCGTATCTATGGCACAAGGTCTGCTGCCTGCTGAAGTTACCAAAGTGGGTGTAACCACCCAGAAGCGTCAGACTTCCATGTTGATGGTATTCTCTATCTACGATGAAACTGACCAGTATAATATTGAGTTCCTTGAAAACTATGCCAACATCAACCTCATTCCTGAGGTGAAGCGTGTAAGCGGTGTAGGTGACGCTAACGTGTTGGGCCAGGACTACTCCATGCGTATCTGGCTGAAACCTGACATCATGGCGCAATACAAATTAGTACCCAACGACGTAGCCGGTGTCTTGGCTGAGCAGAACATAGAAGCAGCTCCCGGTCAGTTTGGTGAACGTGGTGACCAAAGTTTCCAATACACCATCCGCTACAAAGGACGTTTGCAACAGCCCGAAGAGTTCGAGAACATCGTTGTAAAAGCACTTGAAAATGGTGAAGTACTCCGCCTGAAAGACATTGCAGAAATCGAATTGGGACGTCTGTCTTATAACTTCAACAATACTGTAAACGGGCATAAGGCTGTTTCCTGTATCGTCTACCAGATGGCAGGTACCAATGCGACACAGACCATCAGCGATCTGGAAGAAGTGCTTAACAAAGCATCTGAGACATTACCTTCCGGCTTGAAGATTAATATTGCACAGAGTGCCAATGATTTCTTGTTTGCCTCTATTCATGAAGTTGTCAAGACATTGATTGAGGCATTTATCCTTGTGTTCATTGTGGTGTATATTTTCTTGCAGGATATGCGTTCTACCTTGATTCCTGCTATCGCCATTCCGGTAGCATTGATTGCTACTTTCTTCGTACTGAAACTGATTGGCTTTAGTATCAACTTGCTAACTCTCTCCGCAATGGTGCTTGCCATTGCAATTGTGGTGGATGATGCCATTGTCGTTGTTGAGGGTGTCCATGCCAAGCTTGACCAGGGATATAAATCCGCACGGTCAGCTTCCATCGACGCCATGCACGAACTCGGCGGTGCCATTGTGTCCATCACACTGGTTATGATGTCTGTATTTATCCCGGTTAGCTTTATGGGCGGTACTGCTGGTACATTCTACCGACAATTCGGTCTGACTATGGCCATTGCCATCGGCTTCTCTGCATTGAACGCCTTAACACTGAGCCCGGCATTGTGCGCTATCTTCCTAAAACCGCACGAAGAACATGGCGAGAAGAAATCGACATTTGTCAACCGCTTCCACACGGCTTTCAATACGCACTACGACAACATTGTAAAGAAATACAAAAAGCATGTACTTTTCTTCATCCAGAAGAAGTGGTTGTCTGCTGGTATCGTAACAGCCTCTGTCGTTCTACTTATAGTCTTCATGAATATCACACCTACCGGTATGGTACCCAACGAAGATACTGGTACTATTATGGGAGTAGTAACACTGCCTCCAGGCACTTCACAAGAACGCGCTATGGAAGTACTGAATCGTGTGGATAGTCTTGTAGCAGCTGATCCGGCAGTAGAATCACGCACAGTAATCTCAGGTTTCAGTTTCATCGGTGGTCAGGGTCCTTCTTACGGTTCACTCATCATCAAACTAAAGAACTGGGAGGAACGATCCACTATGCAGAATTCGACAATTGTCTATGCTACGCTTTTCATGCGTGCACAGAAAATCATCAAGGAAGCTCAGGTATTATTCTTTGCTCCACCTATGATTCCAGGCTATTCAGCATCCAGTGACATCGAATTGAATATGCAGGATAAAACAGGTGGTGACTTGAACCATTTCTTCGAGGTGGTAAATAACTATACCGCTGCTTTGGAAGCACGTCCAGAAATCAACTCTGCAAAAACTAGCTTCAACCCGAACTTCCCACAGTATATGTTGGATATTGATGCTGCTGCTTGTAAGAAGGCAGGTATCAGCCCGAGCGATATCCTCAGTACCATGCAGGGATACTTCGGCGGTCTGTATGCCTCCAACTTCAATAGCTTCGGTAAAATGTACCGCGTAATGATTCAGGCAGAACCAGACGCGACCAAGAACCTTGAGTCCCTGGCAAGCATCAAGGTGCGCAATGGCAATGAAATGGCCCCTATTACTCAGTTTGTATCTATCAAGAAAATATATGGACCAGACATCATCAGCCGTTTCAACCTTTATACTTCCATGAAAGTAATGGTAGCCCCTGCCACAGGCTACACTTCCGGTCAGGCACTAGCCGCGATCTCTGAAGTAGCTAAAGAAAACCTGCCGACAGGTTTCTCTTATGAATTGGGCGGTATGGCACGTGAAGAGGCCGAAACCAGTGGTAGCACCACAGGGTTGATCTTTGTGCTCTGTTTCGTATTTGTTTATTTGCTGTTGAGTGCACAGTACGAAAGCTACATTTTGCCGCTTGCCGTATTGTTGTCTATTCCGTTCGGTCTGTTAGGCAGCTTCTTGTTTGTCAATGGTATGAGCGCTATCGGTAATATCCCTATGCTAAAGATGATAATGGGGTCCATGTCCAACGACATTTATATGCAGATCGCATTGATCATGTTGATGGGTCTGTTGGCAAAGAACGCCATCCTAATTGTAGAGTTTGCTCTCGACCGTCGTAAGATGGGTATGAGTATCACTTGGGCTGCCGTATTGGGTGCAGGTGCCCGTCTCCGCCCGATCCTGATGACTTCATTGGCCATGGTTGTCGGCCTGTTGCCTTTGATGTTTGCCATGGGCGTAGGTGCCAATGGTAACCGTGCTTTGGGTACGGCTGCGGTAGGCGGTATGTTTATCGGTATGATATGCCAGATATTCGTGGTTCCTGCTTTGTTCGTTATCTTCCAGTATCTACAAGAGAAGGTGAAACCTATTGAATGGGAAGACATCGATAATACGGATGCAGAAACAGAAATTGAACAATACGCTAAATAGGAATAAAGAAAAGAATATGAAGAAACAAATTATAGGTATGTTGTGTGCAACTGCTCTCTTGAGCAGCTGCCACATCTACAAATCATATGACAGACCTAAAGATATTGAAGCCTCCGGTCTTTACCGGGACACAGTATCTGTTGCCGATACACTGGTATCCGATACTGTCAACTTCGGAAATCTGCCTTGGAGAGAGGTCTTCACCGATCCTCAACTGCAAGCGTTAATCGAACAGGGATTAACCCACAATACAGATCTGCTGACTGCTGCGCTGAAAGTGAAAGAGGCACAGGCATCACTGATGTCAGCCCGTCTGGCTTACGCTCCTTCACTCGGATTGTCACCACAAGGAACCATCAGCAGCTTTGATAAGCATGCCGCAACCAAAACCTATTCGTTGCCGGCAACAGCCAGCTGGGAGATCGATCTATTCGGCAAGTTGCTGAATGCCAAACGCGGTGCACAAGTAACATTGTTGCAAACCAAAGCATATCGTCAGGCTGTACAGACTCAGATCATTTCGGGCATTGCCAATACCTATTACACCTTATTGATGCTCGACCGTCAGCTCGATATTACCGAACAGACTGCCGACATCATGAAGCGTAATGTTGAAACCATGCAGGCAATGAAAGATGCGGCTATGTTCAACACTACCTCTGCAGGGGTGGAACAAAGCAAGGCTGCCTATGCACAAGTACTGGCGTCTATTCCGGCTATCCAGAAGAGTATCCGTGAAGCTGAGAACGCTATGTCCATGCTATTGGCACAAGCACCACAGACCATCAAACGGGGAGTTCTGGAAGAGCAGCAATTACCTGAAGATTTCTCAGTGGGCGTTCCTTTGCAACTACTCTCTAACCGTCCGGATGTGAAAGCTGCCGAACTGGAACTGTTGGCTTGTAAGGCGGATGCTTCTGCTGCCCGTAAGACTTTTTTCCCTTCTTTGCTTATCGGGGGAGGAGCCGGATTCAATGCCTTTGATTTGAGCAAATGGTTTATTTCACCGGCCTCTTTAGTCTACGACTTAGCAGCTGGTATCAGTGCTCCTTTATTCAAGCGCCATGAAATCAGCGCTTTGTGGAATGAATCGAAAGCACGTCAGCGCATGGCATTGCTGGAATATCACCGGGTGGCGTTGAAGTCTTATCAGGAAGTAGCCGATTTGCTGGAGGCATC
>ENA-OPCB01000695-OPCB01000695.1-human-gut-metagenome-genome-assembly--contig:-NODE-695-length-21677-cov-2.561003_pt1 | contig 21677 bp, 27 predicted proteins | sample MGYA00241561_ERZ501473 | MGnify/ENA primary metagenome ERZ501473 (study PRJEB25962, sample SAMEA2042519) | human gut metagenome | biome: human gut; feature: human-associated habitat; material: faeces... | reverse complement strand
CCAGCCGTTGTGCGATTCCGCGCTGACCACCTGTGCAATGATTTTAAATGGGGAAAAGCCCTCCGGGTTCTCCTTGTTTTCCGGCGTGCTGGGTACCTCTACAAATTTATACTCGTACTTCTGCATGAAAATTTCCTCCTCTGAATTTTTACTTTGATTTATAGTGGAATATCAAACACCTAAATTGGATGGACCGAATCCCTTTGGAAGCAGCTGTGCTAAGGTGTACGCCTGATACTGCTCGGGCGATGAGGCGCAGAAAACCAGAAAGCTGCGCGGGTCGCAAAATTCCATCATCACCTGGCGGCAGACGCCGCAGGGGGTGGTAATCGGCAGCAGGTCGGCGTCCTTTCTTCCACCCGCCACCGCAATGCAGACAAACTCCCGTTTGCCCTCGGAAACCGCTTTAAAAAAGGCGGTCCGCTCGGCACAGACCGTCGGCGTATAGGCGGAAGACTCGATGTTGCAGCCGGTGTAGATGGTGCCGTCCTGACACAGCAGCGCTGCACCCACCGCAAAGCCGGAATACGGGCAGTAGGCATTTTCCCTTGCCTTGAGAGCAAGCTCGATCAATCGCTTTTCATACATCGTCCACACCTCCTTCGGATGAAACTATTATTTCAGCAGCTGCTGTAAAAAGGAGCTGCCCGCCTGCAATTTCCCGGGAAATGCCGGGTCAAAATATTCCCCGACGGTGGCAGCAAGGTCTGCAAAGCAGCTTCGGGTGGCTAAATCCACCCCTGCCCGAACCGATTTTCCGCAGCACAGCAGCGGGACATACTCCCGGCTGTGGTCGGTGGATGGAGTGGACGGGTCGCAGCCGTGGTCGGCGGTGATGAACAGCAGGTCCTCCTCGCGCAGCAATCCCAACAGCTGCCCAAGCTGGCTATCAAAGCGGCTGAGCGCCTGTGCGTAACCGACCGGGTCGTTGCGGTGACCGTACAGCATATCAAATTCCACCAGGTTGACAAAGCACAAGCCCTCAAAATCGCTGTTGCACAGCTCCAGCGTCCGCTGCATCCCTTCATCGTTGGAGTGGGTGACAATCTTTTGGCTGATGCCTTTGCCGGCAAATATATCCGAGATTTTTCCCACTCCGATGGTTTGCAGACCTGTCTTTTGCAGGCAGTCGAGCAGGGTGTCCTGCGGCGGCAGCAGAGAAAAATCCCTGCGGTTTGCCGTTCGGGTAAAATGCTCGGCATCCTCACCTACAAAGGGACGGGCGATGATCCTTCCCACTGCGTCCTCACCCTGCATGATCGAGCGGGCAATCCGGCAGTATTCATACAGCTGCTCGAGCGGAATCTTCTGCTCGTGGGCTGCAATCTGAAGGACGCTGTCCGCCGAGGTGTAGACAATCAGATCGCCGGTTTGCAGATGCTGTTCCCCGTAGTCGTGGATGACCTGTGTGCCGGAGTACGGACGGTTGCACAAAACTCCTCTGCCGGTGCGCTGTGTCAGCTGCTCGATGATTCGCTGCGGAAAGCCATCGGGATAGGTCGGCATCGGCTTTTCGGAAACCAGCCCCATCAGCTCCCAGTGTCCGGTGGTGGTGTCCTTGCCTGCCGAACGCTCTGCCATCCTTCCAAAAGCTCCGGCAGGGCTTTGGCAGGGCTGTCCGACCTGTACGCCCTGGATGTTAAACAGTCCCAGCTGCTGCATCTGCGGCACGAAAAGCTTGCCGCTGGCAAAGCACGCTGCCAGCGTATCGCTGCCCTGGTCGCCGTAATTGGCTGCATCGGGAAGCGCTCCGATCCCAAAGCTGTCCAGCACGATGATAAATACTCGTTTCATCTTTCTGCCTCCCTTGTTCTGCGTTGGCTACACCAAACCCAGCGCGACCTCCATCATCTGGGTAAAGGCATTCTGGCGCACCTGTGCCGAAACTGCTTCCCCGGTAAACGGGTTGTCCGAGATGGTCAGCAGGCACAGCGCCTTTTTGCCCGCGCGGGCAGCTTCCATGTACAGTGCAGCCGACTCCATCTCGACCGCCAGCCCCCCCATCTTCTGCCACTGCGGCAAGCCCTGCGACTCGTCGTAGAACCAGTCGGAGGTCAGCACCGTTCCCGCCTTGTAGGAAAATCCCTTTTGCTCGCAAAGTTGCGCCGCCTGACAGGCAAGGGAAAAATCTGCTGCCGGTGCAAAGTGTCCCGGCAGATGATACTGTGCAGCATAGTTGGAGGTGGTGCAGCTGGCTGCCGCAATGACGATGTCACCGATTTTCAGCGAAGGGTCGATGGCTCCTGCCGAGCCGATGCGGATGATGGTGTCCACCCCGTAAAGACAGAACAGCTCGTGGGAGTAAATGCCCATCGACGGCATTCCCATGCCGCTGCCCTGCACCGAAACGCGCTTGCCCCGGTAGCTGCCGGTGTAACCGAGCATCCCACGCACCTGATTGTAGCAGACAGCATCCTGCAAATAGGTTTCTGCCAGCAGCTTTGCCCGCAGCGGGTCGCCCGGCATCAGTACCGTTTTGGCAATGTCCCCTTGGTTTGCATTGTTGTGAGGAGTAGGAACAGACATAAAAACACCCTTTCTGTAATGTACTGTATCCCTATTATACGCCAAAGTGCCGCAAAAGAAAAGCCGCTCTGCCCGATATGAGGAATGAACAAATTATAAAATTTTCTAAAAAGGTTGAAGCAGCCGTCAGGATTCGGTAAACTATTATCTATAATTCAAACTATTTTGCTTGTATCCATCTCTTTTATATAGAATTAAAAGCCAAACCAAATTTTGAGAGAGAAGATGTCCGGCTTTTTGTTGCCGGAAAAGGAGGAAGATTGTATGCAACGTATCAAATTGATGACCGACTCTGCTTCGGACCTGCCAAACGAGCTTGCACAGCAGCTTGGAATCGAAATCATTCCGTTCCCCATCGCGGTCGATGGAAAAGGCTACATGGAAGGGGTGGATTTTACCCCGCGGCAGTTTTATGACATCATGCAAAACGCCAAGGAAATCCCAACGACCTCGCAGATTCCGACCGTCACCTACTGCGAGCATTATTACAGCGCCTTTGAAAAGGGCTACACCGATGTCATCCTGGTGGGGATTTCGTCGAGCGCTTCGGCAACCTTTCTGCGCGCGCAGGATGCTGTAGAGATGTTCTTTGAAAACTGCCCGCAGGCAAAGGGGAAATTTAACATCCACATTCTGGATTCCAAGACCTTTTCGCTGGGCTACGGCTACCCGATGATGCAGGCTGCGCGGCTGGTCCGCGAAGGAAAAACGGTTGAGCAGATTCTTGCCTATCTGACCGGCTGGCTGGACCGCATCGACCTGTACATCACCGCCTTCTCCTTTGAGTTCATCAAAAAGTCGGGACGCATCAGCTGTGCTTCCAGCATTGTCGGCGAAGCGCTGGGCATCCGACCGATCATCCGCATCCGCAAGGGAGAGATGAAAATTATCGCAAAGGTGCGCGGCAACAACGCCGTCGTACAGAAGATGGCACAGATTGCCCAGCAGCGCATTGCAGCGGATTCTCCGTTTTTGATGTTGGAAGGTACCCAACCTGGCGCCCGTGAGGAGATGGAACAGCTGATTGCCAAGAGCATCGGCAAAACCCCGGACTTTGTTTCGGATGTCGGCTGCGCAGTCGCTATCAACAGCGGTCCGAAGATGCTGGGCATCGGATTTTTACTCAATGAAGGAGAGGAGTAAGCCTCGTTGCCAATCCTAAGGGAGGAAGAGAAATATGAAACGAGTCGATAAAATCAACTATTATCTGGATATTGCACAGACCGTAGCCGCCAGAGGCACCTGCCTGCGGCGCAACTTTGGAGCCATCATCGTCAAGAACGACGAGATCATCTCCACCGGCTATGTCGGCGCACCCAGAGGCAGACAGAACTGCTGTGACCTGGGCTACTGCACCCGCGAAAAGCTCAACGTTCCCAGAGGGGAGCGGTATGAGCTGTGCCGCTCGGTACACGCAGAAGCCAACGCCATCATCAGCGCACCCCGCTCGGAGATGATTGGCAGCACCCTGTACCTGGTGGGTCTGGAGTACAAGGACGGCAGTTATGTCGCCAACGCCAACCCCTGTGCGATGTGCAAACGACTGATTATCAATGCCGGCATCGAAAAGGTGGTCGTGCGGGACACTGCCACCACCTACCGTCTGATCGACGTCTATGAAAGCTGGGTCAACCAGGACGCTTCGATGGAGCAGATGGGATATTAACGCTTTTAAAAGAGCTGCCCTTTCATTGGGCAGCTCTTTTTTTAGTTGACGCAGAGGGCTACAGGAGTGTATAGTTAAGGTAACATAAAACAAAAGGAAGGATGACCCTTATGACCTCCAATCGACCTTTTTGCCGTGCGCTCAGCCTGCTGTGCGTCTGCCTGGTCCTGCTGCCCGCTCTGTTGAGCCCCCCGGCTGCCGCTGCTTCCAAAAAGCGCATCCAGAGCTATCACTACCCCACCAACACCCTCATCGGAGAAAAGCTGCCCTACAACCAGCTTTCCGACGAAAAAGGCAACCCTGCCCAAATTGAAATCAAGGATGGTCAGTACACCCTGATTACCTATTGGGCAAGCTGGTGTCCCGACTGCCAGCAGGAGTTTGAACACCTGCCGCAGATGCTGCCGGTCCTCAAGGAATACGGCAATGTGCAATGGTATCTGGTCAACCGCACCGACGGTGCAGACGAAACACTTGCCAGCGCCAGCAGCTACGCCAAGAAATACGGCATGGGTCTGCCGTCGCTGTACGATACCCAGTTAAAATTCCGCTATACACTGGGCATCAACTTTATCCCCACCACCATCCTGCTCAATCCACAGGGAGAGGTGGAGCTGATGATTCCCCGCATCTTAAAATCCGCCTCCGAGGTGCGCGCACTGCTCGATTATGCTGTCAACGCCGCTGCCAACGCCACAGCTGACTATGTAAAGAAAAATCTGATGCTTTCCGACGGCACAGTAAAAACAGCGGAAGCTTCCAAGCGCACCAGCTCTGCTGCCCAAAGTCTTTTGGCAGAGTACGCTTCCACCGCCTTTGACCGCGAGCTGCTCAACACCCAGCGCAACTGGCTTGCTGCCAACCAAACCACCGGCGATCTCGGCGACGACCTGCGGTTTTTGAAAGCCCTCTCCGCCCAAAAGGGCTATGAGGTGGATGCGATGGAGCTGGAGCAGCAGCTGATTGCCCGTTATTTCCCGGGGAATAAACTCAGCGGCAAAGTTTCTTTGAGCGATTTAGACCCCTCGGCGCTGGCTGCCACCCACTCCCCGAAGCTGGCAGAGCAGGCGCTTTCTGTCATTGAAAAAGGCTTTATCGGCAGTGATTTTCCGCTGTACTACAATGAGTACAACGCCGACAAAAACAGCTATTCCGGTCAAACGGTCGATATGACCCAGTCGCTGATGACCGTTTACCATCTGGCACAGAGCGGCAAGGTCAAGAAATCGACCCTCCAGTGGCTCAAAAATGCGGTGGAGGGCGACGGGCTCCGCGCACGCTACACCACCGATGGCAAGGTCGTCGCAAAATACAACTATGAGATGCCTGCCCTCTATGGTTTGACCGCCCTGATTGCACTGGAAACCGGAGAAAAGAGCTTGTTCACCCAATCGCTTCTGCTGATGGAAAACAGCCGCACCTTCTCTTCCTCTGACAAAAACAACGGCGCCTTCACCACAAAAAATTCCGACAAGGCGTTCGACCAGTGTATCGCACTGCTGGTATATGCCAATATGTAAGCGCACCTATATCCCCAATCATTCAATAAGGAGTGTTTTCTATGATTATCGACGGCAATCCCATCGAAAAAGCTGCAATGGAGCAGTTCCACAAAGGTAACCGGCAGGAAGGACTGCGCATCCAAGAGGAGTTTGCCTCCCAATTCCGCGAGGAGTACAAGGACAAAGACCACTGTCCCTGCAAAAAAGCCTGCCGCTACCACGGCAACTGCAAGGAGTGTGTTGCCATCCACCGCGCCCATCAGGAGCATGTTCCCAACTGTATGCGCGATTTGATCAATCAAAAACTGCGCGCTCTGTCCGAGCTGACCGAGCATACGCTGGCTTATCAGATTGAGCCGCCCAAAGAAGTGCTGCGAAGCGAATTTCTGACCAACACCGAACCACAAAAATAAACTGCAAAAAGAGGCAGACTTTTGTCTGCCTCTTTTTATTTTGCCTTTTGTCTGCTTACAGCGCAGGAAGGATCAGATAAATATACTTTTTCCCACTTTGATTGAGCATATTCTTTTTCCCATCCGGCGTACTGCTGCCGCTTTGCAGTACGGTAAAGCCTCCGCTTGTGATGCTGACCCCTTTGCTGCATCCCTGCGGGGTCATCACCGCCGAAAAGATGTGGTTTTCTCCCAGGGTTGTGACTGCATAATGCAACCCTTCCCCGACCATAAACACAAAACCGAAACCAATCGGCTGTGCCACCGAAATGGTACGCTTTGTTGTCCCGTCGCCGGTGTAGCTACCGATGAGATACCCCAGATTTTCCAATCGTTCCTTCTGCTGCTCTGTCAGATGCAGCTGTGACTGGACGTGCTGCTGCATCTTCTCATCAAGCAGCCGATTGTCCGCATTAAAATCCTCCATTTTGGGTTTGTCGCTCCCGACAAACTGATTGAGTCCCAGATAACTGGTCTTGTTACTACTGGACATCCTGTCCCTCCTCTTCTTTTTCTTTCCATTGCTGCAATCCCATCATCTCCAGCTGTGACCAGCTTTTGTCCAATGCATCCAGCTGTGCCCAGCTTTTCCCCAGCTGCTCGAACTGAGAAAAATCCAAGCCGCCCGTCACAAATTCCGCCTCCAAATGGGCAGGCATCAGCGAATAAAATGCCTGCTTTGCCTCATCCAGACTCAGGTTACTGTCAGCTATCTCATTCGCCTGGACCACCAGTGTCCCTGTTCCCGGTCTATCTTGGACGACTGCCCGGATTCCTGCCGCATCCAGCGCCTTTTCCAGTCCTGCCCGGTTAAAATCGCTGGGAGCTATGCTCATCCTGCTGGCTGCTATCTCTCTGCGTCTTTCCAGCGAGATATTGGGATTGATGGGGATTCCCAGCATCCGCTCAAACTGCTCCAGCCGCTGCCGGCTGCAAGAGGAAATCAGCGCATCCGCACAAACTCTGCCGACCTGCTGCCAGAAAGGTTCCAGCACCGACAGATAGCTTTCCAGCTCCGCTCGAACCATCGTCCCTGCTTCCAGCCGATAAAGCTGAAGCGAACGCATCCGCTCGTAGATTCTTTTTCTGCAATCCACCCACTCCACCTCTTCTACTGTCTTGCCATGCGGCTGATTGTACAGTCGGACAGGGTAAAGATTTCCCCCGACAGCGGGTAAAGGTCCTGTGCCGGAAGTTTCACCCTGCAATTTTCCACACCCTCGCAGGTAAAAATCTCCCGACAGACCAGCGCTGGAAATAATCCCTGCCCTATCTTCTGGCGCTCCATCATCCTGCCAACCGCCTGCTGACACAGCGCGCTGATGTCCTCAAAACTGTATCCGTCCTCTACCGCTATCTCGACCTCGATCTGCTGCGGCTTTTCCTTTGCCTTTTCAATCGACAGGTCCACGTTGATTTCCTTGAGCTGACCGATTTCCTCCTGCATCTGCGCGATCAGCGCCTCGTTGACCCCGGCACCGTGCAGCAGGATTCCCACCGTGTTCACTCCATTCACCCTCGGGACAACCTTGGCACAGCGCACACCCGGATAGCTCATCGCCCGGTCGTAATAAAACGCCTGATTGGTCCCGTTGCTGACCTGCCGAAAGCTGTCCAACAGCCGCTGGCGCAGCGCCTCGTCCCCTTCGGCATCCTCTCCGGATAAAATCGCCTGCTCATTGTAAACCGCAGCAATCCCCTGCACCGGCGTCACCATGACCGTCAGACTGCCCGCTGCCACATTGCCGCTTTTGCCTGCGGTTTGGCAACGGACGACGCTTTTGACCTGAGTCTGCCCTGCCTGCAAAGTCACCGGCTGCACGGTCACATACCGGATGCTGCCCGACGGCACCGTCAGAAAAACGCCCTGCGGAATCACGATCGGCTCATCCGCCGCAGCCGTTCTGGAAAAGATCACCTCTCCCTGTGCTGCAATCGCCTTTCTTCGCTGCAATCCCTTCTGCTGTGCGTGCTGTTCCAGCGCCAAACCGGTCGCGGTCTGTGCAAACGCCTGCTTTTTCTCCTCTTCCAACTGCTGATACAGCAGCTCCAGCTGTTCTGCCAGGATGCGAAGGCGAACCCCGATGTCCGACGCTTCATCTGCCGGTATTCCAGTCAGCTCCTCATAACGCTGCTGCATCTTCTGTAAAAAATCCTGTGTCATCTTCGCTCCTTTTAAAAATTCATCCTCCACTCCACGACCGACCGCGCCAGCTGACCGTCCGCAAGGGTACATTCCAGCTCAAACTTTACCAACAGCTCGTCCGCCTGCGTGCCTTGCTTGCACCTGGCTGCAATAACCCGCACCTCCGGCATTTCCAGCAGCGCCTCCTGGGCATATTCCAATGCCAGCTGCTCCCGCTGCGCCGGCGCAGTCCTTCCCAGGGTGTGCAGCAAGCTCCCTAGCTGCGGATTCAGCACAAATTTCCCCTTTGGCACCGTCAGACGTACCATCGCCCGCTGTATCAACTGCTGTGCGCCGTCCACCTCCTGCAAAAAGCCCTGCCCGTTGCGGCTGTGATCCCCGTGCTGCAACAGAAGCTCCATCCCTATCCCTCCTGTTTCCATTCCCTGCCGTTGAGCAGCAGCCGTCCGTCCTTGCACAGTCGGATGCTGGCTCCGCCCGCCGAACGAATCAAAATTTCCCCTTCCTGCAACAGCTCTTCCTCTGCGGAAGGGTCGCTGACCGCACCCAGACAGACCTCTCCGCCCTGAGAACCCAGCACCAGCACCGGTGTCCCCTTCGGCGGCTTTGTGTAAATCCCATACGGTGCGCAGCGCTGCAATCGGCGGTATTCACAGCTGCCGACCACATACTGCTCCCCATGCTTTGCGCTCTCCGCCCGGACCCATCCGCTCTCCTTTTGCTGCACATTTCTGCCTGCGCCCTTCTTTGCAATCCACATCCATATCCCTCCTCATTCCAGAATCAGCAAGCTGCGCTCCCTGCCGTCCTCATACTGAAGCTCCTTGCTGATTAAACTTCCTGTACATCCTCCCTCTGGAAGCTGCACGCGGACCCGGTCTCCCAGTTGCCAGTCCACCAGTTTCCCCAGCTCCAGCTCCCAGCGGATTCTGCCCTCCATCGACCGGTTCATCCGCCGCTGGGCGTCCGCTGTCGGACGCTCCCACTGTTCCGAAGGAATCAAGCAGCGCCTTCTTTGGATGGCAAGTCCCTGTGCCTGCGGGTTTTCGATTCTGGTGCTGTACCTGCCCCATTCGTCCCGCAGCAACACCTGTGAGATCACCTTTTCTCTGCGCACCACCCGGCTCAGACGCAGTACCGCATCCTGCACACCGACCAGATGGCTTTGCTTCCCCGGCAGCCTTGCACTCACCCTCGACAGATGCACAAACGGCTGCTGTCCCAGCGCCTGGATACAGCCGTCCGAAAAAGCCTCCCACTCGCTGACTCCCTTGCCGACCCGAAAGTGGCTCAGCACCGCCGCTTGCGGCAGGTCGTTTTGAAATCCGTAGGGCTTGATGTGTTTTTCAAACAGCTCCTGCAAGGTTACCCGTCTGTACTCCTGCGGGATGGCTTCGTTGTCCATCAGCACCGCTGCATCCGACCGTCCCCAAAGCTCGGTGTGGCATCCGGTCCCGTCAACAAAGGTTTTCTGGCGGTCGCAAAAGCCTCGAAACAGCCTTCTGCCGCCGCTCTGCACCTCGATGCGGACAACTTCCGCTTCCATTTGCTGCAAACATCGCACCTTCAGGCTGTCTGCGGGCGTATCTGCCGAACAAACCCAGGAGAACAGGGTCATTCCTCCGATTTGCTTGCGGCTGCCGTCAAGCAGCTCCACAAAAATGTTTAGCTCCATCCCTTTGCTTTCCTTTCTTCCACAAACCGGACCCGATACTCCACCAGCTCCTGCCCGCCGACTCCAACCATCTCCACCTCTTCCAGCACTGCCTGCATCGGCTCAAGACCTGCTCCGCTGAGCAGACCCACACCCTGTCCAGCCAGCTTCTGCAAAGCGTAAAACTGTTCCAATGCATCGGCTCCAAACAGTTCGCCTTCTCCCTCCACCACCGTCAATCCGTTCCCCAGCAGCTGCAAATGCTCTCCCACACCATAACAGCAGCTTCGACTGACCTTCTGGCAGCGGCTGACCTTCAATCTGGCAGGATTATAGCGAAAAACATATTCCTTAAATCGCAGATTGGTCATCCAACCACTCCTCCATCCTTGTCTGGTAGCGCCCGGAAAGCCGTTCCAGCTCGTCCGAAATCTCCTGCAATCCCGATTGCTCCCGCACCTGTTCCACAACCTGCCGCTCCCCGCGGTAGCTTACCTGCGGCGGCTGTTCCTCCTGCGGCGGCGCTTTAGGATCCTGCCCCTGTTTTTTCTCCTCTTTCCGCTGCATTTCCCGGGAAATTTCCTGATACTTTCCTGCTCCTTCGTTCGACAGCTCATCCTTCTGCCCTGTCATCCTCTTTAAAAGCGGCACAAAAAAGCTGCTGCGCAAAAACACATTCAGGTTTTCCTGCATCTTTTCTTCCGACATCATGCTCTCTCCTCAAATCGCTGCTGATACTGCTGTGCCAGTCGGGCAATTTGTCCCAGTTCCATCCGGTGCAGTAGCTCCACCGCACTGTCAAACACCGGATATTCCCCCTCCTTCAGCGAAAAACGCAGCAGGGCGGCATTGTTTGCCACCGCCCACAGCTGTTCTCTGCGCGCCTGGTCCATCCCTTCATTGGCAAGCCCGCACAAAAACGCAAACGTCCGTCCTGCCTCCTGCCCTAGCTGCACCTCCTGTGCCGCGCTCAATCTGCACACCTTCATCCCTGTCCTCCTATATCTTGATCCGTCTGCTGGCAACCAGATTCACCTTCTCCAAAACGACCTCTCCTACCGATGCCGACTGGGTGATATCCGACCACTCGCACCCCGAATAGATGATTTTGCAGTCCGGCTGCACGATTACCAGGTTAAATCCGCTCAGCTCATAAAAGTCCACCCCTTGCGCCCGGCACAGGCAGACGCGGGACAGCTCGATCCAGTGCTGCACCCGACCGCCCACCGTGCCGACCGGCTCGCTGCTTCCAAACGCCTCCACATACCGGCTCTGGCGGGAGGATTTCACCCGGTAACTCTGCGCCGCTGCAACCTTGGTGCCGTTGACCTCGATGTAAATATCCGCACTGGTCGGAATTGAAACTAACGCCATCCTCTTCCCTCCTTAAATCGAGATATGCGCCGTCAGATAAATACGGCTGAACACCGCTGCCAGATCAAACTCCAGCTCCACCACGCACACCGAAGGGTCCTCCTTCTGCACATAGGCGACCGGCGGCTCAAAGGAGGTGATCAGCCCCTGCTGCTTCTTTTCGTCCAGCACCACCGCCGCCTGCGAAACCACGCTGTCCTGCGAAAATCCCACCCGTTTGCCCTTGAGCATCTCGGACAGTCGTTCCCGCACCGCGCGGATGATTTCATCAATCATCATCACCACGTTCACCGAGCTAAAGGTCCTGTCCTCCTCGTTTCCGGTGCGGGTACGGGTGGTCACACAGCGGATACATTCTGCCTGCCCGTCTGCCATCTCCAGCACCGTCACACCGTCTCCCAGCAGCGTTTCGATCTCCTGCTCGCTCAATGGTTCCAGCTGTTCGATGCCCTCCAGCGGTCGGGAGTGGTAACTGTCCATCGCTTCCCCCACCGCCAGCATCGCTGCCACCGCCGCTGCACAGACAGTCAGGGATTCCTCCTTCATCCCTGCTTTCTGGCAGCAGAGCACCATCCGTTCACAGTTGAGTGATTTTGCTGTCTGCGCCGCCTGCTCCTTTGCAACACAGCCGACCGCCAGCCGCTCCCGCTCATTCTGCGAAGCCAGCTCCACCTGCTCCTTTAGCTTGTGCAAAACCTCCGGCTTTGTGCTGTCGCACAGGATGACCCCACCTCGTTTGATTTCGCACAGCTTGCGCAGCGCGCCCTCATACAGCTCCTCTCCTGCCTGACTGCCGTCCACCGTCAGCGGCACCGCATAGACTCCGCTCACACCGACATTCAGCAGCATCCTGCACACCCTGCAAAATTCCTTTCCGGCACCCTGCGGTTCAAAAAACTCCTCCAGCTGCCCCAAACTTTTCAGCTGCACCACGCCGCCCGCAGGCAGGCTTTTCCCTTCTCGAACCTTGGCTGCTCCACAGTAAAAAGCATACCGGTCCTGCATCACCCTCCTGCGGCTGATGACATCATACTCCGAGTACACCCCCGGACGATAACTCCTGCTCATTCCTACACCCCTTTTCCGACCACGCGCCCCGGCTCCGGTATCGGCTGGGACGCTTCTCCTGTGCTGCCGCTGATTAAGAATTTACAGCACAGCTTCACCGGCAGCACCACGCCGCCCCAGTCCTTCTGCCACACCGCTTCGCCGCACTCGATCTGCTCGGCTCCCAGCTTATCGGAGAACAACAGTCGCTGCGCACACCTTTCCCACAACCGCCAGCACTCCTCCCCGCTCGGACAGCAGAAGCTAATTTTCATCCAGACCTGCGCCTGCCTGCCCAGCGGCTGATCCTCTTCCCCGTAAAAGCTCTGCATCCCCAGCGGCTGCATCAGTACCTTCTGGATTGCCACCACCGCCAGCTTCTGTCTTTGCGGTCTGGCTCGAAGCTGCTGCGGGTATGCCCCCAGCACCTCCATTTGCGCATCGCCGCGCAGCAGTTCCTGCTTGACCAGCTCGATCATCTGCGAAAACTCGTTCATCCTCTTCCCTCCTGAACCGGCACCGCCAGTCCCCACAGGTAGACCGGCTTTCCGTTCCAGCAAACCTTCTCCACCCGCTCCAAAATAAACTTCTCTTCGGCTTTACCTACACACCTGCGCACAAACTGCGCTCCCTCTTTCACCACCTGCTCCTCACAGGGCGCCAGCAGCAGCCATCGTCCCTGCCGCACCATTCCCGAAGCGCCTCCTTCGGTCCTTGCCGCCCTCTCCCGCAGGGGATTTAGGTATGCTTTTAAAACCACACTTCCTTCTGCCTGCAAAAATTCCAGACTGCATCCGCAGCGCTCGATGGCAGAAGCGATCATCTGTTCCGGCTGCATACGTCCACCCCCTGCACACAAACACCGGCGCTGTCCAGCAGATCGCCCACCATCTCCAGCACGGTCGCCTCCGACTGCTGTCCGCTGCCTGCTGTCAGCGAGATGTCCCCCACCTTGATGCCGCTGTACACCTCTCCTTGCATCCTCTGCAAACGGTAGTGTGCCAGCGCTGCACAGGCAAGGCTGAGCCGCTCTCTGTGTTCCTGCGGCTGCACCGCCGGACGCAGCCGCCTGCACAGCTCTTCCCAGCAGCCCAGCACCAGCGGCTTCCAACCCTCTGCTTGCTGTTCATCCAGTCCGCTGACCAGACAAAAATCCTTCATCAACTGCTTTTCATCCATCGCTTCTCTCCGTTACGCCAGCACCTTGACCGCATCCGGGAAGATTTTGGAAAATCCCGCAATGGAGGTCACCGCTGCTCGTTCCATCTGGCAGTCGATCAGCTTGTCATACTCCACGTTGATGCCGCCTGCCTGCACCATCTCCAGCGCATATCGTCTGTCCAGACCGATGATGGTTCCCTTTGGCACCGCCGAAGAAACAAACAGCTTTGCACCAGCGGGGTGGAAAGGCAGCCGGTCGCCTGGAAGTTCAGTCCCGTCTTCGGGTCCTGTAACTCCGGCACCTGCAACAGCTTGAGCATCATATCGTGGGATGCCAGCATCACATTCATCTGATATTCCCCAAAGCTTCCCCACAGGTTCAGCAGATCCTGATAGGTCAGCTTGTCACTCTGCGCCAGCTGCACCTTTTCCGCCGGATTGCTGTTGCCGTCGCCGTTGATCAACACATCCACCGCATCCTCCAGCTGCGCCCTGCCGATGCAGGAACCAATCTGCTTGAGTGCCACCGTGAACAGGTCCAGTCGCTGAAACTTGATCGCCTCATAGGAAGCCACCATCATTCTGCCGCGCTTTTTCAGTCGGATCAGGCTTTCCTTGAGTCGGATGGAGGTTTCCGGGATAAATCCGCCCTCCTCCACCACCGACGGCTTCTGGCTCTCCCAATCCGGGTCGGAGGCAATGGCGCGGTAGTCCATCCCTTCGATCTGGGTCTGCGCCGCACAGATTTCCTCCAGGATGTGATTGCCGTCCACACCCTGCTTGACCGCTCTTGCTACATATTCAGGAAAGAGGGCTGCACTGTCCGAGGTCGCAAAAAATTTCTGCAAACGGTCGCTGTCCTGACCGGACACCTTGATGTCAAATCGCTTGAGCTGTCGCTGGAACGCATCGTAACCGGCAAGCTCGGTGCCCCTGTACTGCTCGGAAGGATCCAGACGCTCCAGACATTTGGAAAAACCCTCCCCGCTCTTGTAAAAATCCTTGGAAATCGCGATATTCTGATAGTTATACTTCATCTTAAAAACTCCTTTTGCAAACTCTGATTTTTCTGCCTCTAAAACAGGATGCCGACGCTTTTGTTGACCGTATCCACCTCTGTCACCAGCACCTCGCCGCCGCCTTCGTTCAGCACCGCATCTGCGTTGGCATCCGCCTGCATCTTGGCAAATCCCACCGCAGGCGCATTCCCCGAGTAGCCCAGCACCGCAAATCCGCCTGTCTGCACCAGTGCATACCCATCTCGGATTGCGTGCGCAACACCCACAAATCGTTTGTTGACCGCCTTCTCTACTGTGTTGTTGCCGCCCATTGCCACCAGGTCCCCTGCTTTCAGTTCCCCCTTGACCAGCATGGTCACATATTTGCTGTTATATCCCTGTAAGCTTACACCCTTCATCCTTCTACCATCCTCTCTAAATGACAAATCCGTCCTCTGCCCTGCCGCTCTGCGCTCTTCTGCCCGCCAGCTGCGGCTGCTCCATTGTCTGTCGGTTGTCGATTAGCTTTCCCAGCGCCCTCATCTGACGGATGGAAAGCAGTTCCAGCACCTCCCACAGCTCTTCGCTGGCGCACTCGTCCATCTGCTCCCCTGCCGCCTTTTGCAGCAGCTCCCTGCGCGCCATCCTTCTGGCATCCTCGCAGTCCTCCATCAGATTTTTTATCATCCGCTTCATCTGGCAGGCTTCCTCTCGATCCATCCACAGCCCACTGCCCTCTTCGCCTGCCTGCCACAGTTTCTGCACCGTCCTCTGCTGACTCTCCAGACGGCTTTCCTTCACTACACCCGCCTGACGCTGCGCAGGCACCGCAACAAACGACCATTCGTAGGCATCCTCTGCCCCGTGCAGAACGGTGTGGCACAACCTTCCTTCATACCATTCCCCCTTTCGATGTCCGCAATCCTGCAACGTCCGCTCGCTCTGACAGATGGAGCATCTGCTTTCCCTGATGCTGCACCCCACGCTGACTTCCTTCTTGATGCCCGCCTCAATTTCCAGAATCAGATCGCGGTTGGATTCGGTGCGCACCATGTACGCTTTTGCCACCACTGCGCAGTACGGTTCTCCCAGTAGATTGGTTTTTCCCGGGAAATACTCCACCTGCGCCTGATAGATTCTTGCCAGTTGGTTGGCTGTCTTTGGCTGATGGTCGCAGATTCCCGTTTTCCCCACAAACATCCTCGCCAGCTGCTCCAGCGTCTCCTCATCAAACCGCTCCATCTGTCGGTCCACATCATTGTCGCACAACACTACCAGAAAGCAGTACAGCTCCTCTTGGCTAAATTCCCTTCTGGTCAGCCGGTTGATTTGCTCCAGATCCTCCTGCCCGACCGTCACCTGACGATTGACCAGGTTTCCTTTCTTTTCACACTTCATCTTGCTCCCCCTCCTGCTGTCTGTCCCTTTGGTTGATTTTTGCCTCGATCTCTTTTGCCTGCATATCCAGCAGTTTGGCTCTTGCCTGTTCCACCTCGTCGGCAATGCTGATATGCTTCCACTTCACCTGCACCTTTCCGCCCAGTCCCATCTGCTCCAGATGATACCTGCAAATGCGCAGGATCACCGGTGTCAGCAGTGCGCGATAGCTTTCCAGCTCGCTTGCCAGGATTTCCGACTGCTGCTGGCTCATCCGCTCGGTGGTAGACCAGCTCAGTCCCAGGATAAACGGCGGCAGTCCCAGCTTTGCAACGATCTGCTCGAGCATCTGCCGCACCGGCACCTGCGTGTCCAACGCCTGATTGTCTGCGCCGATGACCTTGATGTCCACATCGCCCACCGCCACAAAATCCTTGACCTGACCGCTCTCCCGCATGGTGTCCGCCCACTGACTTGCCATCTGCTGCGCAATCTCTCTGGCATACGCTCCGTCCACCCCGCCCTGCGGCTTGTAGGTCACCGCAAAGCGAAGGTTTCCCATCCGCTCAAAGTTCTGCCCGATTGCCTGATAGATATTCAGCAGCACCGAGGAAACAAACGGCAGCCCCTCCAGCAGCGACCTGCCCTGCACGCTCCCCGCCTTTGGGTTCAGCGCTGTGTACAGCACCCGCTCGGGATGAGCAAGCTCCACCGCTTCCCCCATCCGACTGTTGGCAAACAGCTTCACATCCAGCGGATTCTCCCCCTGTCGAATCAGGATGTTTTCCAGCGGCACATTGTACAGCGCTGCGATTCCCTCCCTTTCACAGAAAGGCACCATCTCACCCACCGCATTGCCGTAGGTCAGCAGGTCGTCCAGATAGCTGTGCAGAAACTGCCGCAGTCCGCTTCCTCCTGCGCCCACCGGCACCTGACTGCACCATCGCCTCAGTTCCTCCTGTGCCTGCCGGTTGGAACATTCCAGTTCAAAATCCCCCACCAGCCGAATGATTTTCCCGATGGCTGCATCCACCAGCGGCACCGCCTGCCGGATCTGCTCAAACAGCCTGCGCTGTGCCTCGCTGCCCAGTCCCTGCGCCATCCGGCTTTCCAATAACCCCGATTGCACGCTCTGCGCACAAAACTGCACCGGCGGGCAATCCTTCTTCTTTTTCTCTCTCCTACCCAATCCCCAGGACATCCTCTCTACCTCCTCTTGCTCTCATTTCTTTGCTGTGACAACGCAAAAAAGCCCTCCTTTCTTGCCCCAAACTGTCCCATCACAAAATATCGGATGTCATCCATCGCATGGTCGTTTTCCTTCACAGGGAGCTCCCTTCCCTGCTCCTCGCTCCAGCGATAGACCCCAAATTCCCGGATGCTGTCTGCACACCCACTGCAAAACCGGATCCTTCCCTCATTGAGCATCGCCGCTGTTAGCTGAATGCCCTCCAGCACCCCGTTCTTTGCCGGCTCCACCCAATATCGCCCGTGCCGCCGGATGCACGCAATAAAGCTGGCTGCACTCGGGTCCACAATGACCCGCTCGATCTTCCGATTTCCGCACAACTTTTCCAGCTGTTCATAATGCTCCTCATCGGTCCTGCACGCTCCCTCTCTTCGCGCGTCATAGTAGTATTCTGCCAGGCGGTACCACCTTCCCCCCTGCTCTCCCCACAGTCCCATTGAGCAGGGATTCACCGTCCCATAGTCGCAGGACACACAAAACCGCTCGCAATCCGGCGCCTGCTGTACAACATGACGCTCTAAAGAAAACATCGGATACACCAACCCCTGTACATCCACCCACTCCCCTTGGATAAATCTGCGGTAAAAGCTCCCGCTGTACAGCAGCTCATACCGCTTCCTCACCCGCTTGGAAAGAGCTGGGTTGTCCTCCATCACAAAGTGCAGATAATACAGTTTCTTCTGTTTCCTCCTTTGGAGCCATTCCCGGTAAAACCAATGCCCCGGTCCCTCCGGGTTGCAGTTAAACCAGAATCGGCTCCCCTCCACCGAGCACCGCGCCACTGCCTGCTCCACAAACTCCCGATTCTGCAAGGCAACCTCGTCAAACAACACGCCGGCAAGGGTCATCCCCTGAATCAACGAGGCGCTTGCGGCATCCTTGCCTGAAAACAGATAATACCGGTTGCACACCCGCCCACAGCGCAGCTCCACATAATTTTTGCTCACCTTCTCGCTGTATGCAAACCCCATCTCCTCCAGTGTTCCCCGCACTACTGACAAAAGGTTCCTGCGCACGCTGGAGATGGTCTTTCCGCACAACGCAAAGCTCTGCCCGTTAAAGCAGCTCATGCTCCACGCAAAAAAGGAAATCGCCATACACAAGGTCTTGCCGCTGCGCACCGCGCCATCGCAGATGATTCCGTCATACCGGCTCGTTCCCCTCTCCGGCAGCCACCAGCTCAACAGCTCCATCTGTTTTCTGCTAAAGCTCTTCACTCTGCTCCTCCTCCGAAAGCCTCTGTGCACCCTGCTGCAGCGCCTCCAGCACACCGCCAAACGCTCGACCCTGCCCCTGCTTTTCCTGCTCGTTCAGCTTGAGCAGCAGCTCACACGCCTTCAGCTTGTCCCAGAACTGATATTCTGCCGCCTTTGCGCTCCCCACCTTACTGGTCAAAAACCCGTCGAACACTGGCTTCCCTTCTTCATCGCACGCCGCCTGCCCAAACAGCAGCCTTGTCAGCCCCAGCTTTGCAATTTCCCCTGCACTCTCCTTCCCCAGATTCCTGCGCAGTCTGCGCACCTCCCGCTGCACCTCCCGGTCGTTCATCAGCAGCATTCCCTTTTCCACTCCCGCTTTTTGGGCGGCAAGGTTCGGGTCACGCAGCACAAAATACCAGTAAGCAAACTCCTTTTTCTGTTCCTCCAGATTGCTTCCTCCTTTCCCCAATCATCCAAAGTCCCTTTTCACCCATCCCCCTTTTCACCTCAAAAATTGCATTTATATATGCAACCACCCCTCTTTTTTAAAAATTTTTATAAAAAAACTGCCCGCCTATGCGGACAGTCCCTCTGTTCTGGTTTCTTATATTCTTCTTTTTCTTCCCATTTTCTGTTTTACCTGCCCTTTTTGCAAAAAAGGGCAGCCCCCCTCTTCGGGAAGCTGCCCTTACTATTAGTCCAGGATATAAATATTTACATTTCGCTTGCCGTTTAAACAGCTTTCTAAAAAAGTATCATAGTACAGGTCCACATCAATGACATCGTTCATCAGACCCACTCCGGTATCGGCTGCCACAGCAAAACCGTATACAAAGCTGTTATCTGCGCTGGTAATATACATTTTGGTTCCATACGGGATTTCTCCTGGATGCACCGCGACATATCCTGCCGATAATCCCTGACCGGAAGCGCCGCGCGCACCGCCTTCCACATTATATCCGGCTGCCACCTGGTTGGTCAGCAGCTTGCTGTACTCGGTCGGAACTCCATTTTCATCCAGTTTGATGCCAAAATCCAGCGGTGATACAGCTTTGCCTTCCACACCAGTCAAAGTAATTTCCGTCACCGGCTGCTGGTGGATTTGCTCGTCGATTACCTTCTTCTTCCGAATTTCCCGACCCACCATTCTCTGTTCATAGGTCACCGTCTTTTTGCCATCGCTTCCGCTCTGCACCAGCTTGGTCTTGCCGGGAGCCAGCAGAGAGGTCTCGCGGTTGATTACCTCATGCTCGATGACCTGGTCCTCCACCACCGTCTTGACCGTCACAGCACCATCTCTTCCTGCGGCACCCAGAAAACGCTTCGGCTCATCCTCGTCCTCATCGTCCTGTGTCTGCTGTTCCTGTTCCTCCGACAAAACATCCGCTCTGCCCTTTTCTTCCTCAAGCAGCATGCGGGTCTGTCTGATGCTGGTTCCGGTAAATTTATCGGTGTCCAGCGAGGCGGACAAAGTATCGCCCGATGCACGGATTGTCTGTGCAATGCTCATCTCTGCCACTGTTTTATCTGTATTACCTGTTCGGGTCAATCCCCAAAAGATTACCGCTGCCATCGCAACAGAAAGCATAGCGGCAACAGCTATCTTCCCCCAACGGTCGATGCTGTGTGCTTTTGTTCTGAAGTTTTGCATAAAGTTCTCCTTTGTTCTAAAAATTGCAATCTGCAAAATTTTCCTGCTCCTTTGTATTTTAGCAGGGTCGATGTCATTATATTCATCTTCACTTTCGCTGTCAAGAAAATCCCTTTTGTAAAAATCTTGTCGGAAGTTTCACTATTTTAAAAACTTTCCGTAAAAATTTGTGCAATTTTAAATTTATCCCCCCTGTTTTAAATAATTTTTTATCTAAATTGTCTCAAATTTCTCCTCTGCGCACAGATTTATAAATTATATAAAAATTTTCTTTTTTATCCGCTCAGCCTTGTGCTTTTTGCCTTACATTTTTTAACATTTATTCTATTGCTTACTTACTCTTTCAAGCCAAAAACCACTGCACGCTGCATCTCTTTGCTCTTCTTTTCCTATTTACTTATCAAATCGCCTAAACACAAAAGAACAGCGACAGCACTAAAATCTCCTGCTGTCGCTGTTCTTTTTATCTTACAGTCCAAGATCAAAGGAATCCTTTCTCTTACAGAACGCGGATGTCGCCCGAGCTGCTGCTAAACTCTCCTCTTATATATCTCTGCGGATCATTCTCCCATTCCACACCGGAATCATTCAGGTTGACCTGCCCATAGATCTGGCTGCTCCCCGAAACGGTTCTGACCTTCGCCTGCAACTCCTTGTCCTTGCGGTTCAAACGGACGTCAATGTCCCCGCTGCTGGTTTTGATGCGGCTGGTCTGCGCATAATATTCGCCCTCCACACCGCCGCTGCTGCTGAGAACCTCCAACTGCTCCACTTCGCTTCCCGACAGCTCCACATCACCGCTGGAGGTTTCTGCCTTCCATTTTTCTCCCCGCACGCCGTCCAGCTCGATGTCCCCGCTGACGCTTGTAAGTTCGACCTTCTGTCCATTGAGATGTGTCAATTCTATATCTCCGCTGACGGTACGCAGCTGTGCCTGCTGCACCTGACCATCCTGCCAGCTTATATCGCCGCTGCTGTTCTGCAAAACCATCTCGCTCACATTGACCTGTTCCAGCCGAATATCTCCGCTGCTTGCTTTGATGACCGACTCTTCCGCCACCATCTGCGTGATTTGGATGTCCCCGCTCGTGGTTTCCAGCTCGACCGCCCGGCTGTTGAGCTTATCCAGCTTCAAATCTCCGCTGGTCGTCTTTCCATGCAAAAATTCGATTCTTTCCGGCAGCTCCACCATCAGTTTCGGTGTCGGATTGCGCATCATCCGCAGCAGGGATACCAAATCCAAACTCGGTTGTTTCTTCATCGGTTTTTTCTCGTTTACCATGTAGGTGTCCCCTTCCACCTGTTCCTCCAGATACTGTGAAAGTTCCTCCCCGCTTTGCAGGTAAACATGCAGTTCTCCATCACAGGAGCGGGAAATCTCCGCATCCATCGAAAACAGGTTCAGCTGCACCTTGCTGATTCCGCTGTACTGCACCGGCTCAATGGCGGTCACCGGCTTTGGCAGAGGTCTTTCTTCCTTCTTAAACTCCACCTCATCGCCCATCTCCCGCAGCAGCTCCTCGATGTCGCCCAATTCGCGGCAAATTTCCTCCTCGCTTCTTCCGCTTTTCAGCCCTGCCTCAAAATGTTCCTCATAGCTTTCCAAAATCTCTTGCAAGAATCCCTGCTCATATCCTTCCAGCGCTCTGCTCAGCTGCTGCATATATTCTCGTTT
>ENA-OPCB01000692-OPCB01000692.1-human-gut-metagenome-genome-assembly--contig:-NODE-692-length-21713-cov-3.827870_pt1 | contig 21713 bp, 21 predicted proteins | sample MGYA00241561_ERZ501473 | MGnify/ENA primary metagenome ERZ501473 (study PRJEB25962, sample SAMEA2042519) | human gut metagenome | biome: human gut; feature: human-associated habitat; material: faeces... | reverse complement strand
GTGTAAGGTTTGCTGTGACACCTTCCTCCGAAAACGGCTTCTGATACTTGTGCATAACCTCATAAAATTGCTGTTTGAGTTCGTCCATCATTGTGATCTCGCCTTTCTTGCATTTTTATTTTTAACGCCGGGCGGCGCCAAACCAAAATAAAAAGCGAGAACAACTTTTCTTCGCTGCCAATAGCAGCATAAAAGTCATTCTCGCTTTATGCGGGGTGTCCCCCGGCGGATAAAAAATGCCCGCAATGCACAGACCAGACGGTCAGCGGCATTGCAGGCACAAAGTACAAAAATAACAACGTGTGTCAGTGCAAATTGCGTTACAGGACACATAAATCACTTACATTAGTATGATACCATAATTTGCGGAAAACGTCAAATTATTGAAGATATGTCTTTTTGCACCAGCAATAATAACCTTAATGAGCAGTCTCTTCAATTTCATCAGGAGGCAACTCAAAGATGTTTTACAGATACAGCGAAAACAACACAATTCTGTGATATGGGTTGAATATGCGAAGGATTTCGTGCATAATAAAATATAATTTCCTGTCAAAATTGTGAAACTTTGCGTATTCTTAATTTTTGAACACAAATGATGTCCAATAGAAATTGAGAACGCATCACATAAAGAGGTAAAATGATGGTCAAGGGTTTTATTTTTTTCAGAACTGGAAAGATTCCTTTTGTAATTGAAAATTACCGTATGGATTTGTTTACAGATGACTCATTATTGGAAATATTTTGTAAGGAGTATAATTTTAAAGAAAACTATATTCTGCAGGGGCTATGTTTTGATATTGGGCCTCATGGTAGGAAAGCAACCTTTCTCGTCGAAAATTCTATGGGAAGTACTTGCTATTTGCGTTGCTATACTATGACTTCAAAAACGATAGGAGCAGCAAATATTTGATGATTCTTTTAGACAAATTGATACGGTGCATGAGCCTAAAATTGATTGGATTCTCTAATGATGATATTTCGAATTTTATGCCTTTTTATCCATAAACACCTTCACGCCACAATCTTTTTTCTGTTCGGCTATCTCTTTCAAAGTATCCAGATACCCACGATTCTCGACATCCGCAGTCAGCACAAAGATTTTTCTTTCTTTTAAAAAATACAAATTCCTTATGGTCTCGCTACTTGACAAATTTATGCTGACTTTTGTAGAAGAAGCCGAATCGTCCACTGATATGATAAATCATCCTTCCCAGCATGAAAAACTAACTTTGTCTCCGATGATGCCGCTGGTGAAAGCGACAGCCATAAAAGAAGTATAAAAATAATTGCCTCCGACTTGTACACATATGGTGCGAGTCGGAGGCAATTTTAACTTTTTGTATTCAGATCGCTAGTGGCGTCATTTTTTGAAGCTTTCCCTGCTATGGGGTCTTTTGAATAGGTGTTTTTCGTTTTATATTCCACATACTCATGGGGAGTGGGTTCGTAGTGCTTTGATTGGTATTTTTGATATTTTTCGGATATGCTTGCTGGTTGTTCTTCTGCAACTGTTTCTGCAATTGGCTCAGTGCAAATCGCATCTTGCAAGATTCTTTCCAGATACTCATACTCGGAGTAATTATCCAAACACGCCATCACCAGTGCATCCCGGACATATTCTGCGCTCTGTGCCAACAGTTCTTGGTCGAAATAATATCCGTAATGCTCAACAAAGAATGTCATCAACATTACAACGGTTCGAGTGTTTCCCTCTCGAAAAGGATGCACACGCCAAATTTTCGGAAATTTATGCGCAATTTCTTTTGCGAAATCTTCTTTTGACAAAGAGATCCATTCTACTTGGTGGATTTCATCCCAAGCACATTTCAAGTCATGCGGAATATCTTCCGCATTGCTATACCATACACTTTGTCCTGCAAGAACAGGCTCTCTTTTTATAATATTGATGACACGATAGTTTCCGGCCCATTCGTACACATCTTCAAATAGTGTGCGGTGAATCTTCTTTACGCCGCGGTTTGAAAAATCATGGAAGCCATGCTCATACAGAAGCATCATGCTTGCGCGAGATTGTTCAGCTTCCACGAGATCCAGCGTCTTTTCATCCTTGATGCCGAACTTGTTTTTTAGTACCGGCACATCCTCATAAAGATAAATATCATTCATAGCATTACTTCACGCGACGGGCCATCTCCATGTGGCTTTTCAAAAGGGCCTCTTTCATCTGCGCCCCGGTAATTTTGCCTTCACTCCATGCGTTTGAAAGCTCTATTGCATAGCTGCGAACCGGTACTCCTTCAATTTTATTGACAGCATCTGCCACTCGCATTGCTCGTTTACGCTGTGCTATTTTCTGTGGTGCCATAAGATGCCCCCTACAATTTGTTTGTTAGAATTATACCATATTACGTTATTAAGTTCAAGTTTATCCATCTTGATTTCCAGCCACGAAAAAGGCCTCCAATCTGCGCGGCAAAACCGTATAGATTGAAGGCTGTCTTATACCAGATGATTGCCTTTCTTGGTGGGTGAGTTCTTCATCCTTAACCCCAACCAACTTTCCAGCGTCTGCAAGTCGCTGAACAGGATATCATAAACTTCATCGCTTACCAACGGCGTATGGGCTTCATACGCCGCGCGGCAGCGGTTCAGGCGGTCTGTCAGTTCCTGCAGTTTATCGATGAAAGCGGCTTTTTCCTGCCATTCCTCGGTTTTCATTGGTTTTTGGGGGCACAGTGGCCGAAGTTCAATTCGTGAATTATCGACAGGATGGTATCATCGTCATCCCAATCAGTAAAAAATGCCGTGGGTGCATAGGTGCCATCCAGCAAGACCATCACCCTCCCCTGCTCAATGCGCAGGGTCACATCCTTGCGCCGGGCGCAGACGATGGCGAGATTTCCGATTTGCTTCATAAGGTAAGCACTTCCTTTCTTACGCGACCTGCAAAGCTATCGGCAGCACCTTACGGCTCCACAGGTCAACAAATTTCTGTACTTCTTCTGTCGGTGCGCTGTTATGGTCACCGTGAATTTGTGCGATTTTTCCGTCGCGTACCTCCACAGTTACATACGGCTTCTTCGGTTCTTCCACGCGGCGGACAAATACGATCAGGCTTCTTCCTTCGGCCACGCTGTCAATATAGCCGCCGACACAGTGGTGCAGCGCCTTTCCTTCGTCTACGAGGTCATTGGCTTGTTTCGGGCAGACAATTTGCAATTCTTTGTTGGAAAGCGCTGCTTTTCGCGCAAAGCCCGCGTAGGCCATACAGAACGCTTTCTTTTTCTGCGCGTCGTTGATTTTTTGAATACGTTCTGCCTCCCGGTCATGCGCAGCTGCGCAGTTTTTCGGAAATAATACCGACTTATCTTTCATGTCATAAGCCTGCCTGCGGCACATATGCAGATAATCCACATACATTGTCACCAGCGTTTTCATTGTCGGTTCCCGATACCTATTAGCCGGGCGCGTATCGCAGTAAATTGGAAGCTGAGCTTCCATGTAGTGCATGAACTTTTCTGCCGTCATATACCGAAACACATCCGTAGAAATTTCTGCCACTTTGTTGTCGATTTTCCATTGAAATAGCTCCTTCCTGCCGCGCAGGTTAATTGCCACATAAGATTGATACTTTTTCAGCATCGCCATGTCTGCATTTTTCTCCCGCAGAAAAGACACATCTTCTTTTTGCACGCGCAGGATGCGGTGTGTCTTGGTCTGCGTTTCATCCAGTGCATCACTGAATCCATTGCGGTATACAACGTCTGACACAATGTTCTTATAGCCCACTTTCGTCAGTCGTTCAACCAGAAGCGGATGCTGCAAGTACATTTTCAGATAGTAGCTGACCTGCATCGGGATGCCCGTCTGCTCGTAAAATTGGCGTAATGCGCAGTATTCCCAAGGCGTACCTTGCAGGGCCTTTTCAAGCCCCGGAAGATATACCGTGCCGGTTTCTTCCGAACTGAAGCACGCCATTCCGAACAGTGCTCCCGGACGATAACCGTACCGCCAGTGGGTCACGCTGTCATACCCGCTGTCATAATAGTACGGCTCCATGGTTGCGTCCTTGCCGTTATCACTGCGGACAAATATGCGCATGACTTCATACGCGGATTTTCTGATGGTATCCTTTCCTTTGGCATAAGACCAGTACAGTTTATAGATACGCACCACAAGCTCCTGCGGGCTGATTTGCCGGATTACCTGACAGGTTTCCCTATCCTCATGGTAGGCGGCTCTTTTCCCCTGCGCCTTGGCTATGACTTTCTGTCCGCACTTTGGACAGCGCAAAACATCGTTGTTTTTTGGTCTTTCGATTACGGAAAATTTCTCGCAATAGGTGCAGCGGGCTTGTGTTTTTGAGCGACCGTTATTGTAGTTATAGAACAAATAGTGCGGCATAATGTGCTTATCCGCCCAGCGTTTCAGGTTGGCGGGCGTTTGCGGCACACGGCGCATTTTGTCCCGAACTACAGCATCTCTCTTGTAGCGGCGGATTTTCGCCTGTCGGTCACGGATATCTTGTTGATACCTGTCCAATTGTTTCAGCACTAATGTCGGATTTGCTTCAACATGGATGTACCTTGCAATCGTATGACATCCTGTTTTTTTATAAAACACACAAGCGGGCAGGAATGACCCACTATAATAACCCGTCAGATTTGTCAGCATGGCATCCCGCCATTTGACGTTTCCTGCGGCATCGCGTTCCAGCGTGGCAAAGTCATCCTTGCCCTGAAACACGACCCACTTCGGCATACGGTCATTTGCTTTCAGGCGTTCACAGTCGTAGAAGTAAACCGCCAGCACCCTATGCCCGCCGAGCAGCTTGACGGCGGCGGTGACAAGGTATTTCACCCGATCCGTGTACAGCACCCCGGCATTCAGGCTGATGTGCAGCGGAACATTGGCCGCATGGCGGCAGGCTCGTTTGTCCAGTTTCATCCTGCTGCCTCCTCTGTGCTGAAGTCACCAAAGGTAAGCTGTTCTTCGTCCGCAGTTTTCGGGGCAGGCTTGGGCGCTGCCTTTTTAGGCTTTTCCTTTTTGCCTGCCTTGGGCGCTTTCCCTGTGTAGGTCTTGGAAATAAACTTTTCTTCCAGTTCAGCGTCCTCCTTGGCATCGGCATCGCGGAAGTATTCCCGCGCCCACTGGTAGCAGAGTTCGTCCGGCACGTCGCCGCCGAAACCACCGCCCATAGGCTTCTCATCGTTGTCTTTCATTTCCTGTTCCAGATACTCCCGCGCCTTGCGGTTGATGTAGTGGAAGCAGTTTACCATCTTTTTCTTGGGGTTCATCACAAGCCGGGCAAAGGCAGGGTCAGCCAGACACTCGGTCTGTACATCCTCCATAACGCAAAGTTTCATGTTGCGGCGGGTCAGGCGCTCGGTGTCCTGCGAGACGCGGTTCATGGATGCCTGCATCACGTCGTCATCCGACATGGCTGCAAGGCGGTCCAGTTCCTGCTGTTCCCGCAGTTTCTTTTGTGCCTGTTTTGCCTCCCATTCGGCTTTGCGCTTGGCTTCGGCGGCATCAAATTTAGCCTTTTTGCGGGCTTCTTCCGCGTCCTCCGCTTGCGGTTCCGGCTTCGGGGGTTCAACCGGCTCAAATTCTTCGCTGAAAGAATCTACGGTTTCACTATCCAAAGATACCTCAAAAGCATCATCCTCGGCGTCGCGGTTCATCATATCAATTTCAGAGAGTATACCCATTGTTCTGTCCTTTCTAAAAAAGGCAGAGAGCTACCCGATGGTAACTCTCTGCCATAACTTTGCGCGGCATCAGGCCGCTTTTTCTTTTGCTTCTTCCTGCCGCAAAGCAAGCTGCCAGTCGTCTATGCCCTTGTAGGCAGTATTCCAGACAAGGCTTGTGCTTTGCAGCCCGGCTACGCGGGCAATCTGCTGAACCTTTTCGGCGGCAGATGCCACATATTCATTTTCTAACTTGTCCATGTCATAGGCTTCCACGACCAGCTTGGTGCCGTTCTGTGCCATGCAGCGCAGTGCGGATTCCAAGCCGTTCAAGCTGTTCACCCCTGCCACCGCGACGAACGAACGCCCTGTCAGACAGTGGGCAATATCGGCTTTGAGCAGCCCTTCCGTCACATATACGGTCTTGGCAAACGGCTCGCCCACAAAATGCAGCGGGCTGCTGGAGGTCACGCCATGCGGCTTGCCGATAGAAGACAGCCATATATACTTCGCCCCGCTTTTGCCCGGTGGGTCATCCCTGCGGCGTAGCGGCGTGTCCAGCCGTATCTGCATACCGCAAATAAGACCGTCCATACCGACAGCCGGTACTAGAATGCCCGCCATGCGGCTGCCAAAGTTGATCGTCCACCGCCCGGCATCGTCTTGATAAAAGCCCGGCACACCCTGCAAGGTGCAGCCATGCCGCCGCAGACGCTCGGCATAACTGCGGCACAGAAACGCAGGCGGGGTCGATTTGAACCCGAACCTTGCAATCTGTTCCTCGGTCAGCCCGCGCCGCGGCGACAGCAGATGCGCCTTGTGCGTGGGTGTCAGCGGCAGCATGGAGAGCAGCAGCGAGTAGGTCTGATGGATCTCCTGCGGGGTGGCACGGATGTTTTGTTCCGGCTTTACCCCGATGCAGTCATTCACTCTTGGTCGGGGTGTGTACCGCCCCAGTGCCTCGCATATCTCGCGGTAGGCATCGGCATTGCCGGTGCAGTTATAGCGGGCATACAGTGCCAGCATACCGCCCGCCGCGCCGCAGCGGTTGCAGCGCCAGACATTTTTGTCCGTGTTGACATTGAGCCGCCCGCGCAGATCCCCGCAAAAGGGGCAGTTCAGGTACAGGCTCGACGGCAGACGGCGGGGGGCGGGAAGCCCCAGCAGTTCTACCACATCGGCAATGCCAAACGGAAACGTATCGGAAGATGAGGTCATACAAAAAGGCCTCCTTCCCTGTTATCCCGCCTGCTTCTCCTGCAAGCTGTCCCATATGATGGCAGCCGCTGCACGGAGAATATTGTTTTCTCCTTGATAGCCTTTCACATACCAGCGCAGGCTGGCAGGGCGGCGGTCAGCCACCTGTGCCAACGTCCAGCCCTTGCAGGTGCCGCAGTCTACGATGACGTTTTGCGCCTGCTCGTAGGTCATCTGGCGGCGGATTTTCTCCACCGGACTGCTTTGGGTATATGCAGCGGCGGGCGGTTCCTGTTCCAGCACAATGACATTCTGCGGCGGTTCTGGCGGGGTCTGTGCAGACTGCACGGATTCTGGCACAACCGTCTTAGGCTTTTTTACAACTTCTGCCGTGGTCTGTTCGGGAACGGGCATATCGTCCGCCATGATGGCATCCAGCGGGTCAGCCTTGGCAGACTCCTGCGGGGTAGCTTTCACGGGCTCCGGCTGCTTCTGCACAGATTCTGTGACTTCCGCTTTCGTCTGTACCAGCTTGGAAATCTCTGGTTTTGCGCCCACCGGCACCTCGCTGCCGTACTCCTCGGATTCACTGCCCACATCGGCAAACTGGATGCCAAAGCCCGCATTGGAGAGTGCCGTGTCCAGCGCTTCCTCCTGCGCAGCCTCCACATACAGCCCACCGGGCGTTGCGTCCAGCGTGCAGTTGGCAACATAGCTGCTCAACGGCTCGGCATCCTCGCGGTCACGGTAGACCTTGGCTTCAAAAATGGCCATTTTCTCGGTGATGCGCAGGGCGTTGAGCTTCAGTCGCCCCGTGGGGCAGGCCAGCCGGAACCACAGCTTTTTGTACCGTAAGTCAAGGCGCATCACGTCCTCCCCGGTCTTGCGGGAAGTTGTGCGACGCAGGAATTTCAGCGGGTCAAAGCCGGGTACATGGTTTAAGGATGCCACAGCGGCGTTGGTAGTGTACAGCATAGGTTCTTGATTCCCTTTCATGGGTGATTTCTCCCTTCAATTTTGTATTCAGCCGGCCTGTTGCAGCTCCGGCAGTGCGTTTCGTTCGGTGTGGTACGCCTTACAGTACAGGCGGATGCGCTCGCCCAACATGGTATTGCGCTTGCTGATATCGGCGCGGTGAACCGCCATAAACAGGATTGGCTTATGTCCCACAAGGATGACTTTTTTCTTGGCGCGGGTTACGGCTGTATACAACAAATTGCGATACAGCATGATTGTGTGTGCCTTGACGATGGGGATAATGACCGTTTCAAACTCTGACCCCATCGCTTTATGAATCGTAGTAGCGTAGGCAAGGTCAACATGCGCCAGTTGTTCCGGCGTGTAAGTCAACTTGCGGTCGCCGCCAAAATCCATCTGCACAAGCCGTTCGCCTTTGCTGTTCGTGGTAATCCCGGTAATAAAACCGAGGTCACCGTTGGACACTTTCTCGGTGTTCTTTGTCTGCATAACACGGTCATGGACACGGAAGATACGGCTGCCAATCTTCACTTCTTCCTCGGTCGAACGGAACGGGTTGACCCGTTCCCGGATGGCTCGGTTAAGCTGCTCGGATGCTGCCTCGCCTTTCTCGCGGAACGGCGAAAGGATCTGCACATTCTCGATGCCGCGCTCGGCAGCTTCTTTGCAGTAAATATCTTGGATGCGCCGCGCCGTCTCGATTTGCGTCGGGCTGTCCACAAACACAAAATCATTGCCGTAGTACAGCTTGGTGTTGCCCTCGTTGATAAACTTTGCGTTGTGGGCAATCAATCCGTCTTTCGACTGGCGGAAAATCCAATCCAGCACCGTGACAGGCACCATTCCGCTGTGGATCAGCTCATAGAACACGTTGCCGGCGCCTACGCTGGGCAGCTGGTTCGGGTCGCCCACAAGAACGACCCGTGTGTGCTGAACGATACGCTTGAAAAACTGCTGTGCCAGCCACATATCCACCATAGAAAACTCGTCCACAATGACGAGGTCGGCATCCACAAAGCGAACGCGCTCGCCATCGCCCACTTCTTCCCCGGTGCCAAGCCCCAGTGCGCTGTGCAGCGTGCGGGCTTCGTCCACGCCGGTGCTTTCCGCCATGCGGCGGCTGGCACGACCCGTAGGAGCCATGAGGGCGAACTTCCCTTTCGGGTGCAGGTTCTTGAACACCTCGATGATGGCCTTTAACACGGTGGTCTTGCCGGTGCCGGGTGAGCCGGTGATAATCGTCAGCCCATGCCGAAATGCCGTGCGCACCGCCTGCTCCTGTTTTTGGGAAAGCGTAATGCCCAGGCTTTCGCGCACCGATTCCAGCGCAGATTCGATATTCTCAGCCACACTGATGTTGGCAAGCCGTTCGGCAATCATGCGGGCGGTGTCGTCCTCCTGCCCGAACACACGCGGGCTGTACAGGTACTGCTTATAGGCGACCACTGCGCCGTGCAGAATCATCTGCTGCAAGGTTTCCTGCACCTCCTCGGCGCGGACGCGCTGTTCCGGGATGGGAATAGGTGCGTTGAGCAGCAGAAGCGTTTCCTTTACCAAATCTTCCGATGGCAGAAACAAATGTCCCGATTTGCCGCGGGCATCCTCCAGCGTGTACAGCACCGCACCCTTGATGCGCTCGGCGCTGTGCAGGCGGTTATCCGTCTTGCGGACGATGCCGTCCACACGCTTGAATCCGAACCCGGAAATCTGGCACAGATCATACGGGCATTTTTTGAGGATGTCCACACACGCCGGACCAAAGTTCTGATAAATTTTCAGCGCCGTGGCGGGCGTGATTTTGAACGGTCCCAAAAGGCTCATAAGATTGCGCAGGACGCGGCTCTCGGCGTAGGATTCCTCAATGTCCTTGAGCTTGCCCTCGGTGATGCCGCGGATTTGCAGCAGCTTCTCCGGCTCATTGTCAAGGATATTCAAGGTATCCGGGCCGAACGTGGCGACAATATCCTCTGCCGTCTTGGGGCCGATGCCCTTGATAAGCCCGGAACCAAGATACGCCAACAGTCCGTCCGCTGTCTGCGGAACGATTTCTTGCCACTGCTCGACTTGCAGCTGATAGCCGTACTTGCTCTCCACCCATTCGCCGTCCAGTTCCAGCTCTACCGCCTTAGTGCGGGGCAGTTCGTACCCCACTGCCGTAAAGCGTAGCATACGGTCGCCGTAATAGCGGCCGCTGCAAGCCTGCGGCGGGATGCGCGGGTCACTGGTCTTGACAACGATGATGGAGAATTTGTTTGCTTCATTGTAAAAAATCGTGGATTCGTAGGTGACACGGCAGCCGGTAATGCCGCTGTGTTCCTGTTCACTGTCGTGCATAGGCACGCTCCCTTCTTTGTCAGGCGGCTTCGTCCGCCGCTTTTGCCTTGATGCAGAACCGCCGCGATTCCGATACCGTAACGTACTCATCGTAAATTTCGGGGTGTAGCAGTTTCATCTTTTGGAGATTGTCTTTCGTGATGCCTGTCCGGCTGACGGGGTTGTAGCTGATGGTGTACTGTGTACCGCCGTACTCCCCCATCGCCATGTAGCTGCCGCCCAGTTTGGCAACCATTTGGCCTTTCAGACGCTGCATTTCTGTGTCCAGCGTTTTGACCCGCGTTTCCACCTGCTGTTTTTGCTCCTGTAGGCGGAGGTATCGCAGCATGGTGGCGGACAGGTCATTGTCGAGCTGAATGGCCGGGATGGTTTTGTCGGCAGCACCCAGACGGCGGCGCAGACTTTCTAGGATCAGGCTGCCGTCCTCGGTGTAGGGCGGCGGGATGCGGGTCAGGATGTGGTCGTGCCAGAACTCGCGTTCCAGATAGATCATCTCCTGTTCGTACTCCCGGTCGCGGTACAGGTGGCGGATAATGACTTCGTCCTCATTGTTGCCATACAGACAGCAATAGAAGATTTCGTCGATGTCCATAACGGCCATGTAATGCCGCCCTTGTGTTTCGTAATAGATGGGAACATATTCCTCGTCGTCCTTCCACCAGTGGTCTTTTGCGTTGTAGTTGGTCGTTTTTATCTCCAGCAGCGCAATTTTTCCGTTTGGCAGGCGGACGAAGTAGTCCACATCTGCTAGCATAAAGGGATACTGCGGGTGCTGGAACATCTTCTTGATCTGGAAAACTTCCAATCCGGTTTTCTTGGTGAAGATTTGCGCGACCAGCGGTTCCAGCAAATGCCCCATTTCCAGCGCTACCCAGTTGCCCGCATCATCGACTGCCGAAGCAATGTTCAGCTTGTCGTCATATAGGTCGCGGGCGGTACGAAACGGAGAAATGCCGAGGATTGCGGCGACATCACTGCCGCCTATCCCCTGCCTGCGGTACGTCAGCCATTCCTGCTCGGTAAGAGCTTCGGTGCTGACCAGCACCTTGGGTTCCCGCCGTATGTGCTCCGGCATCCTCAGCCCCTCCTCTCGCGCTGGCGATAGGGACGCTTTGGCCGGGAGCGCACATTGTACAGCCGATACTGCAAATTGCGCGGGATGGGTCTTGCCTTGCGCGGGCGCGTGATGCGCCGTGCGATTGCCTTGGGTCTTGCCTGTTCATTCATTTGGTGTTCCACCTTTCCTATATAAAATGTATTTTCCAAAGCCGATTGGCCTTGAAACAAAATAAAAAAGCGAGAACGACCGCAGGCAATGCCTGATGTTCACGGCAAACCGTGAACCACGATCATTCTCGCTATGGTTGAGTGTTTTCCACCCCGTATAAAAAGAAAAGTGCCGGCAGCATCTGCCCAAAACGGACAGAACATGGCTGCTGGCACGAATTACAAACTTAAACAACGTGTGCGCAAGGCACAAAAATCATTTACAGGTGGAGTATAGCACAAGAATATCTGCCCTGTCAAGATGATGAGATTTTGCATGATAAAAGCATAGTGTCCGCATTACATCCGCGCAGCTTTTGTATATACCACCGTCGTTTTTTGATATACACTTATTCACAAAGAATATATTTCCTTATAAAAGTATAATAAAATGGAGGTAACGCCTATGAAAGAAGTTCCCATTTGGGAGAAATCAAATCTTACACTTGAGGAAGCCGCAGCCTATTCCGGCATCGGTATAAACAAGTTGAGGACATTAACCGATAACGAGCATTGTCAATTTGTACTTTGGGTTGGGTCGAAACGACTCATTAAGCGGCGCAAATTGGATGAATATACAGAAAAAATGTTTTCACTTTAAAGCCAAAATGTTGTCAAAATAGCTTGCAGAAAATGATAGGTTTGTGGTATTATAAATACGGAACAACGCTCTTTTCTGCATTACTATGTGGAAAGGAACAACGCTTATGACAACAACTCGAAATACAAAACGTAAAGACAAGGCGCGTGTCGTTCTTCGTAAAGGTGAATCCCAGCGTAAAGATGGCAAGTACGATTTCCGTTGGACTTCCCCGGATGGCAGGCGGCATTCTATTTATGCCGCAACCTTGGAGGAACTTCGGGAAAAGGAAAACGACATTCAGCGAGATTCGCTGGAAGGCATCAAGGCAGAAGCACGGTATGTTACCCTGAATGATGTGTTCACTCTGTGGGCAAAGGTGAAACGGGGTCTGAAAGATAACACTTTTCAAAACTATCTGTATCTTTATCGGCAGTTCGTGGAGCCGGATTTCGGCAAGTCGAAAGTGTCTGCGCTCAAAAAGTCGGACGTGAAGCAATTTTATAATATACTGGCAGATGAGCGCGGCTTGCAGATTTCTACAATTGACAGTATACACACGGTTCTGCATCAAGTGCTGGACATGGCAGTGGATGATTGTTATCTGCGGAGCAACCCTTCGGACAATGTTCTACGGGAGTTGAAAAAAGCGCACCAATTTGAAACCACCCACCGCAAAGCGCTTACTGTTCCGGAGCAGAATCTACTGTTGTCCTACCTTTCCAAAACACCGAAGTACCAGCACTGGTATCCGATTTTCGCGGTTATGCTGGGAACGGGTTTGCGCGTAGGAGAAGCCACCGGTCTGCGTTGGTGTGATGTTGACTTTGAGGAAAGCACGATTTCCGTCAATCACACGCTCGTCAACTACGACCACCGTGAGAACAACGGAGGCAAGAAAGGTTGCTACTTCAACTGCCACTCGCCTAAAACAAAAGCCGGCATTCGTACCGTTCCGATGATGGACTTCGTGAAGGAAGCCTTTGAAAAGGAACGTGCCTATCAGGAAAAATCCGGGATTCATTGCACGGTAACGGTGGACGGTTACACGGACTTCATCTTCGTCAACCGTTTTGGTGAATGCCAGCATCAGGGGACGCTGAACAAGGCAATCCGACGCATTATCCGAGACTGTAACGATGAAGTGCTGACAAACAATCCTGACAATACCATTCTCCTTCCCCGTTTCAGTTGTCACACTCTGCGGCATACATTCACAACTCGGATGTGTGAAGCAGGTGTGAACGTCAAGGTAATTCAAGATGCGCTGGGACATTCGGATATTTCTACAACCTTGAACATCTACGCGGATGTAACCAAGGAACTGCGAAAGTCCGAATTTGAAAACCTTGACCGTCAGTTTGCACAATGGAAAGTACCTGAAGAGTAAAGCAAAGTGTACGCCAAATACGCCATACGCCATTTACGCCATTTCATACGCCAAACGATACAATTCGGATAAAGGCTTATGTAGAGATGTAAATTAAAGGACAAAAGATAATCCTTGCCGCGTATAGTAATATCAAGAAATAAAGACTTACAATTATTCATCGTTGTAATCCCCACGATGAAGCCCATTGACCAGTAATTTATCGAAAATATTTCGTTAATACGTCAAACGCAAAATGCGAAATATGTAAGAATAGCTGTGTCACCCTCGATTTGACATCAATTTGACAGCAAATCCATGGAGAATCACGATTCGTTATGAAGCGTGATGAATGTCAGCAGAAATACGAACTGGGGTTTGCATAAAACCTTAGAGCACTTCTTAGAGAAATCTGAGAGGTGCTCTTTTTTTATCCCTGCATTCGACTTCTGTCATCAAATAGGAGGATGCTTTTATGAAAAACGATTACAAACCCATCAAGCCGATGAAAGAAGTACCAGATCAGCTTCGTAAACTGCGCCGCCAATTTCTGCGGTATCAACAGGCAGAAATCGTGTACAGCTTGTCACACAAGAAACTGTTTGAACTTGCCAGCGATGCCGGTGCTATCTACCGCTTTGACAGTACGGTGCTTATCAACCGGGATATTTTTGATGCCTACTTGGAACGCTTTCATGAGCCAGCTAGAAAGATTACTTCCGAGGAGGTCGAGGACGAATGAGTGGTACTGTCTGGATGTTCTCAGATCAAATTGATGATGAAGATATAGACTTCATGCATCGTGAATTTGTGACTTATAATATGGCGAGTATACTCTCATTCATTAGCAGATAATCTGTCGCGCCTTATACTGCCTCAGTAGGGATCATTTCTTTCCTATACTGCGCCGGTGACTTCCCTATCTCTTTCTTAAACACCCTGCTGAAATACAGCGGGTTCTCATATCCTACGATTTCGGAAATTTCCTTGATGTTGTAGGTCGTCCGCTCCAACAGGCTTTGGGCGTTGACCATGCGCAAGGAGAGGATGTACTGGGCCGGGGACATACCTGTGTACTGTTTGAAATTGTGTATAAACCAGTTGGTGCTGATGTGCAGGGATTCCGCATAATCGTCTATGCTGATCTTTGTGTTATAGTTCTCGTTGAAGTAAGCCGCCGCGCGTTCAATTTGCTCTTGGACGTTGCCGGTGGCTTTTTTCTGTTCATGCTGTTGGCGGTCCACCAACAGCAGAATATCGTTGAACAGCGATGCAATATAGTCCTCGTACCCATAGCGGCACAGCTGCAACTCCTGAATGATTTTGCGGAACAACGCCTTGTAATCCGGCAGCACACCGCAGTAGAACACATGCTCATCGAGCGAGATGCCGTGATACGCCAGTATGTTCTTTACATCGCTGCCTGTGAAGTGAATCCAGAAAACTTCCGGGTTATCTTCCAGATAATATACATATTTTTGGATTTCTTCCGGCTTGTACAGCACCATATGGCCCGCGCTGACGATTTCTTCCTTGCCGTCAAACCAGAAATGCGTCTTGCCGTTTGCCACATATAAAATCTGGTAATCCCTGCGCCCTTTCTGCCAGTAAGTCGGTAGTTTGGGGCGCGTTTTCAGCCGGTAGGTGCCACAGCTGCCCACCACCAACGGCGTGGAGTTGTCTTTGAAATCTGTACGGGAATTGTTCAGATATCCAGCGTTAATGTACACAAAAATTCCCTCCTGTTTTTGTGAATATTGCTAGGTGCTTCGTCCATTTTACCTTCACTTTACAAAAAGCCATTGATTTTGTGCATATTTAGTGCAATACCGTTTATGTTTTATTGTATATAGAAATTGTATAATAATTTCAGACGAAACGCAAGCAGAACTGTATAAATCACAGGAGGAGAATGGATGATTATTCCGCACTATTACGAGGACCCGCACACACTGCATATGGGTACCATGCCGAATCGTGCCTATTACATTCCGGCATCCCGGCGCAGCGATGCCTTAGTCGAGCACCGCGAGACCTCGGATCGCTTCCAGCTTTTGAACGGCAGCTGGAAATTTCGGTACTACGCCAGTATTTATGACTTGCAGGATGCTTTCTATGAGGTCGGCTATGATGCCTCCGCTTTTGACAGCATCCCGGTCCCCAGCGTGTGGCAGAACCACGGTTACGACCACCACCAGTACACCAACATCCGTTATCCATTTCCCGCTGATCCGCCGTATGTTCCCAAAGAGAATCCCTGCGGCGCTTACCTCTACGATTTCACCTACCAAAAGGATGCCGCTGCCCCGCGTGCATTTCTGAACTTCGAGGGCGTTGCCTCCTGCTTCTATGTCTGGCTCAACGGTCAGTTTGTCGGGTACAGTCAGGTCGCCCATTCCACAAGCGAGTTCGATGTAACGAAGTTTTTGCAGGACGGCACCAACCATCTGGCGGTCCTCGTGCTGAAATGGTGCGATGGCAGTTACATGGAAGATCAGGATATGTTCCGCATGAACGGCATTTTCCGTGATGTCTACCTGCTGCACCGACCGGAACAGTGCATCGAGGACTATTTCATCACCACCGACATCCACGGCAGCACCGCAGGGGTTACTGTCCGCCTGCGTTACTACGATTCCGCCGTTGCCACCGCATCACCCTCTACGATGCAGCCGGCACGATGGTCGGCAGCGTAACGCCCGTGGAAGCACCGGATGATGCGGCATTCCCCTATCATGCAGAAATCACCGTTGTTGACCCGACACTCTGGAACGCAGAGCAGCCCTACTTATATACCCTTGTATTGGACACGCCCAACGAGACTATTACGGACCGTGTGGGCATCCGTGAGGTTCATGTTGCCAACAACCAGATTTATGTCAACGGCCAATCCATCAAGTTCCACGGTGTAAACCGCCACGAATCCGACCCGGTCACCGGCTATGCTGTTGGCTTTGAGCAGACGAAAAAAGACCTGCTCATGATTAAAAAGCACAACTTTAATGCCATCCGCACCAGCCATTACCCAGATGTGCCTTACTTCTATCAGCTCTGCGACCAGTACGGCTTCTTTGTCATTGATGAAGCCGACAACGAGAGCCACGGTGCGTCCGAATACTATTGCGAGGGCAACGAAAGCTGGCCCAACCACGTTGAAAACTGGAACAAGCCAATCGCAGACAACCCGGAGTTCACCGAGGCCACCGTAGACCGCACCCGCCGCTGCGTGGAGCGCGACAAGAACCGTCCCTGCGTCATCATCTGGTCGATGGGCAACGAGAGCGCCTACGGCTGCACGTTTGAAGAAGCGCTGGCATGGACAAAGAGTTTTGACCCCCGCCGCCTGACCCACTACGAGAGCGCCCAGTACCGCAGCAAGAACCGTAAATACGATTTCTCGAACATTGATATGTTCAGCAATATGTACCCTTCTCTCGAAAGCATTCAGGAATATCTGGACAACGAGCCGGACAAACCCTATATCATGTGCGAGTACAGCCACTGCATGGGCAACGGCCCCGGCGATTTGGAAGATTACTTCCAGTTCATTCAGAGCCATGACGGCTTGGTCGGCGGTTTCCTGTGGGAATGGTGCGACCACGGTATTTATAAAGGGAAGATGCCCGACGGCCGTGACATCTATTATTACGGCGGCGACCACAATGAGTGGCCGCATGACGGCAACTTCTGCATGGACGGTCTGGTCTACCCTGACCGCCGCCCGCACACCGGGCTGTTGGAGTTCAAGAACATCTATCGCCCGGCGCGTGTTGTGAAGTACGATCGGGAATCCGGCATGCTCACGCTGCACAACTACATGGACTTTGTTGATTTGACCGAGTATGCCGCACTAACCTATCAGGTAAGCTGCGACGGCGAGGTCATCGACAGCGGCTTCATCCCCTACCCTGACGGTTTCACCCTGCCGCCGCACAGCGAAAACGCCTTGCCGTTGGCCGTCCATATTCCCGATAAAGGCAAGTGTTTCCTGAAAATCTTCTACCATTGCGATAAAGACCTGCCATTGCGTTCGGAAGATCATCTCCTGGGTTTTGATGAAATCCTGCTGGAAAGCGAAGACAGCCACAACCAGAAAACCTTGGCTATGTGGAGTGATGCCCCTTCCAACAGCACAATCACTGTTCAGGAGACGGACCGCCATTTGACGCTGCGCGGCAAGAACTTCACCTACAACTTTAATAAGCTGACAGGTCTGTTCGCCGCGATGCAGTACGAGGATGCAGTCCTGTTGGACAAGGAAATGGAGTTCAACATCTGGCGTGCTCCTACGGACAATGACCGCAAGCTGAAGCTGGATTGGCTGGCTGCCCGCTATGACCACTGTATGACCAACGCCTACCGCACCGAATATCAGGTGACGGACAGCGGTGTGACTCTGCGCGCCAAAGTCGGCATTGCACCGATCAGCTTGCAGAAATTCCTTGATTTGGATGTCTGCTGGACGATTTCCAACAGCGGTGCAGTAACGCTGGCACTGCACGCTGAGCGCAACACGGTATTCCCCGAACTGCCGCGCTTTGGCCTGCGCCTGTTCCTGCCAAAAGAAATGGCCCGCGTCAGTTACTTCGGCATGGGTCCGATGGAAAGCTACTGCGACAAGCACCATGCCGCCAGCCACGACTACTTCAGTTCCACCATCTGGCAGCAGCACGAGGACTACATTCGCCCGCAGGAGAACGGCAGTCACTATGATTGCGATTATGTCCAGCTGGATGGCGCTGGCATCAAGCTTACCGCTGTCGGTGCAAAGCCGTTCTGCTTCAACGCCTCGCACTACACGCAGGAAGAGTTGACGGAAAAGGCGCACAACTATGAGCTGCATCCCTGTGACAGCACCGTTCTCTGCCTTGACTATGCACAGAACGGCATCGGCTCTGCCAGCTGCGGGCCGCGTCTGGCGGAGCAGTACCGCCTTAACAACGCTTCCTTCGATTTCAGCATCCGTCTGATTCCTGAAAAAGCATAACCCCTACACAAAAGAATGGAGAAAATCTCATGTCTGAAAACACGGAAAGACGCTATTTAAAATGGTATAACAAGGTCGGTTACGGCTCCGGCGATGTTGCGGGCAACGTGGTCTATGCGTTCCTCTCCTCGTTCGTTATGATTTACCTGACCGACACCGTCGGCCTGAATCCCGGCATCGTTGGCACGCTGATCGCTGTGTCCAAGCTGTTTGACGGCATTACCGACATCTTCTTTGGCTCGATGATCGACAAGACGCACTCCAAGCTGGGCAAGGCCCGTCCGTGGATGCTCTACGGCTACATCGGCTGCGCCATCACACTGGTCGGCATCTTCGCCATCCCCATGGGCATGAGCGAGTTTGCCAAGTACGCATGGTTCTTTATCTGTTATTCCCTGCTGAACGCTGTGTTCTACACGGCCAACAACATCGCCTACTCTGCCTTGACTTCCCTTGTCACCAAGAACAGCGCCGAGCGAGTCGAGATGGGTTCCTACCGCTTCATGTTCGCATTCGCCACCAGCCTTGCCATTCAGTCTTTCACACTGCTGGCTGTCTCTGCACTGGGCGACACTGCCGAAGCATGGCGCACCGTGGCTATCGTCTATGCCATTATCGGTCTGATCGTCAACACGCTCTCTGTTTTCTCCGTCAAGGAGTTGCCGGAGGAAGAGTTTGTCGATACCACGGATAAAGCCGAAATCGAGAAAGACGAGAAGTACGGTCTTGTCGAAGCTGCCAAGCTGCTGGTCTCCAACAAATACTACCTGATGATCTGCGTCACCTACATTTTGCAGCAGATCTATGGTGCCATGATCAGTATGGGTACCTACTACGCCGCCCATATCCTTGGTGACAAGAACCTGTTCGGCGTGTTCTCTTGGGCCATCAACATTCCTTTGATCATCGCACTGGTCTTTACCCCGACCCTCGTTGCCAAGATGCACGGTATGTACAAACTGAACGTCGGCAGCTATGCCCTTGCTACCGTGGCCCGCGCGCTCGTTGCCGTGGCCGGCTATACTGGCACCGGCGGTGTCAAGATGATGCTGCTCTTCACGGCCATCGCTGCACTGGGTCAGGGCCCGTGGCAGGGCGACATGAATGCCGTTATCGCCTCCTGCTCCGAGTACACTTGGCTGACGAAGCACAAGCGCGTGGACGGCACGATGTACTCCTGCACCTCGCTCGGTGTCAAGCTGGGCGGCGGTCTCGGCACCGCCATCACCGGCTGGCTGCTGGCGTTCAGCAACTACGATAAGGCGCTGGCTGTGCAGCCGGAATCCTGCATCAATATGCTGAAACTCATGTACCTCGTAATTCCCTTTGTGCTGGACGCCATCATCACCTTTATCCTCTCCCGCATGAAGGTCGAGGAGGCCAACGATAAGATCCGCGCCGAAATGAAAAACTGATATTCACTATTCTCCTTCTCAAAATACCTCACGCGTGCGATTTGCGCGCGAGGCATTTTTCGTTATATCAAACTTTTTAACTGAAATTATTATATACCTATTGAAATTTGCTATACAAACCAAAATTGCATCAATAATGGGGAGGCTGTTCCCATTATTGATGCAATTTTGGTTTACATGCTCTTATTTTGATTTTGCATTGATCAGGCTTTCTTCGTCACATACCCCTTGCGCATGACGGAGGTGATCTCGATCTGCGCGCCGAGCTTGTGGCGCAGCTTGGCGATGTGCATATCAACCGTTCGGGTGTGGATGGGCGCGGTGATACCCCAAACCTGCGCCAACAGCTCGGAGCGGGTGGTAATGCGGCCGGCGTTGTCGAGCAGATACAGCAACAGGTCGAACTCAGTCTGCGTCAAGTACACAGCCTTGCCATTTTGCGATACCTGCCGTGCGGCGGCGTCAATTTGTAAATTGATGTTGTTCATCATGTGTAATACCTGATTATTCGTAAAATCCGGCGTGACCGTTGTCTAGCAGCCATGCGTGTATAGTACTGATTTACAAACCTCTGCAAAGGCTCACAACGCGTCCAAATCTACGCCTGCCCACTCGTAGGCTTCCGTCAAATCGTTGCCGATGGCCCATGCAAGCGCCGCGGCTACAACGACCAAAAATATCGGCACCCACAGCAAATTGTACGGCGCGCCCGCGGCGTTCGTGCCCTGCGTTTGGCACAGTGCGGCGGCGTGGAACAGCGGGTAAAAGCCCAGCCATTCGATGCCGTTGCTCATGCCCGAAAGCGCCAGCAGCGCGGGCAGGCAGTAGCCGACCGCCGAAACGAACAGCGCCGCCAACAGGTTGCCCAGTTTCTGCCCCAGCCACAGCGTCAGCCGTGCCATGCACAGGCAGGCCGCCGCGCGGCAAAGCAGCCAGAACAGCAGCAAATCAGACAGCGTGATACATTTCGGTACAGCCTCCAACTCCGAAATGCTCATCGCCGGGGCCAGCAGCGCGGGCAGACCGTAATCCCGCAGGATCTGCCACAGATGCGGCAAACCCGTTCCGAGAGTGATCCCTGCCGCAACGAGCGTGCTTTGCCGCAGCTTTGCTTTCGCGGTATATTTCCGACCCAACGGCGTGGCTGCCAGAATCTCATCCATGCCGCCTTTGCGTTCCATGGCGAATAAGCCGCTGAAGCACAGTGCGCACAGTAGCCCGGCCCACAGCGTGTCCTGCACGTCAGCGGTACCGCTGAAGCCGAACAGCTTTTTGTAGCCGCTCTCGTACACCAGCCACGCGCCGGGGTGCTCTTTCAGATAGTAGTTGATGTTGTTCTGCACGACCTGTTGGTAAATGTTGTATTTTTGCTGTAATGCGCCGTAGGCCAGCATCGCCTCGCTGCTCAGCTCGCTGCGCGCCACGCGCCGCTGTACGGCCAGCATCGGGGCAAACTCCTCGCCCTGCGCGGTCAGCCAATCGCGGCTCTCTGCCGTCCACGGGCCGGAGATATGCTTCATGTAGTAGGCATAATAAATTTCGTCGGCATCAATATAGCTTTCGCTTGTCACGCCCTGATACACGCCGAACGCCAAGAACGCTGCCAGGAACACCGCTGCGCCGTTCAGCACAAACAGCTTGCGGCCCTCTTCCTTTATAATAGAGGTCGCTTTCGTCCTGCGCGTCAGCCCCAACACAAGGCCGCGCTTGGCGGCGGGCAGCAGCTGTGCGCGGGCGAATACCGTGCAGAACGCCGCAGCGAACAGCGCTCCGTAGAACACCGCCGCCGTCCACTCGACCAGCGGCAGCCCGATCGGTGTGCCAAACCAGAACAGGTTGCGATAGTTGCCGAGCAGTTCGTTGGTCTGCAGCAGGCTGACGAGGTTCGCGTATTTAACCACGTTGAGGTGGCTCGTGGCCGGAATAGCCGCGC
>ENA-OPCB01000691-OPCB01000691.1-human-gut-metagenome-genome-assembly--contig:-NODE-691-length-21726-cov-3.484011_pt1 | contig 21726 bp, 13 predicted proteins | sample MGYA00241561_ERZ501473 | MGnify/ENA primary metagenome ERZ501473 (study PRJEB25962, sample SAMEA2042519) | human gut metagenome | biome: human gut; feature: human-associated habitat; material: faeces... | reverse complement strand
TCCTGCCTTTCGGTTGCCGCCTGCCAGACGTGCGATCTTACGGAAACTTGGGGAACTGGGTGAAGTCGGGAGCGCGCTTCTCCTTGAAGGCGTCGCGGCCCTCCTTGGCCTCGTCGGTGGTGTAGTACAGAAGCGTGGCGTCGCCGGCCAGCTGCTGCAGGCCCGCAAGCCCGTCGGTGGCGGCGTTGAACGACGCCTTCATGAAGCGCAGGGCCGTGGGGGAAAAGTGCATCATCTCGGCGGCCCAGGCCATGCACTCGTCTTCCAAATCGTCGAAGGGCACGACCTTGTTCACGAGGCCCATGTCGAGTGCCTCCTGCGCATTGTACTTGCGGCAGAGGAACCAAATCTCACGCGCTTTCTTCTGGCCGACGATACGAGCTAAATAGGATGAACCGAAACCTGCGTCGAAACTCCCCACACGAGGACCCGTCTGTCCGAATATTGCGTTTTCAGAAGCAATCGTCAGGTCGCAGACCACATGCAACACATGCCCGCCACCGATTGCAAAACCGTTTACGGCAGCGATCACCGGTTTTGGAATCGAGCGGATTTGCTTTTGTACATCGAGTACATTTAACCGTGCCACACCATCTTTACCGATGTAGCCGCCGTGACCTTTCACATGCATATCACCTCCAGCACAGAAAGCCGTGTCTCCGGCTCCTGTCAGCACGACAACATTGATATCCGGTCGTTCACGGCAGATATAGAGAGCATCGCTCATCTCCGTCGTCGTTGTCGGAGTGAAAGCGTTGCGATAGCGTTCGCGGTTGATAGTGATGCGGGCAATTCCGTTATAGAAATCGAACAGGATTTCTTCATATTCTTTGATGGTTGTCCATTCTCTTTTTGTTTCCATAAGATGAATTTAGAATTATAAATTATGAGTTATGTTCTTATTTTTTTAGTTGGTGGAAATACTCTTTGAGTAGCCGTACATCTTCAGACGCATCTGTGAATACCTCCATCAACATTGGTTGGTTGTGGGGGGCGGACTGGGTGAAAACAGCCATTGCACTCGTCAGTTCTTCATCGTTATGGACGGGAAGGTAAGAGAATCCTCTTTCTTTGGCCCATCCTTTGGCAGAAGTTTTGTGTGTAGCTGTCACGAAACGGCGTGTTTTATCCTCCATTTTCAGTCCGGGAAGTGCTTGGAATATTTCACCTCCTCCGTTATTGAGCAGCAGGATACGTAGGTTACAGCCGAAGTTGCTGTTCCAAAGTGCGTTCATATCATAAAAGAAACTCAAATCGCCGATCACTACAAAATTCAGTTTGTCTGAACAAACGGAGTAACCGATGGCAGTCGAAAGCGATCCTTCTATGCCGCTCGTCCCCCTGTTGCAGCAGACTTCGACATCTTCTGGGAGTGTGTATAACTGGGCGTAACGTACGGCTGAACTGTTGCCTAAATGCAAGGCCGCAGGTGTTGGAAGCGACTTGATCAATGTTCCGATAGCAGCCATTTCCGAATAGCTGAATTCCGGTTGTGGCAGGTCGCGGGTGTTGTTTTCCCAGATGCGTGGAAACTCCGTTGTCCGGTTTTCCAGCAGGTAAGCGATTTTTTCGAGAAATTCGAACGGGTCCATCTCGATAACGGTTGTCAGGGAACCGTAAAGGTCTGTTACTTCTCCGCTAAGCGAAACATGCCAATGTTCGCGTGGCGGATGCTTGCGGAGAAATTGTTTGAGGCGTTTCGACACGATATGTCCACCGTATGTGATCAGCAGGTCAGGAACCATCTTCTCTAATTTTTCTTCTGGCAGGGCGTAAAGGGCGGCGTCGAAATTCTTTACCGGGATGCCGGGAATGGTCTTGTTACCTGTGTGCTCGGTAAGCCAGGCAAAATGCTTGTATAGCAGTTTGGAATATTTCTTTTCAAAAAGATAGATCAGGTTCATCTGACCGGCAACGATCATGCGACGGTTGTAGTTGTTCAGCCGCTCGATCAACCCAGTATATTCACGGTCGTAGACATTTAATCCTTGGTAGCGGGTGATGACGCGTACCTTGGGCAATTCCTCCGTAGTGAAGCGGAACAACGGTTCCGAGATTGGTACGTTGATATGCACCGGTCCTTTCCCATGATGGTTCAGTTCGAGCAGAGCTTCGTTGATAAGACGATTGCAATACCATTCGTCTTCATCGGTATGTATCTCCGGCAGGTTGACGGATTTTTTAACCTGCGAACCGAAAACACCCGGTTGAGGAAACGTTTGCCCGTCCATTTGTCCGATCCAGGCCCCGGGACGGTCTGCTGAGATTACGACCAATGGCACTTGCTGATAGAAGGCTTCCGATACGGCAGGATGAATATTAAGTAATGCACTGCCCGATGTGCAGCAGACAGCAGCCGGACTACCGCCATGTAATGCCAGCCCGATCGCGAAGAATGCCGCACTCCGTTCGTCTGTCACCGGATAGCAGGAGAAGAACGGGTGATTGGCAATCGTATGTACAATAGGTGAATTGCGGCTGCCGGGACACAAAACGATTTTCTTGATGTTATGCTCGATGAGCAGGGCTACGAGCTGCAGGATGTTTTTTTTATCTGAGTACATAATGTATTTGTTTGCTTTGTCATGCGATGGTTCTATCGCTTTTTCTGCAAAGATAACATCTGTGGGGCAGAAAACATTCATAATCTTAATGAAAAAGGCTTCACCCCGGAATGGTCCGGTAGGCGAAGCCTTTCTGCTTTCGTTTATATCAGAAATTCATTGTTCAGAACTTCTGCATATTCAGATTCTTATCAACCAGGATGCCGTCGACTGCTTTCAGGTTGAATGTAACTTTGCGTTTCGTTTTCAGCTTGATGGTGAAGAGATCTTCAGAACCTTCGAGCACTTGTTTGTCTCCGAGATTGACGAAAGTAGGATAGAGCGCCTTTTGACCGCTGGTATGCAGGCGGTCGTATGTCAGGTTTTCCATCGTACCGAGGTTTGCCGGTTCGATGCCGACAAAGTCATAATCCTGTTGGTCGTAAGGCAATGCGAAACTCAAAGCGTTGACAGCTTTGACACTGTCACCTTTGACAGTGATTTCGACTGTTTCGCCGGCGTTGTACGTCTGTTTCGGAGTGGAAAGGAAGATCGTTCCGGCTACACGGTCCGTACCTGGATTCTCGATGCCGTCCTCCAATTGGGTTGCCACGACCGATATGTCGTAAGCATCGATCAGACCGTTCCGGTTAATATCACCTGCGCTGACATAATCGAAATCGCTGTCACCACGGCGTAGCCCTGTGTAGTTCATGTACGAGGTCAAGTCGTTTGTGTCGATCTTTTTGTCGTTATTGATGTCACCTGGCAGATAGCTTTCCGTGCCCGGAACCTTGAATACGTATAATTCGCGTCCGGAAGCGTAGTTGCCGACACCTTCCGTAATATGCAATTTAATGTAGCGGGCTTTCGGTTGGTCCTTGAAAGTGAATACTTTCATGTCACCATTACGTTCCCAGCGGAACGAGTCGACCGCTGTCCAGTTTTCCTTATCCATGCTGTAGGCCACGTCGCCGGCAAGGATCGTTCCGTTGCCTCCATCCTGGCGGGACAGATAATGGAACTTATCCAGTTGGTTGATGGTGCGTAGATCGATGATCATATCGAACGGCATTGCGTTCTTGCGGTATTTCGTGTGGAACATATCGCCTAACTCGGCATAGTCGAACAAGCGGGAGATTTCAAAGCCTTCCTGTTCTTCGGCTGTCACTTCTCCACGGATGCCTTTGATAGCAAATTCCAGCGGGTTGGATTTGGTCTTGACGGAGAAGGTAGACCAGTCTGAATAACCGTCCTTGTTGACTGAGCGAATTTTGAACGAATAGTCTGTTTCGGCTGAGAGGTTGTCGAACAGCAGTTCCGCATTCTTGATCTGCGTATAAAGCATGCCGTTAAATTCTATTTCATAGAAGTCGGCGCCGGGAACTTTATTCCAAGTCGGTTTTAGTGTGTAAGCTTCCGTGTTCCCATCCGTCACCTGTGCGATCGGCGCGGCCAAAGAACCGGTAGAAACGCGGTGGGTGTCGGGCGTGTCGAATTGGTAACCATCGATGATGATAACCGTTCCGTTCATGCTGATGTCTGTCGGAGCTAGTTTTACTAACAACTGAGGGTTCTTGGTGATTGTCTTCTTTTCGAATTCGCTTCCTTTGGTGGCGAATTTGTTCAGGTTCGGGGCAACATCGTAGAAATAGACATTCGTACCGTTCTGGTATTCGTTCATCGAACGGGCGGCTACCAGTTTCACTTTGGAGGAACCGACTTTAGCGGTGATCTTCTTCGGCATTTCCGAGAGATTGATACGCAGTTCGGTTGCCTTGTCTTTCACGAAACCGTCAAAATCGCCTGTTGTCGGATGGATAGTGATTGAGACTTTTGATGGGTCATTGTTCTTGATTTCGATCCGTGTGGTTGTCCCTTTGCCGTTCAGATAAGCCTGCGTTATACCATCATCGTCATATTCGACGAACTCGCTATATCCGGACGGGTAAAGCTCATATATGCGCAAATTCTTGTCGATTTCCCCTACGTTATTGTTCGGGTTCGTCATCGGGATGATCGCACCGGCTTTTACGAATACCGGAAGTTTCCAAAGTGGAGAAGCGAAGTTGTTGACCACGCAGCCGCCGGTATATTTCTCACCGGTGAAATAGTCGAACCATTCGCCTTCAGGCAGGTAGATACCATCACGGATGTCATTTCCCTTGTCATCCATTTGCGTCTCTTGGTAGATCGGCGCGATGAGGAAGTACGGCCCGTACATGAACTGGTATTGTGTAGCTTTACCAAAGGTGTAAGGATTCGGATCTTCAAGGAACATGGCGCGAATCATCGGCTTGCCGTCTACCGCTTCGCGGGCAATGCTGTAAGCATACGGCATCAGGCAGGATTTCATTTTCAGGTACCAGCGGTTGATGGAAGTTGCCGGTTCGCCTAAGGCATGCGGATATTTCTCATTCGATCCCCAGCCGTCCATGTTCAGCTCCATCGGCGTCCAGGTCTTCCACTGGAAGTCGCGGGTATTCATCACGAGGTTCTTGCCACCGAAAATACCGTCCATGTCGGATGTGATGTTCGGTTGTCCGGAAAGCCCGGAGCCGATATAAGTCGGGATGTGGAAACGGATATATTCCCATTGTCCGCCTGTCTGGTCGCCCGACCAGACTCCGGCATAACGCTGCGTGCCGGCCCAACCGTCGAGAGAGATGATGAACGGACGTGCGTCGTTTCCGTAATACGGCATGATATGTCCGACATCAGCCACACCGTTCAGACCGAACGAGTAGCCCCAACCGACCCATGCCACGTCTGTTTTCAGGACTCGTACACCGGCATCTCGTACCTCCTTTACAATGTCGCGTTGCAGCAAGGCACTGATGCTGTCTTTCGGATGCAGGTCGGATTGTGTCCAAAGACCGATTTCGACACCGTTCTTATGAGCGTAATCGGTGAGGCTCTTTAAGTTTTGGATATTACCGTCCAATGTTTCGGTCTGTCCGTAGCCGGCTCCGTAACCGTCGTTCGGCAGCAACCAACCTAACGGCATATCGTGGTTCTTGTAGCGGTCGATCACGGCGCGAGCAGAGAACTGGTAGTTGTTCTTTTCTCCATTCAGCGATTCCTTGATACCTCCATTATTTTTTTGGCTTTCCTTGTAGCGCTTGCCGTCTTCGAAAAGGATACCCTTTTCGCCTTCTACCCAATAGTCGCGGTTGTAAGCGTTCAAGTGTCCCTGATAGAATCCGAACTTGGGCAGCAGTATTGGGTTACCGGTCAGTTGGTAAAAGTCGTTCAATAGGGCGACCGGGCTATCATTGATCATATAGAAAACATCCAGATAGTCTGTATCGTGGGATAGTTTTACCGTATTCTTTTCTGTGGCGCCGAAATCATATTTCCCCTGTTTGAAAGTGTACCACATAAAGCCGTAGCCGTTTGTGGACCAATAAAAAGGAGTGGGAGAAGCCACGCCGCCATCGGTCCAGCTGTTCTGGTTTTCGATGGCTATAGCTTTTCCCTTATGTGAAAAGCGTCCGTTCTGCACACCGCCGCCGTAGAAATATTCATCAGGGTTCTCTTTCAGCGTTAGGATCGTTTCTCCTTTTTCGTAAACCACGGGTTTCGTCTCTTCGAAAACGATTTTGTTTGTGGTGAGATTGGTGACTTTCAGCAGGGCGGTCGATTTGTCCAACTGGAGTCTGACTTTTCCGGTCGTGATGGTCACTTGCCCATTATCGTCTTGAATGTCCAGTTTGGAAACTGGGCGACGGGGGGTATCTACGAGAATCCGGGCCTCTGGTTTTGCCTCCGGATCACGAAGGATACCACCGTTGTTGTCCTGGAACATACGGAAAATATTATCTCCATAGAAATCGAATGTCATCCGTTGATTGTTGGAGAACACAACATCGACCGTAGTCGGGTTGATCTGCTGCACACTGACGATCGTTTGCGCCTGCCGGGCGATAGCTACTACAGGCTCGGAGGTTCCGGTCACAGCCATTAAAGGGGCAGGAGAAAACATCAATGGCGCAGCAAGAGCGATCAGGATCGCTTTTTTCTGTTTATGATTAGCCATTAAGCGTTTCATGTTGATTAATTTGAGTTATTTAGTTTTTTTATATTCTGAGACAAAAGTACATAAAATATTCTATAGTTCTTGTGGAGCAGCGGGACAACTATACTAAAACTGGCTTTTTGCTTTCAAATGTATGATGACATGTTTTGGGCATTTTAACAATTCCAAAAGCTACTTACGGTATTCTTTAGGTGACATTCTTTTATCAAGTTAAGAATTTTCGGTAAAGAAAATACAAATCGCAGAATATTTATATCTTCTTTTTGAGGAAAATATACAAATGGAACAATTTATTATTCATATTGACCTTTCCGAGGTTGCTCTGTCGGGATAATTTTGTCTTTAAATAAATACACTTAAATTATGAAACGAATTTATTTCATTTTAGCAGGTATATCCTTGATTCTATTTATGTCTTGTGCCCGTTCGGAGAAGGGGACAAAGGATACTCAGACAGTCAAGATCGATACGGTCGTTTCCGCCAGCAGTCAGACTGCCCTCCAGTTCCCAGGAAAAGTGAAAGCTGCGCAGGATATCAGCCTGGCTTTCCGTGTGAGCGGGACAATCCGTAAAATATATGTGGAAGACGGCGCCCGTGTGAGAGAAGGACAACTGCTGGCCGAATTGGATCCGGCAGATTATCGGGTGCAACTGGATGCTACGGAGGCCGAATACAAGCAGATCAAGGCGGAAGCCGAACGTGTCATGGCTCTTTATAAAGAAAACGGGACCACGCCTAATGCCAACGATAAAGCCGTGTACGGCCTGAAACAGATCACTGCAAAATATCAGCATCATAAAGACCAGTTGGAATATACTCGGCTGTATGCTCCATTCAGTGGCTTCATACAGAAAAAGCTGTTCGATGCACATGAAACGATCGGAGCAGGTATGCCCGTGATCTCGATGGTCAGCGCCGGCATTCCGGAGGTGGAAATCAATCTTCCGGCAGCCGACTATATCCGGCGGGACCGGTTCGATGGCTACCACTGCACGTTCGACCTCTATCCGGGAGAAAACTATCCTTTGAAATTGATCAGCGTCACTCCGAAAGCCAATGCGAACCAGCTGTACACGATGCGCCTGCAAATGGTTCCCGGCAAGTTGCCGCTCCCTTCGCCGGGAATGAATACGATGGTCACGATCTATTGCAATGAGGGCGATTCGCAGCCGGTTTCCGTTCCGGGCGGGGCACTTCTGCAAAAGGATGGTAAAACGTACGTGTTTGTCTATGATCCGTCTGCGGGGAAAGTCCATAGCTGCGAGGTGACGGTTCTGCGCCTGTTGTCCGACGGACGTGCGATGGTTGTTTCCGATACGCTGCATGCCGGTGAAATCGTGGTTGCCTCCGGCGTGCATCATATTGAAGATGGAGAAAATGTCCGGCCTTTGGCCACCGGTTCTAAAACGAATGTAGGAGGATTGTTGTGATGGATATAAGCAAATGGGGATTTCAGAACCGGAACCTGGTCTATTTTCTGGTTGCGGTTTTGTTGGCGGGCGGAGCTTTGGCCTGCTATCAAATGAGTAAGCTGGAAGATCCGGAGATCAAGGTAAAGCTGGCAATGGTGGCAACTACCTATCCGGGTGCATCGGCCCATCAGGTGGAGTTGGAAGTGACGGATGTGCTCGAAAAAAGTATCCGTAAGATGGACAATGTCGATAATGTCGAAAGCTATTCGTTCAATGATCTGTCCTTGATTCAGGTCGAATTGTTGACCACCGTCAAGGACGATGACGTGGAGCAACATTGGGACCTTCTCAGGCGGAAAGTCAACGATGCCTCCGCCTTACTTCCTTCCGGAGCTAATACACCGATCGTACAAGACGATTTCGGCAAGGTGTTCGGCATGTTCTACGCACTGACGGGCGATGGACTGTCCGATCGGGAGATGGCTGATTATGCCGAACTGATCAAACGGGAAGTAGTCGAAATAGAAGGAGTGGACCGGGTGGATATATATGGGGAACGTTCCGAATGTATCAATATCTCCCTGTTGCAGGACCGCATGGCCAACCTTGGCGTGAAACCGGCCGAAGTCCTGGCTACCTTGAACGGACAAAACGAGACAACCTATAGCGGTTACTATGATAACGGGGACAACCGCATCCGAGTGACGGTGAACGATCGTTTCAAAACGGTGGACGACATCGGCAAGATGTTTATCCAGGGCCATGACGACGACCAATTGCGTCTGCGCGACATAGCCTTGATCGAAAAGGGGTATGAAGATCCAACCCGTAACGAGATGTTCTATAACCAGGAGCGCTCTATCGGCATTTTGGTAGCTGCTTCGAGCGGTTCGGATATCGTGAAGGTCGGCAAAGCCGTGGAAGCGAAGCTGGCGGAGTTGAAAGATAACCGTCTGCCGGCCGGAGTAGATTGCCATAAAATATTCTATCAGCCCGAGCGTGTGGGGGATTCGCTGGGAACGTTTGTCATCAACCTGATCGAATCCGTCGTCATCGTCGTGTTTATACTGATGCTGGCGATGGGGTTCAAGAGTGGCCTGATTATCGGCATCAGTTTGGTGGTGACTGTTTTCGGATCATTTCTTTTCCTGCAATTCGCCGGGGGAACGATGCAGCGTGTCTCTTTGGCGGCTTTCGTGCTGGCGATGGGGATGCTGGTAGACAATGCCATTGTGATTATCGACGGCATATTGGTGGACTTGAAAGCCGGGAAAGATAGGATGGAGGCGATGACCGCTATCGGACGGCAGACGGCGATGCCGTTGTTGGGAGCGACGTTGATCGCTATCATAGCCTTTCTGCCGATTTATATGTCGCCGGATACGGCAGGCGTTTATACGCGCGACCTGTTTATCGTACTGGCCGTTTCACTGTTGCTGAGCTGGGTGTTGGCATTACTCCACGTTCCCTTGATGGCAAACAGGCGGTTACATCCGGCGGTGGAAAACGATAATTCCGGCAAGCGTGTATATAAAGGTAAGATATATGCCATCTTGCGGGCTGCTTTGCGTTTCGGTTTGTCGCACCGCCTTGGCTTTACGCTGACGATGGTCGCTTTGTTGCTCTTGTCCGCCTACAGCTATCGGTTCCTGCGCCAGGGATTCTTCCCCGATATGGTGTATGATCAGTTGTATATGGAATACAAACTTCCGGAGGGCAATAATTCTACCCGTGTGGCGAATGACCTGAAAGAGATAGAAGCTTATCTGAAAACCCGGAAGGAGATCACGAACGTGACAGCTTCCATCGGTGGGACGCCGGGACGTTACAACCTGGTGCGAAGCATTGCCAATCCTTCTCTGGCCTATGGGGAGTTGATCATCGACTTTACATCTCCCGATGAGCTAGTCGAAAATATCGACGAGATACAAGAGTTCCTGACACGGCAGTATCCGGATGCTTACGTCAAGTTGAAACGTTATAACCTGATGTTTAAGAAATATCCCATCGAGGCCCAATTCTTAGGACCTGATCCTGCCGTCCTGCACCGTTTGGCGGACAGTGCACGACATATTATGGAGAATACGCCAGAAGTCTGCCTGATCACGACCGACTGGGAACCGCAGGTTCCGGTCCTGACAATCGAGTACGACCAACCGGCCGCCCGTGCGTTGGGATTGAGCCGCAGCGACGTGAGCCTTTCGTTACTGACAGCTACAGGCGGTATACCTATCGGTTCTTTCTACGAAGGCATCCATAAAAACAATATTTACTTGAAATGCCTGGACGGACAGGGAAAACCGATCGAGGATTTAGGAAACACGCAGGTCTTTTCGACGCTCCCTTCGCTGAACGGTCTGCTGAACGAAGAAAACATGGTGAAACTGAAAGCCGGGACACTATCGAAGGAAGAACTGATCGAAAGCCTGATGGGCAGCACGCCGTTGAAACAGATCAGCAAGGGAATTGACGTGCGATGGGAGGACCCGGTTGTTCCTCGCTACAACGGACAACGCAGCCAGCGCGTGCAATGCTCTCCCGTGCCGGGTGTCGAGACGGAAAAAGCGCGATTGGCAGTCGCGGAAAAGTTGGAGCAGATCGAACTCCCCGCAGGCTATTCGCTGCAATGGCAGGGTGAGAAGAACGCCAGCGACCAGTCCATGAAGTATCTGTTCAAGAATTTCCCGCTGGCCATTATCCTGATGATCGCGATCTTGATCATGCTGTTCAAGGATTACCGCAAGCCGGCTATCATCTTCTGCAGTATCCCGATGGTATTTGTCGGAGTGGTGATGACGATGTTGGTGACCGGCAAGACGTTCAACTTTGTCGCCATTGTCGGTACATTGGGGTTGATAGGAATGATCATAAAGAACGGTATCGTGCTGATGGACGAGATCACTTTGCAGATCGGGCAGGGGACGGAGCCGGTCACCGCCTTGATTGACAGTGCCCAGAGCCGTCTGCGGCCGGTGATGATGGCGGCCTTGACCACGATCTTAGGGATGATCCCGTTGCTGACCGACGCCATGTTCGGTTCGCTTGCTGCATCCATTATGGGCGGCCTGCTGTTCGGAACGGTGATCACACTCGTTTTTATTCCTGTCCTATACGCATTATTCTTTCATATTAAACATGTAGACTGATGAAGAAAATATCTATTATCCTGTTGTCTATTCTCTGCCCGTCGTCTCTTTTCGCACAGGAGACGTTGAGCTTGCAGCAGTGCCGGGAAATGGCGCTGCAATATAATAAGGAAATGGCGGCATCGGTGAAACAGACCGAAAGTGCCCTGTACACGATGAAAAGCTATAAAGGGAATTTCTTCCCGAACTTTACCGCTAACGGGATGGGCCTTTACAGTACGGCGGACGGCGGATTCGGAATTGAAGGTGGCAAAATGCCCGTTATTCTGTATGATGCAGCCGGGAACTTGGTCCCGACAGGCATTTATACCCATTTCCCCGGTATCAATCTCGATTATAAAGTCGGGACAGTCTACATGGGCGGAATCCGGGTCGAGCAGCCGCTTTATATGGGCGGTAAGATCCGGGCTGCCTACCGGATGTCTGTCTTGGGGAAAGAGATGGCCGAGATGAACGAGGCGCTGACGGCGACGGAAGTGATCCTCAAAACAGACAAAGCCTATGCCCTGGTCGTGAAGGCACAGGAGATGAAAAAGGTGGCGGATAAATATAACGCTGTGCTCCGGGAACTTCTGTCGAATGTCGAGAGCGCTTACAAACATGGCCTGAAACCGCAGAACGATGTCTTGAAAGTGCAAGTGAAGCTGAACGAAAGCGAACTCTCCATCCGTAAAGCTGAGAACGCCCTGCGGTTGGCGACTATGAATCTTTGCCATCTGATCGGGAAACCGCTTGTCTCCGATATCCGTATTTCCGGCAATTATCCGGCGGTCGAAAAGGGGATGGATGTCCAGGTTTCCGATATCAGTGCCCGTCCCGAATATGCCATCTTGGATAAACAGGTCGAGATCGCCGGGCAGCAGGTGCGGCTGAACCGTAGCGAGTTGTTACCCAAAGTCGGCATCATGGGGTCTTATGATTATGTACACGGCTTTGAACTGAACGACCAGATGTTGATGGACAAAGGCAGTTTCTCCGTCTTGCTGAACGTGAGCATCCCGCTTTTCCATTTCGGCGAGCGAAGTAATAAGGTGCGTGCCGCCAAAGCCAAGCTGATGCAATCCCGCCTGGAACAGGAAAACATGAACGAACAAATGATGTTGGAACTGACACAAGCCGCCAATAACCTCGACGAAGCCCGGCTGGAAAGCGAACTTTCCGACCGTTCTCTCCTCCAGGCCGAAGAAAACATGAAGGTCAGTAAAAGCCAGTACGAAGTGGGCTTGGAGACACTCTCGGACTATCTCGAAGCACAGGCTTTGTGGCAGCAGGCTTATGAAACACAGGTCGATGCCCATTTTCAACTCTACTTGAATTATGTCGAATATCTGAAAGCGGCGGGAGCGTTGTCTGAAGTCAAAAAATAATCTTGTATAATTGATTCAATTTTATCGATTGAATTGTCTATTTTTATGATAATGCCGGTTATTTTTTCGGAATAACCGGCATTAACTTTTTTGTATTGTATGTCTCATTAAGATTACTTATCTTCGCTCTGTTTTTATGTATAATTTAAAAAGAAGATTATGAAGAAAAATCTATTTTTTGTGTTTACGATGCTTTGTGCATTGAGTTTCTTCACTGCTTGTAGTGACGATGATGACAATAAGACTGATGACGGCTGGAAGGCTATTTCTGCGACTTATACGGCAGAAACATTGAAATTGACGATGGGAGGCACTGAAGTCGCTGACCAATCTGTAAAAGTAGATGCAAGTTCGGCTGAACAGGCAACTATTACGTTGGCGAATTTGATTCCGGGTGAAGCAGAAGTCAAGATTGAAGCCAAAATGGTCAAGACAGGTGAAAGCTATGCATTGGAAGGAAGCAACACGAATGACTTGCGAACTGTCTCTGCAAAAGGAACCGTTGAAGCCGGTGTTTTGACTTTGGATGCAACTTTGAAAATAACAGCTCCTATTGCAGGTACTTGGAAATTGGCTGAAATAGCAAAAGACGAGAGTGAAACTTTTGTATCAGGTCCTGTGTCTATGGTTTGGGAAGCTGCTGAAGGCACTATGCTTGGTTTTTTACCTGTGACTTCTATTCCTAATATAGCTGAAGGTTTTGGAAGTATCGCTTTGGTACAGGTCCTTCAGAGTGTTACGTTCCAGGAAGACGGGCAGATTGTTGCTTCTATTTCTAAAGCGGGAGTGGATTTGAGCAAGCCTGTCACACCTGTTTGGGAAACTTCGGAACCAGGATATGCTTCCTATAATGTGACGGATAAGCAAATACTTGTCTTCTTGGATATAACTAAGATCATGGGAAGTTTGAAGAGTAAGGCTGCTATAGATCCTTTGGAACAAATTATGGCTTTATTGCAGAATGGCATTCCTGTTAATTATGAAATCGCTTCTGATGGCAAGTCAGCCCGTGTCTATATTGACAAAGCTTTAGTTAGCCAGATCGCTCCTTTATTGCCTACGTTGGCTGAACTTATCGGAGATGACGCTTTAAACGGAATGGGACAATTGGTTAAGTCAATACTGAAAGCCTTCCCCGAAGCGATGGAAAAGACAACTAAGTTTGAAGTTGGATTGAAATTGATTAAGTAATTCATTAAATTTAAAGGAAAAGAGGATACATCGAGACTATGTATCCTCTTTTTTTGTATGTTCGGCGTGAGCCTTTATCCGGTATTCCTTTTGACACCGGATGCCGGCGCCTTCGACATTCCTCAAAACCGTTCAGATGGGATGAAACCTATCTTAAACGAGGGTTTTAGCGAAAAGAGCTGCCTGTTGCTTTTGGAAAACTCTAAAGGTAATCAGGGTAACCGCACCAAAAATTACTATTCGAGATCACCTCTCTTCTTTCATGAAAATTTCGCAAACCAACCATCATACTATCATTTTGGGTTATTAGCTGTTGTTACACAAGATATTAAAGTATGACAGTTGCTGTTTTCCACTATCATTCTACCATCATGCATCTATCATGCTTTTTACTTGCTGGTTTACTTATATGATTGATAATGGGCTGTTTGCATTTATGTAAGCCCAAATGGCCATCGACAAAACGAGGTCGTTTTCTATAATAAAACGGCCTTTTTTGCCGGACAAAATGCAAAAACGAGACATAAAAACACCCCCAGCATGGCGGATAAACATCCACGCATCTACGGAAAGGCCTTGCACAGACCCGGATCTGCACCTCTCCCCCACTCGGGTCTCCGTGGTGCTTACACCCGGGTCTTAAGCGGCTATCCAAGCCTTTTTGGGCAAAAGAAAAGCCTGTCTTGATGAAAAATGAAGCTATTTTAACCTGTTTTGCATCTATTCCCGGACGGTTTCTGTTTTTATTGTTGATTGATACACAGAATATTATCGTTTTTTTTCCATGATGGTTATGACAGATGAATGATAGTATAAAACGGCAACTGTCATGTCGTAACACACTGTTTTAAAACAATATACGGACGATTATGATAGTATGATGGTTGGTTTTGCAAAACATTTCTTATCTCGGTGCCTTCCGGTACAAATAAATCGCGATAAACGTATACAATATATTCGGAATCCAGGCGGCCATAGCAGGGCTGAGGTTGCCGTTGATGGCGAAGGTCGATGTGACGGTGGTGAAGAGGATGTAGGAGAAACTCAAGGCCAGTCCGATGCCGATGTTCAACCCCATGCCTCCTTTGATCTTGCGGGAAGAGAGCGAGGCTCCGATGGAGGTCAGGATGAAGGCGGCCATGATGGCGGCAAAACGTTTGTGGTATTCGATCTGGAATGTCTGGATATTGCCGATCCCTCTTTTCTTCTGGCGGTCGATATACGTGGACAGTTCGGAAGAAGTCATCGTCTCGCAGTCATTGACAGAGATCAGGAAGTCCGAAGGGACGATTGTCAATGTGGTGTCCATGCGGCTCCCTTCGGTGATATGTTCGCGCATCCCGTCGAAGTCGCGGATCATGTAGTCGATCAGCGTCCAATTGTATAGCGAATCGTATTTGATGGAGTTTGCCGTGAGGCGTGAAATCATCTTCTTGTCCTCGAAGTGCTCCAAAGAGAAACGGTATCCCATCCCGGAACGCGCGTCGTAGCGGTCGAAATAGGCGATTACGCCCGGCTCGATCTCCAATTGGGCGGAACGGACATAGTCTACCTTCTTATTCTTGATATATTTGTTTTGGAAGTCGATACGCGTGGCGTTGGCAGGCGGAATGATATAAGCGTTCAGCACAAACGTACTGAGTGCAATGATCCCTGCCGAAATCGCGTAAGGCAACATCAGACGCCGGAAACTCATCCCGCTCGCCAACATTGCGATCACTTCTGAATTGTCTGCTAACTTTGAGGTGAAGAAGATAACGGCAATGAAAGTAAACAACGGACTGAACAGATTCGCGAAATACGGGATGAAGTTCATGTAATAGTCGAAGACAATCGCTTTCAACGGTACGTCCGGACTCAGGAACTTGTCGATCTTCTCATTTATATCGAAGACGACCGAGATAGCGATAATCAGGGCAATCGCAAAGATATAAGTACCTAAGAATTGCTTGATGATATACCAGTCTATCCGTTTCAGTTTGAATTTCATGTGACAGTTTGCTTATAACCGGTTTGATAATTGACGGACCATTTCACTTTTCCAGGTCGTGAAATCGCCGGCAATAATATGTTTGCGTGCCTCTTTTACGAGCCACAGGTAAAACGCGAGGTTATGAATTGATGCCAGTTGAAGTCCTAACATCTCATTCACTTTGATCAAATGGTGTAGATACGCCTTGCTGTAGCGCGTGTCGATAGCCGAATGAGCATCCGGATCGATAGGAGAGAAGTCGTTCTCCCATTTCTTATTACGCATATTGATCGTGCCGAAGCGGGTAAATATCTGTCCGTTACGTCCGTTGCGCGTCGGCATGATGCAGTCGAACATATCGATACCCCGTTCAATCCCCTCTAAAATATTGATCGGTGTGCCGACTCCCATTAGGTAACGAGGCTTGTCTTTCGGCAGGATCTCGTTGACTACTTCGATCATCTCGTACATCTTCTCTGTTGGTTCGCCTACTGCCAGGCCACCGATCGCATTGCCGTCAGCGCCCTTTTCCGCTACATTCTCGGCTGCCTTTCGGCGCAGTTCCGGATAAACACAACCTTGTACAATTGGGAAAAGACTTTGCTGGTAACCGTATTTCGGCTCTGTAGAGTTGAAACGTTCGAAACAACGGTCCAGCCAACGTTCCGTCAGACCGAGGGACTTTTTCGCGTATTCATAATCGGCATCGCCCGGACAACATTCATCGAAAGCCATAATGATATCCGCCCCGATGATCCGCTGGATATCCATAACCTTTTCCGGGGTAAACAGATGCTTGGAGCCGTCGATATGTGAGCGGAACATGGCGCCTTCCTCATGCAACTTGCGGTTTTCGGAAAGGGAAAAAACTTGGAAACCACCGCTATCCGTCAGGATCGGCCGGTTCCATGTATTGAATTTGTGCAAGCCGCCTGCCTGTTCCAATATTTCCAATCCGGGACGGAGATATAAATGGTATGTGTTTCCTAAAATGATTTGTGCGTTGATATCTTCTTCCAACTCGGTCATGTGGACGCCTTTAACTGTGCCCTGTGTGCCGACCGGCATAAAAATAGGCGTTTCAATTACTCCATGATCAGTGGTAATCAGACCCGCCCTTGCATTTGATTTTGTGTCGTTATGTTGTAATTCGAATTTCATGGCTGCAAAGATAAAGAAAAGGCCTTACTTTCACAAATAAGGCCTCATAATATAGTCGGTTATATATCGTTAATCAGAAACCGAAATCGTCTACCTCAATTTCTTTGATTTCCTCTTCTTTAGGCTTTTCGACGAATTTGTGCTCAACGTTCGATTTGACGATGATGGCACGCATTGGGCGTACCGGACAGATCGATTCGCATCCGCCGCATCCGATACAAAGGTCAGGGTTGATCTGCGGGATTGTCAGTGTTCCTTTGTAAGGAACCATGTGTACGGCCTGGGTCGGGCAATGTTCTGCACAGGCACCGCAGTCTTTCTCTTCCGTATTAACAACACAACGGCCTTTGAAGAAAGTGGCAATGCCGACCTGTGTCGTTGTCTTCTCTTCGATAGTCAGAGGTTTGATCGCACCGGTAGGGCATACATCGGAACAGACTGTGCACTCGTAGTTGCAATAACTGCTGATATAGGCCAGACGTGGTTTCAACATATAATCCAAACCGTATTCCAATCCTGTCGGGCGCAAGACCTGGCTCGGACAGCGGACGACACATATCTGGCATCCTGTACATTTGTCTTTGAAACGTTCCAGACTGATAGAACCCGGAGGCGTGAGGGGAGGCCACTTCTTTCTGCCTTTTCTGTTCATTTTCCCTTTTCCTCCTTCGGCAATCGCAGATGCGATCGGCAGCGAGGCGGCAATGGTTGCACTTGTGGCCAGAAATGTACGGCGGCTGTTGGCGACTGTCAGTTGGCTGGAATATAATTCCTTTACAGCTTGGGTATCGACTGTTTCCTCCTGTTTCATACCCGGAAATTGCAGACGATACCGCAAGCCGCCTTTGGCACAGGAAGAAACACAATTGAAACAATCTACGCAACGGGATGTATCGATCGTCAGGTTTTTGCTGTCGATCGCTTCCGCCTTGCAGGTATGTTCGCAATTCCCGCAATGCGTACAGGCTTCCTTATCGAAAGTTATACGGAAGAACGAGTAGCGCGAGAAAAGACTCAACAAAGCTCCGACAGGGCAGATCGTATTACAGAACAATCGTCCGCGGAAAACAGTCATGACGATGAAAACAAGCAATGCGATGGTTGCTGCGATCAGACCGGAAGCCGTCACGGTACTGATTGTCACATGGAACAACGAGTAGTTGTCCACTTTCATCAGCAGGTCGGCGAGTAGGTTATTCCCCCACATCACGATCGGACGGAACAGACTTGCCGCAATACGTCCGAAGTTGCTGTACGGGTCTAAGAGCAGGCACAACTCGCTAAGACCGAAAACAGCCATGACTGCCGTAATTACCAGCAGTACGTAGCGTAGCCGGTTCATCGGCTTGTGGTAAGTAAAACGACGGCTTCCTTTCTTCTTTTTCTTACCGATGCAAAATAGACGGTTGATGATATCCTGGAATACGCCTGCCGGACATATCGTGGAACAATAAATACGTCCGAATACCAGTGCCAGCAAGAATTGGAACACGATCAGACCGACCGTTCCTCCCAACAAGGCCGGCATCAGTTGCAGATGCAGCAAACGATGTACACTATCCGGTAAAACTCCTGAAAAGTCTACGAAAAACAAAAGTATGGGTACAAAAAAGAGGATTGCGAGCAAAACTCTCAATCCCTTTAGATAATTCCGTTTCTTCATCAGATCTTAATACGTTTGATGTTTATTTTTTTCAGATCGGTAGAACCTAATTTAAGAGCTTCCCCTTTGCTCAAATGTCCAACGGCAGCCATATCCAATTTCTTTACCTGGTTGAACAGAGCGAGGGCGGCCGTATCGACGGCGACGATATTCGGAGAAACAATCATCGATTTCAACGTAGCCACGTCAGCTGCACTTTTTCCTTGCGGACCGTTCTGATGCATCATGCGGTAGGCATCCACGATGTTCAGAACCGGTTTCTTCTTCCAGGTACAGATATCGGCGATACATTGCTGCAAGTCGTTCTGGTGGAAGAAGCGGCGGTCCCAGACGATCCCCATCATATTCTTCATTGCGCATGACAGCTTGGCTCCTCCGTGGTTCTTCAGGATGGGAACATTGATCCAGGCGTCCGCTTCGATCAGTGACTCGTGTATCTTGGCTTTTTTCAGTGTCACGCCGTCGGGAATGTCTACTTCTTTGAAATATTTTTCGTCGTTGCCTGGCATGATGATACCACCTGCTTCTTTTACGGCGGCGGCGATGCCGCTTGTCTCGTAACATTTCTGCCAGTTGTCGCACGTGTGGTCGAATACCGTTACCTTTTCGGCTCCAGCTTCGAAACATTTCTTTACGAGGGCCTTTATCAATTCAGGATTGGTATTACCGGCCAGTTCCGGTGTACGGTCCCAGCCGATATTGGGCTTAATAACGACTTTCTGCCCTTTTTTGATATATTTGCCGATGCCGCCAAGCGCTTCTAAGGCTTTGTCGAGCATGACTGCCGGTTCACCGCCCATTACTGCTACCAGATCGGGTGCTTGCTCTACCGCTACTGTATTCGAGGAGAGAGCAGCCTGTAATCCTTCAAAGTTCAGAGATAAGGCTACACCTGCTACAACACTGGTCTTAAGGAAATCACGACGTTTCATTTTGTTTTATTGGTTTTATGTAGTTTATAAAAGTTTTAACAAAGGTAGATAATCTCTAATATAAATTGTATATTTGACGTCCAAAAAAATCATAAAAGATGGATTTATATTCCTATGTTTCAATAGAATCCTTTGTTCGCGGATGCAAGGAGTCGAAGACGCCGGGAACATTCACCTTGCATGTTCCTAATTTGTTGTATGCCAAGTCGGACGAAGTAATCGGATACGGTTTGTCCCTGCTTCGCCGTTCGATCGTGTTGCATGAAGAGCAAAAAGGCATCGGGCCGGAGCTTAGTAAACAAAATATTCCTTTTTTCCGGGAGAACCGCCGGATGCTTATCGGACCGGAGGTGGAGATGTACGCTCTTTCCCTTTATCAGAACCCGGAAATCCCTTCCGGGGTGAAGGAAAAGAAGGCTTCCTGCTTGCGGTTGACTTTCGATTACGGGGCGCTGGGTGAGTATAGTTTGTCGGAGGAAAAATACTTGCTCCGTTGCAAATATAATGAGGAGGAGAATCTGAACGCGTTTGTCTCGCAGATGAGGCGGGAATATGACAAATTCTTTTATGATGAAGAGCATACCGGGTTCAAGCGGGATTCACGTTTCTTCTCGATGCTTTGCAATGCTTGCCTGGAAGTGCGGGAACCTTGTTGGGCCTCTGAACAGGAATGGCGGCTTGTACAATTTTGTGATCCGGTAGAAGCGGGATATGATTTTATAGGGGCTAACTTGGTCCCTTATGTGGATTATGCGATCCCGTTCGGATGTCTCCGCCGGATTGCCTTGATGAACTTGTCGGAGAATAGTTTAACATATAGCGCTCTGGCGGGATTCCTCCAGAGCATAGGGTTAGCTCCCGACCGTTATTTGGAAGGGATGTTGGAGGAGTAATTTTATAAGGACGAGTAGTTTTTTACTGGAAGCTGCTTAAATGCCCTCTTGAGGTTCAAGCGTAGGGCAGAATACGTGTTTTTCCATAAAATCTTTGGTTCTTCGTCAATTTAGAGGTTTCTATTTATTGTATTTTGCTATTCATTGGTTTATTCAATTGCATGTAGAAGTATATCATTCTCTATTGATTTCATTCAAACTTCTTTATTTGTTGAACTTTGGTTGTCAAGTGTTACCTCTTAATTGACGAAGAACCAAATGTGAAAAACACTAATGTTTTAAAAACAAGAATTCCCTTGTTAATGGTGAAACAACCGTACACCTGTGAATGCCATTGCGATGCCGTATTTGTCACACGTGTCGATCACATGATCGTCACGGACGGAACCGCCTGCCTGTGCGATATAATCTACGCCGCTTTTGTGTGCTCGTTCGATATTGTCACCGAAGGGGAAAAAGGCGTCGGAGCCCAATGAAACGCCTTTAAGTGTGTCCAGCCAGGCACGTTTTTCTTCGCGTGTCAGGATTTCCGGTTTTTCAGTGAAAAACCGTTGCCAGATACCGTCGGCCAAAACATCTTCGTGGTCATCGCTGATGTAGACGTCGATCGTGTTGTCTCGGTCTGCACGACGGATCTTCTCGATCCAAGGCAGATTCATTACTTTCGGATGCTGGCGTAAGTACCAGATATCTGCCTTGTTGCCCGCCAGACGGGTACAGTGGATACGGCTTTGCTGGCCGGCACCGATACCGATGGCCTGTCCGTCCTTAACGTAGCAGACTGAGTTGCTCTGCGTATATTTCAGTGTGATAAGGGCGATGATCAGGTCGCGTTTCGCTTCGTCTGGGAAATTTTTGTTCAGGGTCGGGATGTTGGTTAGCAGGTTTTCGTCTAATTTGATCTCGTTACGTCCCTGTTCGAATGTGATGCCGAAAACATCTTTGTGTTCGATAGGAGCGGGGCAGTAGTCTGGATCGATTTTGATGATATTATAAGTGCCTTTCCGTTTATTTTTCAAGATTTCAAGCGCTTCCAACGTATAGTCGGGAGCAATGACGCCATCGGAAACTTCGCGGTTGATGAGGCGTGCAGTCGCTTCGTCGCATATGTCGCTGAGTGCGATGAAGTCGCCGTAGGACGACATACGGTCGGCACCGCGGGCGCGAGCATAGGCGGTTGCAAGCGGAGTGAGTGGAAGATCGTCCACAAAATAGATTTTCTTCAACGTATCGTTCATCTCGATACCTACGGCGGCTCCTGCCGGACTTACGTGCTTGAAGGAAGCGGCGGCGGGCAGTCCGGTTGCTTCTTTCAGTTCTTTTACTAATTGCCAGCTGTTAAACGCATCCAGGAAGTTGATGTATCCGGGACGTCCGTTCAGGACTTCTATGGGCAGTTCCCCTTG
>ENA-OPCB01000674-OPCB01000674.1-human-gut-metagenome-genome-assembly--contig:-NODE-674-length-21951-cov-3.766898_pt1 | contig 21951 bp, 16 predicted proteins | sample MGYA00241561_ERZ501473 | MGnify/ENA primary metagenome ERZ501473 (study PRJEB25962, sample SAMEA2042519) | human gut metagenome | biome: human gut; feature: human-associated habitat; material: faeces... | reverse complement strand
CCGGCAGGCGCAGGGCCTCCCATGCCTCCTGCGCGGCCAGCTGCATGTGGTGCAGCTTGTGGAAGGGGCGGCTGACGCCCGCGCGGCAGCTGACCCCCAGCGCGGTGCGGATGCTGCGCGCCGCCGCCGTATATACCACGCGGCAGGCCTCGTTCAGATCAGCCTCCTCGCCGCCCACGACCAGCAGCAGGGTAAAGTTCAGCATTACGGGCTGGAACGCGCAGCGGCGCAGCAGCTCGGTGGGCATCGTCTGTATGGCGGTCAGCAGCATCGTCTCCCGCACCGGGCCGGAGGTGCCCGCCGGGGTATCCAGCGCCAGCGCAATCAGCCGATACGCGGGGCAGACTGCCAGCCCCAGCTCCTGCATCGTGTGGCCGGCGGCCTCATCAGTGACCTCGCTGCGGATCAGATTTTCCACAAAGCTCTGCTGCAGGCGGCGGTTTTGCTGCTGCATCAGGCTTTGCATCGCCTGCTTGTCCCGGGCCACCTGCTTGACACCGGCGGCCAGATAGGCAAACTCCTCCTCATCGCTGCCGGGCTGGCCGAACACACCGCTGGCCGCGTGCATCAGATCATCCACAGGGGCGTACAGCACACTGGTCGAGCGGCGGCAGATCAGCAGCACCGCCACCAGTCCGACCGTCTTCACGACATGACGTCTCTTCATTGGATTCGATTTTCAGGTTAAATGACAATAGTGAATTAAAGATAGTTATTTCTTTTGATAAAACAATACGTCCGGCAAATATAACTTGCCGGACGTCCGTATGCAACAATATATATCAATCGTGCACGATATGCGCGTTCGTCCTCCGGACGAGCGGCGCATACGCCGGAACGGGCAGCACATCGATGCCCGCCTCGCGCAGCAGGCGCGTCCCCTCACACCGCACGAAACAGGCCGGTTCGGCATAGGCATATACCACCCTGGAGGCCCCCGACCGAATAATCCGTTCGGTGCAGCTCACCGGCTTCGACGCCCGTACCGAACAGGGCTCCATCGAAGTATAGACACAGGCGCCGAGCAAATCGGCACCGTCGGCCGCCGCCTTCGCCAGGGCCTCCTCTTCGGCATGGTTCCGACAATCCGTCTCATGAGTATAGCCCTCGTACTCCCGGCCGTCGCGCACGGCCACCACGCACCCTACCCGATAGGCCGTACCGCACGGTTCGCTGCGTTCGCCCAACTCCACCGCACGCAGCAACCGGCGCCGGTCGGTCAGCGTCAACCCGTCCGAGGCCGGACGGAAAGCGTATTCGTACACCTCCATATCGCCCACCCTCCGCACGACCTTCGCCGCACGACCTTCGAACGGCAGACGGCCGAATTCCGGAAAACGCGGGGCACGCGTATCGCCCCCCGCCGCAGGCGACACGGCGAGCCTCAGAGAATCCACGACTCCCGCATCGAGAAACATGCCGATGGTACGGGCTCCGCCCTCCACCATCAGCGAACGCACGCCGAACCCCTCCAGTGCATCCAAGATGCCGCCGGCGGTTATCTCCTCCAGCGCGACGACACGCACGCCGGAGGGCAGACGCTCCTCCAGCCCTCTTCGCACGGCAGGTACCGTAACGACTATCTTTTCGGCACCGGGGCCCTCGGTAAAGAAACGCGCCCCGGCATCGAGGCTGCCGCCGGCCGTCACCGTCACCTTCGTCAGGTCGGGCTTCATACCCAGCCATTCGCGCCAGATCCGCAACCCGGCATCGCGTATCACCAGCGACGGATTGTCGCGTCGCACGGTCTCCGCTCCTACAAGAATGGCATCGCACCAGGCTCTGAGCCGGTGTCCCTCGGCCCAATCCTCCGCGCAAGACAGTACGAGCCGGCGGGGCGTACAATCGTCCAAATAGCCGTCACTCGATACCGCCGCCGATACAATCACCTCCATCGCTTCTCCTCAATTCAAACAAAGTTATCTCCGGACGGGCGCCTATGCGCATGGGCACCATGGCATACCCTATTCCGTCATTCACATACAGCATCCGCTCTCCGTCGGCATAGGGGCCGCTCCACTCATCGTAAAACCATGCGGCGGGCGACCACTGCCATTTCTGGCCCAGCCGCAGCTTCATCTGCAGGCTGTGTACATGACCCGAGAGCGTCAGGTCGCCCCGGCCCGCAGCCATAATCCGGTGCCATGCCTGCGGAGCATGGGAAAGGGTGATGCCGAACAGCTTCTCCGGCAACCCGGCATAGGCTTCCGAAAGGTCAAGCTCCCTCTCGATTCGCTCATGACTCCGATGTACGAGCTCTTCCGGAAACGACAGCCCCGTCAGGGCGATGGAATCGCCGCCCCGTACAAGTATCGCGGAGCTGTCCCTCAGCACCGTCCAGCCCAACGAACGCTGCGCCTCCACGATGTGCCGGACGTTCTCCTGCGGCGGATACGCCACCGTATCGCGAATGTATATACCCAGGTCGTGATTGCCGAGCACCGCATACACCCCGTCGCGGCTCCGGATTCCGGAGAGAATTTCCAGCACGCGGCCGTCAAGCTCGCGATAGTCGTAATTGACGATATCGCCGCAATTGACCACCACATCGGCATCGAGCGCATTGATGATATCCACCATCCTGCGAAGCACCCGGTCGCGGCCGAGCAGCAGTCCCGTATGTACGTCGGAAAACATCGCCACGCGGAACCCGTCGAATCCGGCCGGAAGGCGGGACGAAGCCACCTCCACCCGTTCCACGCGGATACGGCTCCGCCCGACCGTCAATCCGTAGAGCAGTACGGCGCCGAGCAACGTACAGCAGACTGCCGCCGTTATCCCCATCGCCCTGCCACGCCCCGTACGGCGCCCTATATAACCGAACAGGACGAACAACAGCTTCGCCAGCCCGTTGAACAGAAAGAGGACGAGCACGATGCCGAAGGCGCGCATGAACCATCCGGCGGTATCGCCCCCGGCGAACGCATATGCCACACCACCGGCCACGGCAAGCCACAGCAGGACGGTGAGCACGATATACGCCACACCGGCCGGGCTCCGGCGGCCCGTATGTCCCATATGTCTCAGAAGCGAATATTCGCAGTAGAGCGTCAGCGCCACGAACAGGACAAAACAAGCGAGTATCATAACGAATCACATTTTTCTTCCGCCGCCCGCCCGAAACCGTTCCCGACCGCACCGTACAGCAACCGGACGGACGGCGGGGAGATGCGGCCGGACGACCGCTGCAAAGATACCCTTTTTCGCGGATACGCGACGGTACCGGCCCGCAGAAACGATACCGGAAAGAGAGGCCAAAACGGTTTTTAGCAAGGGACGGATTAGGATTTCTGAGGAAGATTCGCTATCTTTGTTTGATTTTTTCAGTACAGCCAGCATGGAGAAGAATCCTGTGATAGAACTGCGGAACGTGGCCGTATTCCATTCGGCGAAACCTGGTTCGTCCAACCCGAAAAAGCGGGGAGAGATGGTCGTTTCGGGCGTGAATCTCACGGTATGCGAAGGCGAAATGGTCTATTTCATCGGCAAGGTGGGCAGCGGCAAAAGCTCGCTCATCAAGACGCTTTACGCCGAGGTACCGCTCGTCGAGGGCGAGGGGCGCATCGTAGGGTTCGACCTGCGTCGCATGAAGCGGCGCGACATCTCCCGCCTGCGGCGCAGCATCGGCATCGTCTTTCAGGACTACCAGCTCCTCTCGGACAGGGACGTGTTCGGCAACCTGCACTACGTCATGAAGGCCACCGGGTGGAAGAACGAAACCGACATGCGCAAACGCATCGAGGAGGTGCTCTCCGTCGTGGGTCTGGAGAACAAGGCGTTCAAGATGACTTTAGAACTCTCCGGCGGCCAGCAGCAGCGTCTGGCCGTGGCACGCGCACTGGTCAACAATCCGCGCGTGATACTGGCCGACGAACCGACGGGCAATCTCGACCCGTGGGCGGCGGAAGACATCATGGAGGTGTTCCGGCGTATCGTCGCAGGGGGGTGCTCCATCGTCATGTCCACGCACAACATCGCCAACATCGAGCAATTCCCGGCACGTACGATACGTTTTAACAAAGGGAAGGTCGAAGAGATAGACATCAGCTCCGTATTGGGCGCTTAACCGAAAGGAACGACTTAATTCAGGGAAACGAAATATGAGCGAATTGGAAAACGGCAAACCGGTAAACCACGAAGAGTATTCCGCATCGAGCATACAGGTGCTCGAAGGACTGGAGGCAGTGCGCAAACGTCCGGCCATGTACATCGGCGACATCGGCGTGCGGGGTCTGCACCATCTGGTATACGAAATAGTGGACAACTCGATAGACGAGGCACTGGCCGGTTACTGTACCGACATAGAGGTCACGATAAACGAAAACAACTCCATCACCGTGGAGGACAACGGGAGGGGTATCCCGGTCGATTTTCACGAGAAAGAGGGCAAATCGGCTCTGGAGGTGGTGCTCACCGTGCTGCACGCGGGCGGTAAATTCTCGAAGGACAGCTACAAGGTGTCGGGCGGACTGCACGGCGTGGGCATGTCGTGCGTGAACGCCCTCTCCACACAGTTCGAGGTGGAAGTGCGCCGCGACGGCAAGATACACCGCCAGACCTACAGCATCGGCGCCCCGACCTCCGAAATCGAAATCATCGGCACCTGCGGGAACACGGGGACGAAAATCACCTTCCTGCCCGACGCCTCCATCTTCACTACCACCGAATACAGTTACGACGTCCTGTCGGCCAGGCTCCGCGAGCTGGCCTACCTCAACAAGGGCATCCGGCTCAGCATCACCGACCGGCGCGAACGGGACGAAAACGGGAACTTCCGCGGCGAAGTGTTCTACTCGGTCGAAGGGCTCAAGGAGTTCGTCAAGTACCTCGACGAGAACCGGGGCACGCCGCTGACCGAAGACATCATCTACATCGACACCGAAAAGGACGGCATTCCCGTGGAGGTGGCCATGCAGTACAACGACAGCTTTTCGGAAAACGTCCACTCCTACGTGAACAACATCAACACCATCGAGGGCGGCACGCACCTGACCGGTTTCCGCCGGGCGCTGACGCGCACGCTCAAGAAATACGCCGACGACTCCGGACTGCTCTCCAAGCTGAAGTTCGACATCAACGGCGACGACTTCCGCGAGGGACTCACCGCGGTGGTCTCCGTAAAGGTTTCCGAACCGCAGTTCGAGGGTCAGACGAAAACCAAGCTGGGCAACAGCGAAGTGGCCGGAGCGGTGGACCAGGCCATCTCCCAGGCGCTCAACAATTACCTCGAAGAGAATCCGAAAGATGCCCGTGCCATCGTGAACAAGGTGATACTGGCCGCCACGGCCCGTAACGCCGCACGCCATGCCCGCGAACTGGTGCAGCGCAAGACGGTGCTTTCCGGCTCCGGCCTGCCGGGCAAGCTGGCCGACTGCTCCTCGCGCGACCGCGAAAAGACGGAGATTTTCTTCGTCGAGGGAGATTCCGCAGGCGGCACGGCCAAACAGGGTCGCGACCGGCTTTTCCAGGCCATCATGCCGCTCCGCGGTAAAATCCTGAACATCGAAAAGGCACAGGAGCACAAGATGTGGGAGAACGAGGAGATCAAGAACATGTTCACTGCCCTCGGCGTGTCGATAGGCACCGAAGAGGACAGCAAGGCGCTGAACCTCGAGAAACTGCGTTACGGCAAAATCATCATCATGACCGATGCCGATGTGGACGGAAGCCACATCGCCACGCTGATGCTCACCTTCTTCTTCCGCAAAATGAAAGACCTCATCGAACTGGGTCATATCTATATCGCCACTCCTCCGCTTTACCAGGTACGCAAGGGGACGCAGAAACGTTATTGCTGGACGGAAGAGGAACGCGAACAGGCCATCGCCGATTTCGGCACCAAGGGCGTACACACCCAGCGCTACAAAGGTCTGGGTGAAATGAACGAAGAACAGCTTTGGGAGACCACCATGAATCCCGAAACGCGCATCCTGCGTCAGGTAACCATCGAGAACGCCGCCGAAGCAGACCGCATCTTCTCGATGCTGATGGGCGACGACGTGCCGCCGCGCCGCGAATTCATCGAAAAGAACGCACGCTACGCCAAGATAGACGCCTGAGGCCGACACGGCCCAATATCTAAAGCGACTGTCCGGATATTCCGGACAGTCGCTTTTATCTTCTGAAAACGTTCCTCGGCCAAAGCTCCTACTCGGCCTCATATCCGCGCTCGACCACCACCAGCAAACAGGCCGTCAGCATACACGACCGTGACTCCGGAACAGGGGTACATGGCGGACACATTTCCGGCACTCCGTGCTCCTCTCACATCGCCTTTCGCAGCGGCACTCCCGCTTCCCGCCGTGCGACGTATCCCGCACAAACAACGCCTCCGCTCCGCACGCTTCCTTGAAGCAAACCAACCGCAGGCCCGTTCCCGCGAACGGTCCCCCGGCAACTCACCGGCTCCGTCCGGAAAATGCCCGCACGACCGACCTCGGAACCGCTCCCTCCACGATACGCCGCGGGCGGCCGTTCCTCAGGCCTTCTGCGTCTTGCCGATGAAATACTCCATGGCAGTAAGCACCTTCTCCCTGACATCCGGCTGCGACAGCACAAGGTCGTGAAGTCCGCCGGGTATCTCCTCCAGCGTCACATTGTCGCCGAGCTTCGCACCGTACCGCGCAATATGCCCGACATTCAGGATGGTATCGGAAGCGAGCGCCTCCTCGTGCCACCGCTTATGATAGGTCGATCTATCGGAAAACATTACCAATACGGGAATGGGTAGCCCCAATCCCCTGTGTACGCTACGCTGGGCCAGACGCACGGCCCGAAGCCATGCCAGATAGAGGGGCGGCGCCTGTTCCGGCTTCCACCGCGTATCAAATTCCCACTCCCCGTAACGGGAAGCATGTACCGACTTGAAATAATTAGGAGAGAGCACATTCCTCACTTTCGCGTAGGGAAACAGGAGACTCAGGGCCCCTGCTACAGGAATGACCGCCCTGCGCACGAACCATCCCGTATTGAATTCGAGAAAAGGCGAATTGAGAATCAACCGGTTGATGAATCCCCGCCGTGCACCTTCCGCACAGTAAAGCGCCGACAGCAGTCCGCCGGTCGAATGGCCTATCAAGGTGATGTCGGTATTGCCGTCGGCCAATATAACGTCTATCGCCGCATCCATCTCCGGGAAATACTCCTCCATGCGGCGGCAGTAGTTGAAGTGTTGGTGCGGCATCCACGAACGCCCGTATTTCCGCAGGTCGAGGGCATAGAAATTCCTGCCATGCCCTGCGAAATGCCTCCCCATATGGTACTGGAAGTAATAATCCAGATAACCGTGTACATAGAGCACCGCCGAAGCGGAGGGAGGCTCCGCCCTCAGCGAAACGACCGTCGCCGTAACGGGCCCCTCGTAATCGTCGGGCAGCTTCACCACCCTCGTTTCATGTCCGTAATTCTCCATGACCGCCCCTTTCTACTGTACCCTGAAAAAGACCCTGTCGAGCGAATAACGCATACCGCCGCTGATGACCAGCATCACGTATATTCCCATATAGACGAACGAAAGCTCGTGTGCCGCGAACGGTTCGCCCGGCACGGCCAGGAACGAAGCCACGAACATACCCACGGCGAGTATCAACGCCGCAGGACGTACGAACAGCCCTACGATGAGCAACAGCGAACATATGGTCTCCGCACCGATTATCAATACGAGGGAGGCTTCGCTCCCTATCCCCAGCGGGTCGGGAAAGGTCGTGAAGAGCATCTCGTAATTGTTGATTTTCCCTATGCCGTGAATCAGCATGAGCACCCCTGCGAAGATACGCATGAAGAATATCGCCGAATCGTTCCACCGCTCGGTCGAGAGAAATTTGTAAATCCTTTTTCTGGTATCCATATTCCGTATGACTTTTGGTTTTCTGACAAAACAGCAGTCCGCCGATTTGTTCGTTACCATCACCAATAACTGTACCAATTCTTTACCCGTCGGCAAACACACAATTGTTTCCGCCATTCGTTCTTCCGGCGGAAACCGCTCGAACCCTTGCCACGCACCCTTATCCGATACGGCGAACCGTCCATTACCACCCTATCCCGGCCGGAAGAATACCTCCCGTACGCCGGCACCCCAACCGGGACTGAGACCGGACGGTGCCTCTTTTCAGAGAAAAAAACGGACCGTATCGATTACGGTCCGTCCCCACAACATTTGTATAACCCCCATTATACAAATTCTCTTTTTGCCATTTATTCGGGTCGCAGTGGTATGTCTTGTCTTGAAAGAAATCTGTTTCCGTTGCAAAGGAAAGAAAAAATCGAACCGTTTCAAAAAGAAACACACGATTAATAATACTTACAGATACTGAAATACACCGGATAGCATAAAATTTGCATACTTACAAATACCGACTGCTGCACAAAGCGATACCTATAACCGGACATGAACAGGGAAAAGAAAAAAAACGGGGACGACAAAACAAGCATCAATCAACTGCTTACGGCGATATTCATCTATTCATCGATATTCTTCGCAGCCGGACTGACATACGATATCGTACTCTACACGCTCGATGCGAAATGGTTCCTGTTAGCGGCCAATACCACAGCCCTGCTGATGATGGGGGCGGTTTTCGCAGTCTATGCCGCCGGAAAGACAGATTCAGACATCGCCCTCTTCACCAATATGCTTATCGTAACGCTCAACCTGGCCGTTTCCATCGTCTACGAGGGAATCGTCAACGGGCCGGACGCCTCGTTCACCGTACTGTTGGGAATGTGCATCTGCGCCCTGCCGATAATCATGGCCTCGCTGACCGGAATAAGGGCGGCACCGGTGATAATCACCCTCATCATCATCTGCTCCTATTCGGTCAGCGCCATCCTCATCGGCGACGAAAAACTCTTTCTCTGCATGCCTATCCTGATGCTCATCTACACAGGAGCTCCGATAGCACTGAAGAGTATCGTTATCCTCTCCCGCAGGCTCGAGCGCGAAAAGATAGAAATCACCCGCGAGAAGAGCGAATTCCTGCGGATAATGAATATCGAAGCGGAGCGCTTCAAGCTGATAGGCGCCCACGGCACCAGAGAGGCCGCCAAACTGATGGACGAACTCGACGCCAAGGTGCGTGATACGCTCGTGTCGCAGGTCAAACATGTCATTCACTCGGAAGAGATGGTCAGGGAAGCGATAAGGAAACGGCATCCGGAGCTTACCGATGCGGAAGCGGAAGTCGCACTGCTGATAGTAAAGGATAAGACCGTGTCGGAAATCTGCGAAATCCGACACGTATCGCCTTCGACCGTGACCTCGATACGCAGCAGACTCAGGAAGAAAGCGGGCCTCCGGCCGGAAGAAAGCCTGAAAAGTCACCTGAAATCGGTGGTAAACGCCTATATCGCTGCCGGATGACCGAAACGCCTTACCGCAGGAAACAGCCGCTCCCGTTTCACACGGTCAGAGTCACTCCATACTCCCGCAGCATGTCAGCCAGCAAACCGGCCGTGTCGGACGAAGCGACCAACCGGGCCAAATGCCCCGTAAAATAGAGGTCGGCACCGGGACGGTCGGGAGGAGAGGGCCATATCTTCACCTGGTCGGGAAGGTCATGCGGCAGGACGGCATACGGAGCCCCCGTCCCGAACTCCGCCCCATACAGGGGCAGCTTCAGAAAATCATTCACGTAAAATACCGTGGGCCGGCGGCTGTTCATGCCGGAAAGGTTTATGGGAAGATAAGGCACCCTGCCGGCAATCGCCGCAAAGTACAGCGCCGTAAACTCCCCGAGTCCGGCACCGTCGTCACCGAACATCTTCCTCAGCATGGCATCGACGGAGGCAGCGACCTCGAAAAGGGTGCTGCCGGCCGGGAAAGGCCCCGCCGTCAGATTACAAACGGCATTGCCGGCGAAACCCGCCGGCAAGCCGGGTATGCGTCCACGCAGGTCGGTCACTGTTATGTGGGAACAGGCCGTTTCCGGAGCGAGTCCTTCCAGGCGGATACACATCTTTGCGACAAGGGCAGACAGAATAACGTGTATCCCGTACCGCACGCCATGCCTGTCGTTGAAAGCCTGCCTCAACTGTTCCAAATCACCGGCACCGATGTGCAGGGGCAGCGACCTGCGCCGGCCGATACCCGTCGCGGCAGCCCAGACGGTCTGGAAGAGCTGCCGCCACCCGACAGGATACCATCCGGCCGCCTTCACACTGCGAAGAAGCTCCTCCGCAGACAGGGTTGCGGGCTGCGGCAACAAGGATTGGTCCGCAACGGGCTGCACCACCGGTTCGCCGCGGTGCAGCCTGCCCCAATTCTCCACCAACGTATAGAACGCATCGCCGTCCATGCAGCCATGCGCACCATGGAGGCTCAGCACGGTACCGTCGGCCAGCCGTGTAAGCCTCACGCTCAACGGCGCCTGCCTTCCCCGTTTGAAACCCGACAGGTCGAAATGTGCCCCGAAACGTTTCGGAGCATCCGGCATGAGCACTGCCTGCTCCAGCCTGCAACGCGGTGCTTCATCCACTGCAAAAGGTACGCCCGAATTGTCGCACGCCACAGCCTCCCCTCTCATTACCCTGCCGCACAGGTGCGGATAATATCCGAGCAGCCGGGCGAACGACTCTTTCATGGCTGCGGCATCGAGCCTTCCGTGAAAAAGCCACATTCCCTTTATCACCATATTCAGGCATGCCCTGTCCAGCACCGAAAACCGCCATTCGCCACCCGGCTGTGCCCCGGCAGCCCTTATCATCTCCGTCTCCATACATCCAATCCTATTTCGCCGCAAGATAAGCAATTACCTGCAACGATGTTATCCGTCCGCATCCTATTCCGTCACCGTCCGGACAGGGCGGGAGCCACCGCATACGGCCAAAATCGCATCAACGCCCCGGCATACCGACCGGTGGTTACGACCAGACGGCCTACGACACCGCCCGCATCCGGAACAGAAAAGAGCGCCCCTGCTCCCGCCCGGCACAGCCGACAGAACATGGCATGAAGAACACGGTACAGGACGCAAAAAACGAAGTGCCGAAAAAGCGGTCACAGACATCCCGCAACCGCATGTCCCGGGCGTCCTGCCCGGAGCGTCCCATAAAAAGAATGCGCAGGCTCCGGCCCGCGCACTGCAAATCCGTTACGGAAAGGCTTTTGCCCAGCCCTTTCCACCCCGCTTGTCCTATTCGGCAGCAGCTTCGTCTTTCTCTCCGTCTGTCTCCGTACCGTCCTCCTTTTCGAGGCGGAAATCGGTCATGCCCGCCCCTACGAGCAGATTGAACCACGACACGACCTTCTTCATGTCGGACACATGCACCCGGTCGCGGTCGTAATCGGGCACAACCTCGCCGAAAGTCTTTTTCAACAGCACCGCATCCGATTTGGCATCTATCGTCGGCTTTCCGTCCGTATAGGCGTAGAATTTCTCAAACACCTGCCAAAGGGGCAGCTCTTCGGTTTCGGTGTAGATGGCTATCTCGGCCAATGCGCTTATCTTGGCCGTTCCCGAAGAGTTCATTCGCCTGCCGTCGGCCAGCGATTCCACGATGACACCATTGCTGCTGCGGGCCACGTAACGGAAAAGTCCCGGCTGGCCGGAAATCGCAAGGATATCTTTCAGTTCCATATCGGTCATTGTTTTAATTAAAAATTTTTAGCCTCACAAATATAGAACAATCACATTCACGAACAAAATAAACGTCAGTTCATCTCTTCGATGGAAAGAATGCCGTTGCGCGTCACCACCAGGCGGAAACGCTTGTACTCGGAGCCGGCACCGTAACGAAACTGCATGACGAAATTGATGTAGTATATCCTGTCGGTGTAGATGACCTCCACGCTGCCGTCGTCGCGCAGGCGGCGCAGCGGAGTCTGCGGGTCGTCCATTTTCAGCGTGAAACGGCCGAAATGGAGCCGTAGGATGTCGTTGATGCCCGAAAGCCTGTATTCGTCATACTTGGCGAGCTCCTGCCCGTCGATATAGACCAGCTTGCGGTAGAGGATTATCTTCTCGTCAAATATCCGGTTCTCCGCCTCGAGCAGCGGCGTCCGGCCGCGCATCTCCATCACTTCCGGGGGCACCTTCCCGTCGCTGATGAAATCCATCCCCTCCTTGAGCCACCCTATCGGCTGTTCCTTGATGTTGATGTCGGCCTTGTGGTCGAAATATTTGCGTCCGAGCCGGTGCGCGAAATAGTAGCGGGCGAGCTCCTTGATTCTGTCCTTGAGCATATAGCTCACGACGAGTGCCACGAAAAGGGGACCGGAAAAGTTACCGAACCGGCGCTGGAATGCGAAGGCCACGACCGTAGCGAACACCATGGCGATACCGGCGGCGATGCTGTAATAAATCTGACGGACGGTCTTCCCGTCCTGTTTCTTGTCGAGTTTGATATAGAGGTCGCTGCTGATGTACTTCTTCAGCACGTTGTGGCGATACACGAGCCGACGGTTCCCCTGCGGGTCGTCCGGAGCGACCGCCGCATATCCCCGTGCCCTCTTGTAATCCGCCTCCTCGCGGATAAGCTCCTCCACGGCTGCCGAAGCGGTACCTGCCCCCTCGTCGCCGCGGAACCGTCCGAGAGACTGCAAAAGCCGAAACGAAAAGCTCTCTGTCAGGCGACTCATGTATTCGTCGCCGAAATCGTACAGGTGCTTTAGGTCGACACCGACCTGAGGTACATCGATGATACGCGCGGCCTCCCGGTAAGCGTCCACCGTCCTCCTCGCGTCGGCTACGAATTTCCGGCACAACTCCTCCGCGACGGAAGCCGTCCCGCACTCCTCTACGGCATACACCGCCTCGCGCATGGCACTCTTGACGATGGCGGAGAACATCTTGATATGGTACTCGTAATCCGCCACATGTTCGCGCGAAGGGTCGGCAGCCAGACCGGAAAGCGCCCGGCGGATATGTTCCAGCGGCACCGCGGCCCCCCCGGCTATCTCTCCCAGTGGAAAAATGGGCGTGATGAAGCGCACGTTGGATTTCACGTCGCGGTAGAAATCCTCCTTCCCGTACGTGGCCGGATTGATGTCGAGGCTGTTCGGGAGGAATATCCACGTATTGATGGCAAAATCGTTACCGCGCTCCCCATCCGCCACGAAGCCCACCTTGAACTCCACCGAAAACTTATCGTGTATCTTGGCTTTGATATCTATCATAACATCAGCAATCGCAAAACCGCCCGGGCGAACGTACAGGCACGCCGCCCGGATACCGGACACCAGCAGACCGGAGCGGGGCGGACGGCCGGCCCAACAGGCCGTCCCGGATATCTACTGCTCCCGAGCCCCGTCCCGTTCGGTCTCCTGTCGGAGTACGGCTCCGGACGTCGCCGCCGAAGTCAGGTTCACATCCAACTGGTTGAAAGGTATGGTCAGTCCGTGTTCGGGGAAGGTCTTGTAAACCTTCTCATTCATGTCGTAATAGACGTTCCAGTACTCGGAAGTGTCCGTCCATGCCCTCACGACTATCTGTACGGAACTGTCGGCCAGATTGCTCAGTGCAATGAGATACTCGGGCGAACGCTGTATTCTGGAATCGGCCTCTATCAAGCCGGCCAACACCTTGCGCGCTTCGTCGTAACTGTCGCCGTACGAAATGCCGAACGTCCATTCGATGCGGCGCGTACCGGATTCGGTCACGTTGTTCACGATGCTGGAAGACATGCCGCCGTTGGGAATGATGATGGTCTTGTTGTCCGGAGTTATCAGCACCGTATTGAAGAGATTGATGGCCTTCACGGTACCCTCGACACCCTGCGACACGATATAGTCGCCCGTGCGGAAAGGTTTGAGCAGCAGGATAAGCACCCCGCCCGCAAAGTTCTGGAGCGTTCCGCTCAATGCCATGCCGACGGCAAAACCGGCCGAAGCGAGTATCGCCAGGAACGACGTCGTCCTTATGCCGAGCACTCCCACGATTATCATGACGAGGAATACCCAGACCACTATCCGCAGGATACTCCGGATAAAGGAATTGAGCGAGGGGTCCAGCCCGCGTTTCTCGAATATGCGGTTCAGGAGTCCGTCGGCCTTTCGGATGAGCCAGCGCCCCACGATATAGATAAGTACCGCAGCGACCAGCTTTCCTCCGAGCTTGACGGCCTCGTGCAGCAGGTCGTCCCAGCTCATCTGGAGAATGCGGTGAAGCCAGTTCTCGAATTTGCCGAGCACTTCGCTGTCCTCGGGAATATCCACATTCGGTTTGGAGAGTTGTAGAAAAAGATTCATGCGCAAAACGATTTACATACAGTTCGACATTGGGTAAGGGATGCGGAACGGCATGAAACCGTGCATCCAAACTGCGGTAAAGATACGCTTTATCCGCCGGAACACGAAATGCGGAGCATCGGAAAATCACTGCTTTTGCTCTCCCCGAAGGGCTGCTCCGGACCGAAGGGAGCCGTCCCCGGCCGGTCTTTTCTCCGGAATCGCTTCGTTCCGGCCGAACCGCCACACAGGAAGCCCATCGACTTCGGCCGCCTCCTTCGGTTTTCATCGAATATTTGCTATATTTGCACGGTTTTACCGGAAAGGCCCGGATGGTGGAATAGGTAGACACGCGGGACTTAAAATCCCGTGGGCAGCGATGTCCGTGCGGGTTCGATTCCCGCTCCGGGTACACGGCCATGATTTGCTTTGATTGTCAATGCGAATCATGGCCGTTTTCTTTCTTGGGAGGCCATTCCACGGCTCTCTCGCCGTACGCTCCTACCACCCGACAAACAGCCGGATACGCCGTTTCCACCGATACCCGCCCGGCAGCCGGACAAGACAGCTCCCGCCGTCGGGAAGAGCCGCGGGTTCGCACACCGTATGCAGAACCGCGAATTTCCGTGCCTGTCTATATATTCTTCCAAAATATCTATATTTGGAACTCCAAACGATTTCGTACCGCAATGACACGGATAATTCCCCTTTTGTTTGCCCTCCTGACCGTCACCGGCGGAAAGGCGGGTGCCGTCCTGCCCGGCAGCCGGACATTCGCACAGCGCTCCGGCACCGCATGTTCCGTTCCGAACGACAGTCTCCGCATCTCGACTGCCACTCCTCTGTTACCCGCTGCTGCACAGCCTCTATACGGTCTCGAAGCTCCCGACTATACACCCGCCCTCCGCAACCCGCTGCGGATGCCGGAGAGCGTCCGGCCCCGCCGCGACTTCTGGCACACCACCGGCGCCCGGTTCATCATTCCGGCCGGATTCATCACCTACGGCGTCGTAGCGCAATGCAACCCGCTCCTGCAAAAAGCCAATGCCGAAGTCAAATCCGCCGCATTCCGGGCCTTTCCAGGCCGGACGCATGTGGACGACTACCTGCAATACGCCCCCGTAGCCGCCTACTTCGGCCTCTCATGGATAAAGACCGAGCACAACTTTTTGGAAAAAACCATCGTGGCTGCCACTTCGTACCTCGTCATGGCCGCCATCGTCAATACCATGAAATTCGCCATCCCCGTCCAGCGCCCCGACGGTTCGGCATGGAACTCCTTCCCCTCAGGACACACTGCAACCGCCTTCACGGGCGCACATCTGCTGTTCCGCGAATACAAAAGCGTATCGCCGTGGATAGGCGTCGCAGGCTACGCGGCCGCCACGGCGACAGGTGTCATGCGCATACTCAACAGGCGCCACTGGCTGAGCGACGTCGTCACGGGTGCGGGCATCGGCATCGCCAGCGTCGAAATCGCCTACCTCCTGCTGCCCGTATTCAACCGGTGGATTTACGGTAAAAAGGAGGAAACGACGAGACGGACGAGCATGATGTTCGCCCCGGCCGTCGGATACGGCTACTACGGAGCCGGATTCGCCTGCGTGTTCTAAGAGACGCGCCGGACAGGGCAATTTACCTTTCCCTGTCCGCTTCCAGGACACAGCGCGGAATATTCTCTCTTTTCGGTCTGCCCCGCCCATCACCTCGGACTTCGACCGCTTTTTCCAGTACGCGGAAAAGCCCTGGCTCCGACCGGCGACAGCAACGACGAGAACGTCCTCACCGATACCGCCTAGCAATTGATAACAGAGCAGGGTTACGAACGAAGCGGAGATTATTTGGAGGAATGGAGCGACAAGGCAGACGATTTCGACGCCACCTATCTGTTCCGCGACGACCATACCGGCACCTACATCACCCGAGAACACTTCAACGGCGAGGAACATACCTCCGCCTCGGCAATTCGATGGGAATACCGGTCCGAAGAGACGACGCTGACAATCCACTACACCGAGGCCGGAGACGAGCGCACCTATCGGATGGAAGAGATGTCGGCCGATACGATGATACTCGTCCGGCACACCGCCGAACCATACGGATACGAATACTACCATGTCGCAACCTACGTGAGCTTTTGACGGGCGAACGCACTCTTGATTCCGCCCGCCCACGCTCCCGATACGGGTCACATGCGCCCGTCGGTTCTCCCGGTACAAAAAACAGCCATCCCCGGAACCATTGTTCCGGGGATGGCGCATTCATGCGGCACGAAGTCCGCAGCAAACCTACTTGATACCGAGCTTCTTCCGGATATCCTTCGGTACGGCATCCTTATGTACCACGATGTTGAGCGTCTTGTACGCCACGAAAGGTGCGGAAGCGAAGAAATAACCGTCGTAAATGTTGTCCGTATTCCACGAATTCTTCACCTTGTAGAAAGTGTTGCCGTTCTGGTCCTTGTAAAGACCGGTAATGAGCATGCCGTGGTCGTCGGTCGTCTCGTAGTTATCGTATCCCTGCTGGCGGAGCTCCTGTGTGATTTCCATCTCCTTGATGGGCTCCGTCGCATTGGCAATCATGTTCCTGCGGCTATTGGCCGACATGGTCTCCCACTTCGACCACTCGGTGTTCTGGGCATCCTCGCCTACACCGGCGGGAATCACTGCAAAGCCTTTGGAATACTGGAAACCGGGTTCGCTGACATCCGCAGCCCAATCGACCGTATAGCCGTTCTCCAGCGAATTGTCGATAATCGCCATGAACTCATCGAGAGGCACATTCCACGACAAGCCCCAGGCCCAGTTGTCGGGCACCTCCATCGCGAACTGCGTATAGAAAGGATGGTGGGTGAACGAAGTGAACGAAACGTAATCGTCCATATTCAGGCCCAGCTCCTCAGCAAAACTCTGAGGCGTGTACTCCTTGCCGTTGTAAACGAACGTTTCGGGCAGCTCCCCGAAATAGGCATCGAGAATACCGTCGAGCCCGTCGGCCCATACGGGGGTAAGTTTTCCGTTCGGATTGGCCACTACGCCCTTCATATATCCTTTGAGGACAGCCTCCACCTCGCTGTGCTGGTGGTTGTCGGTACCGTACTGCAAGCCCGTATAGACTTCGTCGGGCACAATGCCGTATTCGCGTATCACGTTGAATACGTCGTGCGTCGCACCGCCCTGCGAAAATTCGGCCTTGCCGTGCATGCGGGTGTACTTCTTGGCCTTGTCGAGATAGGCATGGCGCGCTATCCACATCTCCGAAAGGTCGTAATCGCCTTTGCCGGTACGGAGCAGTTCGCTCTCCAGAAAAGCGATGCCGGCAAAACTCCAGCAGGTACCGCTGCTGTACTGGTCCTTGACGGAGGTAGCGGGGATATCCTTCACTGCCGTAAACTCATAGGGAGTCTTCACCTCCTCCTTGTCGGGCGTCTGGGCACCGAGGCTGAAAGCCGCCAACAAGGCGGCCGCCGTCACAAAAAATCTCTTCATTCCGATAGTCTGTTGTTTTTTATTGATTGGTAAATAAATCGTACATGCCTGCCGTTCCGCAACCACCGCACGGCCATCCTATTCGGCCCAGAGGCCGGCCAGGTTGATGATGGTCTGCATAGCTTTCTTCATCGTGTCGAGCGATGCATACTCGTATTTGCCGTGGAAGTTCATACCGCCCGTGAACAGGTTCGGACAAGGAAGCCCCATGTAGGAGAGACGCGAACCGTCCGTACCGCCGCGGATGGGCTTCACCAACGGTTCCACACCGGCCATACGCATGGCCTGCTCGGCCTTGGCGATTACCTGCGGATGCGGCTCCACCATCTCGCGCATGTTGTAATACTGGTCCTTCAGCGTCAGCTTCACCGTTCCCTCGCCGTACTTGCGATTCAGGAAATCGGCCACCTCCTGCGCGAAAGCCTTTTTGCGTTCGAATTTCGCCCGGTCGTGGTCGCGAATGATGTAGCTCGATTCGGCCGCCTCCACACTGCCGCCGATGCCCACCAGATGGTAAAAACCCTCGTACCCTTCGGTATGTTCGGGACGCTGTACGGGCGGAAGCATGGCGTTTATCTCGCACACCACCTGCAAGGCGTTCAGCATCTTGTCTTTCGCCGAACCGGGATGGATGTTCTTCCCCTGCACCTCGAAACGGGCCGAAGCGGCGTTGAAGTTTTCGTACTCCAGCTCGCCTTCGTAACCGCCGTCCACGGTGTAGGCATACTGCGCACCGAACCGCGTCACGTCGAAATAGTCCACCCCGCGTCCTATCTCCTCGTCGGGCGTGAAACCGATGCGTATCTTCCCGTGCTTCACCTCCGGATGCGACATAAGGTATTCGGCAGCGGTCATGATTTCGGCCACTCCCGCCTTGTCGTCGGCACCGAGCAGCGTCGTCCCGTCCGTGGCGATGAGCGTCTGCCCCTTGAAGAGCGGAAGCTCCGGAAATTCGGCCACGGTCATCGTCACGGCATCGTTCAGCCGGATATCCCCGCCGTCGTAATGTTCGATAATCTGCGGCTTCACATCCTTGCCGCTCATGTCGGGACTCGTATCCACATGGGATATGAACCCTATCACCGGCCGGTCCTCATAACCCGGCGTCGCAGGAATCGTCCCCATGACATAGCCGTAACGGTCCATCTCCACCTCCTGCAGGCCGAGCGCCTTCATCTCCTCGGCCAGACAGGCGAGCAGCACCTTCTGCTTCTCGGTCGAAGGGAAAGTCGTACTGTTCTCGTCGCTCTGCGTATCGAAGCCGACGTATTTCAGGAATCTTTCAAGCAATTCCATATGCATCTTTTTTGGTTATACTGTTTTCCTTGACGCAACGTATTCGTGCGGCAACCCTACCGCACGAATACGCCGACGTCCGTATGCAAATTTACGTATTTATTCCGAAACTTCCGGCTTGGCCCGCTTGGAATCCCATACGACATAGGCAATCAGCGCGACATAGACGAGGATGGCTACCACTTCGGAACCGGTCGTACCGTACCACGAGGTAAGCATCAAGTCTACGTTCAGGTACTTGAGGATGGCGCTGACGACGCCCATGAGCGCTCCGCCGGCAATCAGACCCGATGCGATAAGCGTTCCACGGTCCTTGCGGGCTTTGTTGAGCGCAGCATCCTTGCTGCGTGTCGAAACGAACCAACTGATAAGCCCGCCTATCAGGAGCGGCGTATTGAGGTCGAGCGGGATGAACATGCCGAGCGCAAACGCCAGTGCCGGAACGCCTATCATGGTAAGTATCAGCGCGAATACCGCACCTGCGAAATAGAGCATCCACGGCGTGGCGCCGCCTTCCATCAGCGGTTTGATGACCGCCGCCATGGCATTCGCCTGCGGTGCGACGAGCTGGCTGTCCGGGCCGAAACCATAAGTCTTGTTAAGCAGCATCATGACACCGGCCGCCGATACGGCCGCACCGAGAAATTTCCACTTCTCCTGCCGGGCGGGCGTCACCCCTATCCAGTAGCCTATCTTGAGGTCGGTAATGAAGCCGCCGGCCATGGAGAGCGCCGTGCACACCACGCCGCCGATTATCATGGCCGCCGTCATGCCGCTCGTTCCGCTCAACCCCGCGCTCACGAGCACGAGCGAGGTGAGGATGAGCGTCATCAGCGTCATGCCCGACACCGGGTTGGACCCCACGATGGCGATGGCATTGGCCGCCACCGTCGTAAAGAGGAACGAGATGATAAAGACCAGCAGCAGCGAAATGACCGTGAAGAGCCAGTTGTGCAATACACCGAACTGGAAGAAGAAGAGCACCGCCACAAGTACGGCAATCAGCACCGACAGGATGGTCTTCATGGGCAGGTCGCGTTCGGTCCGCTCGCGCGTTTCCACATTCTTTTTACCTTTGAGCTCTTTAACGGCAAGCCCCAGCGCCTGACGGATGATTTTCGAGGATTTGATGATGCCGATGATACCGGCCATGGCGATACCGCCGATACCGAGCGGACGGCCGTAGTTGAAGAAGAGCTCCTCGGGCGTCATGTTCCCCACCGTCTGCAGAATACCCTCGCCTACGGGCAACGTCATGCCGGGTGCGAAGTAGCTGATGAGCGGGATGAGTACGAACCAGACGGTGAACGAACCGGCGCAGATGAACGCGGCATATTTCAGCCCCACTATATAACCGAGGCCGAGCACCGCCGCGCCCGTATTCACCTTGAACACCACCTTGAACTTATCGGCTATCATTTCGCCCCAGGTGAGTACCCGCGTCGAGATGGTCTCCGTCCAGAGCCCTACGCTGCTCGCGATGAAGTCATACAGACCGCCCACGAGCCCGCTGACAGCCAACACCTTGGCCTGATTGCCCTTCTTCTCGCCCGACACAAGCACCTCGGTAGTCGCGGTGGCTTCCGGGAAAGGCAGCTTTCCGTGCATGTCCTTGACGAAATATTTCCTGAACGGTATAATGAGCAGGATACCGAGCAGGCCGCCGAAAAGCGACGAAAGGAAAATCTGATAGAACTGCGCCTCCAGCCCCAGAATATAGAGTGCCGGAAGCGTAAAAATAGCTCCGGCGACGATAACCCCGGAGCTTGCGCCGATGGACTGGATAATGGTGTTCTGTCCGAGCGTGTTCTTCTTTCCGAAGATGTTGCCCACGCCGACGGCGATAATCGCTATCGGTATGGCCGCCTCGAACACCTGCCCCACTTTCAGACCGAGATAAGCCGCAGCCGCCGAGAAGAGGATGGCCATGATGAGCCCCATCGTAACCGAATAGGGGGTAACCTCCTTCGGCTTCGAGCCGGCGGGCAGGATGGGTTTGTACGATTCGCCCGGCTTCAGCTCGGTGTAGGCATTGTCGGGCAAAGAGTAGTTCTGTTGATTTTCCTCCATATGATTTAAATTTAGTTCAGTGCGCACGCCTCACCTTACGGCACCTTTCCGTAAGGTGAGCAAATATACGAATATATTCCATGAAAACCGCAAGCGGCTGCCTCCGGCGACCCGGCAATTGACCGCAACGCGGTGCGGACGAACCGGCCATGCGTTTTTTTTCGTTACTTTTGAGCTGCAAGTCCTGTAAACGGTTCCAAAGGACCGACGCACGAGAAATGGAGATAGTCATAGCACCCGACAAATTCAAAGACACGCTGACGGCAGCCGAAGCAGCCGGAGCCATTGCCGACGGAATAGACCGTGCGGCCCGCCGCGCAGGCCGCACCGACGTGCGCCTCATACTGAAACCCATGGCCGACGGAGGCGAAGGGAGCCTCGGCATTCTGGCCGGGGACGAAGGAGAATACCATCCGGTGGAGACTTTCGATGCGCTGATGCGCCCCGTGCAGTCGGCCTATGCCGTACTCCCGGGCAACAGCGGAAAGTACGCTGCCGTGGAGGCCGCCTCCGCCGTCGGGCTTTACCGGCTGGACAGAGAGGAACGCAACCCTCTCCGGACGACTTCCTACGGAGTGGGAAAAGTCATGCGCGAAGCTATCGAGGCAGGCTGTACGGAGCTAATTGCCGCGGTGGGCGGTACGGCGACGAGCGACTGCGGCGCGGGCATGCTCGCCGCGCTGGGATGCCGTTTTCTCGACGGACAGAACCGCCTTATCGATTACCCCGCCGGCGGCGACCTGATACGGTTCGATGCCATCGACACGGCCCCCCTCTACCACCTTACGCAAGGGTGCCGGTTCAAGGTATTGTGCGACGTGGACAATCCGCTGACGGGTCCGAAAGGAGCTGCGGCTGTTTTCGCGCCGCAGAAAGGGGCCGACGCGGCTGCGGTCGCCCTACTCGAAGCGGGAGCGGAACACTTCGCCGCGA
>ENA-OPCB01000665-OPCB01000665.1-human-gut-metagenome-genome-assembly--contig:-NODE-665-length-22121-cov-3.190338_pt1 | contig 22121 bp, 15 predicted proteins | sample MGYA00241561_ERZ501473 | MGnify/ENA primary metagenome ERZ501473 (study PRJEB25962, sample SAMEA2042519) | human gut metagenome | biome: human gut; feature: human-associated habitat; material: faeces... | reverse complement strand
AGGAAACGTCCGTATCCACTATGCCGGACAAAACCAGACGGTACATGCCGGGGAATCTTTCTATTTTAAAGCAGGAAAAAAGCATTATCTGGAAAACACCGGTTCGACAGATGCCGTCATCATCTGGGTGACTACCCCACCAAATTTTTAAGAGGACAAACGTATGAGTAAACATTTAATTGATTTTATTGGAATTTCCAAATCCTACGATTCCAATCTTGTGTTGGATGATTTAAATCTGTATATCCGGGAGAATGAATTTCTGACCCTTTTAGGTCCGTCTGGATGCGGAAAAACTACAACCCTGCGTCTGCTGGGAGGCTTTGAAAGCCCGAACAAGGGACAGATTCTGTTTGACGGACAGGATATCACAGCTCTTGCAGCCAATGAACGGAAACTGAATACCGTTTTTCAGAAGTATTCTCTTTTCCCGCATATGTCCATCGCCGAAAACATTGCATTCGGCCTTAAAATAAGTAAGAAAAGCAAAGCATATATTCAGGATAAAATCAAATATGCCTTAAAACTGGTCAATCTGGAAGGATTTGAAAACCGTTCGGTCGATTCTCTCTCCGGTGGTCAGCAGCAGCGTATCGCCATCGCCCGTGCGATTGTAAACGAGCCAAAAGTCCTTCTTTTAGATGAACCTCTCGGTGCACTTGATTTAAAACTGCGCCAGAGCATGCAGTATGAGCTCATCCGTCTGAAAGAAGAACTTGGAATTACTTTTGTATATGTCACCCACGATCAGGAAGAAGCACTGACCATGTCCGATACCATTGTTGTCATGAATCAGGGATATATCCAGCAGATCGGTACTCCGGAAAACATTTACAACGAACCGGAAAACGCATTTGTTGCCGATTTTATCGGACACAGCAATATCATTGACGGAACCATGATAAAAGACGAACTTGTAGAGATTCTCGGTGCCCGTTGGGCATGTGTCGACAAAGGATTCGGCAATAACAAGCCGGTCGACGTTGTCATCCGTCCGGAAGATGTAGAACTGGTCGATCCTTCGGAGGGAACGCTGCAGGGCGAAGTAACCTCCCTGATTTTTAAAGGCGTTCACTATGAACTTGATGTCATGGCCGGCGGCTATGAATGGCTGGTTCACACCACCAGATTTGTTCCGGTCGGCACCAAAGTCGGCATCAAAGTAATCCCGTTCAATATCCAGATTATGCATAAGCCGGAATCTTCCGATGAAAAGGCGGTGGAGATCGATGCGTAAATTTAAACAGCAATTTCTTGCCGGTCCATACCTCATATGGATCATCGGTTTTATCCTCCTGCCGCTTATCATGATTCTTTACTATGCATTTACAAACGGCGATGGCAGTTTTACGTTATCCTATATCACAGCGATAGCAGATGAAACCAACCGCAAAGCCATGGGACTTTCCCTGAGACTTGGAATTATATGCACCATCGTGTGCCTGGTTCTCTCCTATCCGCTGGCAATGATTTTAAATAATATGAAAATCAAAAATCAGGGATTGGTTGTTTTTATCTTTATGCTTCCGATGTGGATGAACTTTATGCTCCGTATCCTGGCATGGAAACTTCTGCTTTCCAAAAATGGTGTAATCAACTCCATTCTCACAGGTTTCGGACTTTCCCGCATCAATATCATAAATACACCAACGGCAGTTGTCCTTGGCATGGTATACGACTTCCTGCCATTTATGCTGCTGCCAATCTACAACTCCATGACACGAATCCGTAAAGACTGGATTGAGGCGGCCCGTGATCTGGGTGCCGGAAATGTAACCATCTTTTTAAAGATTATCCTTCCGCTTACCGTATCCGGAATCATCAGCGGAATCGTCATGGTATTTGTCCCGTCACTTACCTCGTTTGCAATCTCGCAGGTATTAGGCGGTGGTCATGTTCTTTTAATCGGAAATGTGATCGAACAGGATTTTATGCAGGGTATGCAGTGGAATGCCGGAAGCGGTCTTTCCTTTGTTCTTATGATTTTTGTGATTGCAAGTATGACTATTGTAAATATATTTGATAAAGAAGGGGAGGGAACATCCATATGTTAAAAAAATGTGCATCCCGGATCTATATGATCCTGATCTTTGCCTTCCTTTACCTTCCGATTATTGTGTTGATTGCTTTGTCTTTCAACGATTCCCGTTCCAAGGTAAAATGGGGTGGCTTCACGCTCCGGTGGTATACCGGCTGTTTTCAGGACGAAAAGATTATGACTGCATTTGTCACAACTTTGCAGGTCACTTTCCTGTCCGCAATTATTTCCACACTGATCGGAACACTTGCCGCGCTCGGCATAGCCGCCATGAAAAAACGGCACCAGACCATTTATCTCGGCGCGACCAATATTCCGCTTCTGAATGCGGATATCGTAACCGGTATCTCCATGATGCTTTTGTTTGTGAAATTTATCGACCTCGGATTTGTGACGGTTCTTCTGGCGCACATTACTTTTAGTATTCCTTATGTTATTTTAAATGTGCTTCCGAAAATGAAACAGACAAACCGCAGCACCTATGAGGCGGCACTTGATCTCGGAGCAACGCCGCTGTATGCATTTTACAAAGTCACCTGGCCGGAAATCCGTCCCGGTGTGTTCTCCGGATTTATGATGGCAGTCACCATGTCACTGGATGATTTTTCCATCACCTATTTTACCAAAGGAGCCGGGGTCAATACCCTCTCCACCATGCTCTACACAGAACTTCGCAAAGGAATCAAACCGGAATTGTATGCACTTTCCACGATTCTGTTCTTTGCCGTTCTGCTCATTCTTCTTGCCGGAAATGTTTATCCGGGGAAGAAGCGTGTTGCAGCCAAATAAATTTTCCATTGGAATTTTATTCCAGCCGAAAGGAGTCCTATTATGAAAAAAAGAATTTTCTCTGCCCTCTTAATTTCTGCTCTGGCAGTCAGCGCACTCACTGCCTGTGGGGGATCTTCCTCTGCGAAAAAAAGCGGACAGACCTTAACCGTTTTAAATTACGGAAAATATATCGATGAGTCCGTAGTCAAACAGTTTGAAAAAGAAACCGGTATCACCGTCAAATACGAAGAATATGAAAGTCCGGAAGAAATGTATACCAAATACAAAGCCGGTTCCATCAACTATGATGTAATCTGCTCTTCCGAATATATGGTTGAGCGTCTGATCAACGAGGGCGAAGTTCTCGAAGAAGATTACGATGCCATGGACAACTACAAAAATCTGGATCCAACGATCCTTGATATGTCTACTTCCTATGACAAGAATCACACCTATTCCGTTCCATATTTTTACGGGACTCTTGGCCTTCTCTACAACAAAACAACCATTGATGCCAAAACCGTATCAAGCTGGGACTGCCTGTGGGATCCTACCTATGAGGATGAAATCATCATGGAAAATTCCGTCCGTGATACGTTTGCCCCTGCCCTGATCTCCAAAGGGTATTCCTTAAACGATACCGATGAAAATCATCTGCGGGAAGCCCTCGACATATTAAAAAAGCAAAAAGATGATAAAATCGTATATGCCTACTATGTAGACGAGACAGCCGATGCCATGATCGGAGAAGAAGCCTCCATCGCACTGTGCTACTCCGGCGAGGCTGCACTGGCCATGGCAGAGAACGACAATCTGGATTATTCGGTTCCAAAAGAGGGATCCAACCTCTGGATCGATTCCTGGTTCATTCCAAAGTCCTGCACTAACCAGACCAACGCTTTAAAATTCTTAAATTTCCTGTGCAAGGATGATATCGCAGAAAAAAATTTCGAATATGTGCAGTATGCCTCTCCGATTACATCTGTGGTAGAAAATCAAGACGCTGACGTAAAAAATAACGAAGCTATCAATCCTTCCAGTGACACGATAAAAAGATGTGAAATCTATAAAGCATTAAGTGATGATGATTCCGCCAAGTACACAAAGCTGTGGCAGGAACTTCTCTCTTATTAAAAAACCGAGAAAAATGATTGCAATTTCAGTCAAAACATGCTAAAGTAAATCCACGGTGTCTGGTTAACACCGTGGATTTTTCATCTTCGGAAACGGTCATTCCGAAATTTCCCATATATACATTTGTTTTCAATTACATATGAACTATCAGGAATTTTTAACAACGATCCGTACACAGCTTTCTCTGCGTATCGAGACAGGTGTCACTTTAGACATTCGTTCCTTTACCAAAAATAACGGAACACATTACGATGGTCTGGTACTTCTCCATCCGAAGAAAAACGTGTCACCTGCGATCTATCTGATGCCATACTATCATCGCTATCTGGAAGGGGTATGCCTTGAAGAAATCTGTGAAGATATTCTTCATACCTATCAGGCGCATGCCCCGGAAGAAAATTTTGACACGTCCTACTTTACCGATTTTTCCCGTGCCAGCGAGCACATCGTCATGCGTCTTGTAAGCTTTGAAAAAAATCAGGAACTGTTAAAAGAGGTTCCGTTTTTCCGCTACCAGGATCTGGCCGTAATCTTTTACTGTCTGCTCCATGCAAGTGCCGAAAACCAGGCAAATATTCTGATCCACAATCATCACTTAAACCTTTGGAAAACCGACAAAGAAACGCTTTACCGGCTTGCGAAGAAAAACACGCCACAGCTTCTTCCCCCACAGCTTACCCCGATGAGCAGTCTTCTCAAAGAAATGCAGCTCGTCGCGGAAACTCCACTCCCGGAAGCAGCCCCGCCACTGTATGTTCTGACCAATACGTACCGGACCAACGGTGCAACCGTTCTCCTCTACGATGACATCTTAAAAGAACTGTCCGATTTGTTTGAAAAGGATCTGATCATTCTGCCAAGCAGTATTCACGAAGTACTGATTCTTGCCACCGATGAAAACGACAGGCAGAATCTCGACCATTACACCGCAATGGTAAAAGAAGTGAATGCCTCACAGCTTCAGGATGAAGAAATTCTGTCCGACCATGCCTACTATTACTGCCGGCACAGCCATCTGCTGACCATGCCGCAGCCGGTTTGCACTTCATAGATTATATTTCCAGACACAAAATCCCCGCAGGAAAAATTCTGCGGGGAACATCTATTACATTTCTACCAGTTTATCATATAGCTTCTCATATGCATGTGCCGAAGCATTCCAGGAAAAATTGCGATCCATCGCACGATAGATCAGTTCTTTCCATGCGGCCTTTTGTTCATGCTCCACACGATACGCATACCGGACAATATCTGCCATTTCCTGTGCATTAAAATTCGCAAATGAAAAACCACATCCTGTATTTTCATATTCATTGTATGGTTCTACCGTATCCCGGAGTCCTCCGGTTTCACGCACGATCGGAAGCGTTCCGTAACGCATGGCAATCATCTGTGCCAGCCCGCATGGTTCAAACATGGAAGGCATCAGCAGCACGTCACATGCCGCATATATATGGTGCGAACGCTCCTCGGTAAATCCGATATGTACGCTTACCTTATCCGGATACTTACTCTGATAATGGTGGAACATATTTTCATACTGGCTCTCTCCAGAACCAAGAACCACCAATTGTATATCCATTTCGTTTAAAAGTTCATCCAATACGCAGCCAATCAGGTCAAATCCTTTCTGGCTGGTCATACGCGATACGATTCCGATCAGGAAAGCATCCTCCCTGACTGGAAGCCCAAGTTCTTTCTGTAATGCAACTTTGTTTTCTTTTTTCCCACTCACTGCATCTTTTTTCGAATAATTTACCGAAATATAAGGATCTGTCTGTGGATTATATTCTTCATAATCAATTCCGTTTAAAATACCATAAAGGCGATCCTTTCGGGCAGTCATCAGGCCACTTAAGCCCTCTCCCCCTTCTACGGTCGTAATCTCATTTGCATACGTCGGGCTGACAGTAGTAATATAATCCGCATATACCACGCCACCCTTTAAGTAGTTTGCTTCGCCATAAGATTCCAGTTCATATGCATTGAAAATGTGTGCCGGGAGTCCTGTAATATCCATAATCTCCTGAATTCGCCAGCGTCCCTGAAACTGCAGGTTATGAATCGTAAACACGGTTTTGATTCCCGCATAAAAATTATCATCTCCAAATACCGTATGCAGAAACACCGGAATAAGTCCTGTCTGCCAGTCATTGCAATGGATAATATCCGGGGCAAAATCAATATACGGCAGACTAGCAAGTACTGCCTTGGAAAAATATGCAAACTTTTCCACATCTTCATAGATATTGTTGTATGGAGATTCTCCTGCAAAATAAAATTCATTGTCCACAAAATAAAAGTGAACACCATGATATTCCGACTCGAAAATTCCAACATACTGCCTGCGCCAGTTCAGATTTACATAAAAATGGCACAAAAATTTTAAATTTGGAAGAAATGAGCGATCCATGCAGGCGTATTTCGGAATAACTACCCGCACATCATACTCTTTTTTGTCAAAATATTTCGGAAGTGATCCGACAACATCGGCAAGACCTCCGGTTTTCACATATGGCACTGCCTCTGATGAAACAAACAGAATCTTCTTCATACATAACACTCCTTTACTTACTCTTCATCTGTAATCGTATTTTGTCCGTAATAAGAGCGATAAATTCCGAGTTGGTCGGTTTTCCTTTTCCATTGCTGATCGTATATCCGAACAGATCATCCAGCGTATCCATCTTGCCACGGCTCCATGCTACTTCAATTGCATGACGGATGGCACGCTCGACACGGCTTGGTGTCGTATCAAATTTCTTTGCAATCCCCGGATATAAAATTTTCGTAATAGAATTTAACATGTCCATATTCGTCACAGACATGATGATTGCCTCCCGCAAATACTGGTATCCCTTGATATGTGCCGGAACACCAACCTCATGAATTATCTCTGTGACATCCTCTTCCAGTGTCTGTAACGAGTACTTTTCCGGTTTCTTTTCCATCTCAACCGGTCTGCCAATTTCTTTTCGTACTTTGTTTTTTCGACGGTTGAGTGTCTTGATCCGGTCCAAAACAATATTCCGGTCAAACGGCTTCATAATGTAATAATCCGCTCCCCGCTCAAACGCGTCTTCGGTAATCTTTTCATTGCTGATCCCACTGATCATCAGAAATGTTGGCCGATTCTTTAGTGTATGATCTGCCCTGATCCTGTCAAGGACTGCCAGACCGTCCAGTTTCGGCATAATAATATCCAATAATACAACATCCGGTTCTTTTTCCCTGATCAGATGACAGGCTTCTTCTCCATCCTTTGCCATCCCGATCAGGTGCAGTTCATCATCACTGGTTACCATTTCTTCCAATAAGTCACGCATAACCTCGTTATCATCTGCAATTGCGACATTTAGTTTTCCCATGTAGGCCTCCTAGAATGTCAAATTCAGTCAAAAATAAGCATACCAGAAAGCACTGTCCGATTTTGTCAAAATTTGTCGATAAATACAGTTAAACTATATCACAACTGCCAATTTATTTCAATGTCTTATGCATTCTCTTCGAACTGGGAATTATACAGATCTGCATAAAATCCCTTTTGTGCCAGAAGCTGTTCGTGTGTCCCCTGCTCTATGATATCGCCATCTTTCATCACCAGAATCAGATCCGCATTTCTTATCGTAGAGAGTCGATGCGCAATGATAAAGCTGGTCCGTCCACGCATCAGATTATCCAATGCCTTCTGAATCCGCACTTCGGTACGGGTATCTACCGAAGAGGTTGCCTCATCCAGAATCAGAATCGGGTTATCCGCAAGGATAGCACGTGCAATTGTAAGAAGCTGTTTCTGTCCCTGGGAAACATTACTTGCATCCTCGTTTAACTCCATCTGGTAGCCACCCGGAAGTGTCTGGATAAAATGGTGGGCATGTGCGGCTTTTGCCGCCTCAATCACTTCCTCATCCGTGGCATCTAAACGGCCATACCGGATGTTTTCCATGATAGATCCCTTAAACAGCCAGGTATCCTGCAATACCATACCAAATGCATCCCGAAGCTCCTGACGGTTAAAGTCGCGGATATCATGCCCATCCACCTGAATGGCTCCGCCTGTCACATCATAGAAACGCATAAGCAGTTTGACCATTGTGGTTTTTCCTGCTCCCGTTGGTCCGACAATTGCAATTTTCTGTCCAGGTGTTACATGAGCGGAAAAATCCCTGATAATGATCTGATCCGGATTGTATCCGAAACTTACATGGGAAAAATCCACGTAACCATCCACATGGTCGAGATGCACAGCATGTTCAACCGTCAGTTCTTCTTCCTCTTCGTCCAGAAATTCAAATACGCGCTCGGAGGCTGCAGCCATCGACTGCAGCATATTTGCCACCTGCGCAATCTGCTGGATCGGCTGAGTAAAATTCCGGACATACTGAATAAATGCCTGAATTTCACCAACCCCGATGGTTCCGCGGATTGCCAGAAGTCCTCCGGAAATTGCCACTCCGACATAACCGAGGTTTCCGACAAACTGCATGATCGGCTGCATCAGTCCGGATAAAAACTGGGACTTCCATGCCGATTGAAACAGAATCTGATTGGTATCTTCAAATTTTTTGATGGTGCTCTCCTGCTTATTATATGCCTGCACCACCAGATGTCCGCCATAGACCTCTTCCACCTGTCCGTTGATATGTCCCAGATATTCCTGCTGTTGGCGGAAATATTTCTGCGAATGTTTGATAATAAACGAAATCAAGATGGCAGATACCGGAAGAATCACAAGTGAAATCAATGTCATAATTCCGGAAATTGAAATCATCATCACAAGTGTTCCGACCAGTGTTGCCACACTCGTAATGATCTGCGTCACACTCTGATTTAAACTCTGTCCAAGTGTATCCACATCATTTGTGATGCGGGATAGCACCTCTCCGTACGTGCGGCTCTCGAAATATTTCATTGGCATGCGGTTGATTTTCTCTGAAATTTCCTTACGCATGCGGTAACAGGTTTTCTGCGTGATTCCTGTCATGATCATTCCCTGTATAAAACTGAATACTGCAGAACAGATATACAGGCCAAGTGTAAACAATAACACTTTGGCAATATAGGTAAAATCAATAGATCCGGTTCCCGCGATTTTTTTTCCGAGACCTTCCACCAATGCATTCGTTGCACGTGCCATAACCTTTGGTCCGGCAACGGAAAAGACGGTAGACACCGCCGCAAAAATCATAACGGCAACGATTGCATACCAGTATCTTCCGAGATAACGAACCAGTTTTTCGATAGAGTTTTTGAAATCTTTTGACTTTTCTCCCGGTATCATTCCTCTGCCCGGGCCGCCCATCGGACCGTGAGGTCTTCTTGTACGTTGTTCTGCCATCTTATTTCACCTCCTCAGAAAGTCCCAGTTCTTTGGCAGACAGCTGGCTCCTGGCAATCTGCTCGTAAACTTCGCAATTGTGCAGTAATTCCTCATGCGTGCCTTTTCCGACAATCTTTCCATCGTCGAGTACCAGTATCTGGTCCGCATGCAGAATCGTACTGATTCGCTGTGCGACAATGATCACGGTCGTATGTTCCGTCTTTGTCTCAAGCGCTCTGCGGAGTGCCGCATCGGTCTTCATATCCAGAGCGGAAAAACTGTCATCAAACACATAAATCTTTGGATTCTTTGCGATCGCTCTGGCAATGGCAAGCCGCTGCTTCTGTCCGCCGGAAACATTGCTTCCGCCCTGTGCAATCGCACTCTCATACCCATCCTGTTTGCTGTCAATAAACTCTATTGCCTGCGCAATCTCCGCTGCTTCCCGGATCTGCTCATCTGACGCATCCTCTGCCCCGAAGCGCAGATTGCTTGCGATTGTACCAGAGAAAAGAATTCCCTTCTGTGGTACAAATCCGATATGTTCCCGCAGATCCTGCAATGTATACTTGCGGATATCCGTTCCGTCAAGCGTGATCTCTCCGCCTGTCACATCATAAAAACGCGGAAGCAGGTTGACCAGCGTAGATTTACCACATCCGGTACTTCCGATAATTGCAGTAGTCTTTCCCGGCTCTGCAACAAAATCAATATCCGAAAGCACATCTTCCGTGGCTCCCGGATACCGGAAATTTACATGATGAAAGGCAATCACACCCTCACACTGTTCCATGGCAACCGGCTCTTTCGGATCTGTAATCGTACTTTTTGTGCGTACAACCTCATCTATACGCTCTGCAGCTACACCGGCTCTCGGCATCATGATAGACATCATGGTCAGCATCAGAAATGCCATAACGATCATCATTGTGTAAGTAATAAATGCCGTCATGGAACCAACCTGCATATATCCGCCATCGATCCGCTTTGCGGCAATCCACACAATCAGAAGCGTAATGCAGTACATGATCATCATCATTCCCGGCATCATAAATGTCATAACACGGTTGGTAAACAACTGCGTCTTTGTCAGATTGCGGTTGGCCTCATCAAACCGCTCTTCTTCCCGTTTTTCCCGTCCAAATGCACGAATGACATTTAATCCTGTCAGAATCTCTCTCGAAACCAGATTCAGCCGGTCCACGAGATTCTGCATAATCTTAAACTTCGGCATGGCAAGGGAGGTAAGAAGCATTACAAATCCAAGAATAACAAGCACCGCAAGCGCGATCACCCATTCCATTCCTGCATGGGTCTGTGCAACCTTAATCACACCACCGATTCCAATGATCGGAGCATAAAGAATCATTCGCAGAAATACTGCAGTCACCATCTGAATCTGCTGTACATCATTGGTACTTCTCGTAATCAGGGATGCCGTTGAAAAATGATCCATCTCTGCATTGGAGTACTGTACGACATTGCGGAATGTCTTATCACGCAGATCCCGTCCGATGGATGCTCCCACACGGGAAGCACAATATCCGACAACCACTGCCGCCATAACCATCAGCAGCGCAAAACCAAGCATCTTGGCTCCGGTGGTCCATAAGTAATGTTTCTGAATGGCATCTACATCCACACCTGCATTTTTATCACAGGAGATCGCATAGGTCACACCCATGGATTTCAATGTAGAAGATCCGATCGCATCAATCTGTCCGGACACCTGCTTTCGCATCTCAAGAATCTGCTGATCCGGTACCTGGCCGGCTGCCAGTGCCTGCATCAGCTGCTTCATATCTACCTGCGTCCCATCCGTTCCCATTTTCCCCGTGAAAGCCTTCTCGTCAATATCGGACTCCTTCATCTGGGACATCTGATATACCATGACGATCGGCTCCAACAGAGACTCATCCATATCGTCAAGCGTATCCTCTTCACAATTTCTCACATAGTTTCCATCTTTTTTCGGCTCCTTATAACAGGCGGCAAATGTTTTCTTTTCCCTGCTGGTCATAAAAAGCTGTGCTGACACAAAATCTTCCTGTGTCATTTCTTCCGGAAGAATATGCTCCACTCCGCTGCTCATGATTCCGACATCGATAATATCCGATGTATACTGTGGCAGGGACAGATCACAAAATGCCTGCATCACAAGAAAAGCCACAATAACCAGAATCCATTTCCAGTATGGGAGCATGTTTTTAAATATTTTTCCCATGATTTAACTCCTTTTCATATGCATAGCTTTTATACTATCACGAACTGATTTCCAGAACAATTCCTATTATATAAAACTTTTCTTAAATTAAAATGAAATGTGTGGTGCAACCACGGGCACCACACATTTCATTTTCTGATTTTATACTGCTGGAATTATATAACCGGCCTTCTTCATTTCTTTTGTAAAATCATCGACAGACATTCCTGCTTTTTCTGCACCTGTTTCCACGGGGATGATCCCATCCTGCACCAGGGATGCATATGCACGAATCTGTCCTTCGCGCTGACCTTCTCGCTGACCTTCGATTCTGCCCTCTCTCTGGCCTTCCATACGCTCCTCATTCAATTCATCTGCCATCAAAACACGTAATGCCTCACACATGATCCTTTCACTTCCTTTCCATTCCCGTACTTTCTCCATGTTACTGTTTACAATGACCTGCAGCACGATATCTGCAAGATTCTTCTCCCTTCCCTCAAAGGTACTCACCTGCAATAAATACTGACGCATCAACGATTCCTCCAGATGATTCGTCAATGCTTTTAGCTGTACATGCATATCCGTGTCCAGTTCCGATGATGCAATGATCTGCACCGGAAACATCACACCATAGACATAGTAAATCCCGGCTGTTTCTTTTTTGCATTCATATCCGGATTTTTCCAGTTCCTGCATCAGCTTCACCGGCTTGCGGTCTCGAATCAGTGTAATGGTAATCTCCTCTGCCGGAATCTCATCCACATGATTTGGTAATACTTTATACAGGCACGCATACGCAACCGCCTTGTAAAAAGTATCAATGTTCAGCTCATCCTTCGGGGATTTATATTCAAAAATGTTGTGTTTCCGGAAGATCTTCCCGATTTCATTTTTTATTTTGCAGTCCCTCTTTACTTTTACAACCGTACAGTCAATCTGCAAAGGTTTCTCCGTAAGCTGGAACTCATCGGTAAATTCCAGATTTTCTGCATCCTCCAGCAGTTCCAGGCGCAAGGCTGAACAGAATGCCGGATGCCACTGCAGCTTTTGGGACTTCTCCTGTTGATTTTTCGTTTGTTCTTTTTCCAAATGTTCTCCTTATATTATATGTGGTTTTTGCTTTTATTTCAACGCACAAAAATTGCAGACTGTTAAACCCTGACCGTCAAAACCTGACTGTCAAAACCTGACCGTCAAAGGCACATTAAAGTTCACATCTTTCACTTATACAACAAAACAAATGGGATTTCTGGCAGGAACTGCCACTGAAAAAAGATATGTTTACCATAGCATATCCCCCACCTTCCTGGCAAGGAAAACTTTACGTATACTGCATATATGTAATTGCAAAATGTATTCTACCTATGACCATCATAAAAAAGACACACAATGCGATACTCTCTCACATTGTGTGTCTTTTCTTAAATCCCCATACTAATCAAGCAAAAACAAATTCTGGGATTCCATTTTCACAGTAGTTTTTCCCACCCTTGGTGTTCCATCCGGATTTTTGGACTTATTGTTATAAATTTCAAAAACAATATCCCCTTCCTTCTTTTTGTTTTCCCCTGTCGTATCATAAATAAAGTAATACTCACTCATATTTTTCAGGTTTTCAAACACATATTTTTTAGGATTCCCCTTCGTTGCTTTTCCCTCAATCACCGTTCCGTCTTTTTTGTAAATTTTATCTACGTAAGTTCCATCTTTGTATTGGATCGAACAGGTCAGCTTCGTTCTGACGGTATTCAGTTCGACCGGGCTGAAGCGGATTTTTTCCTTAGTGCCGTCAAGGTTATTTCCATATTCTTTCATCCAGTTCATCTTATACACCAGATTCGGATCACTTCCATTTCCGGACTCCTCTTTTAAAAGCTCCGCCTCTTCATTCAGGATCTCGACCATTGGTGGCTCATATGTGGTACGGTATGCGGCAATCATCGTATTAATGAAAAGTTTTGCCTCCATCTTTCCATCTACCGTAGAATGACCTACTCCGGAATAAAAAACATTTCCCTTACTGTAAATATAGTAATTATTGGCGGCATCATTCGGGGAAGCCCCATAGGTGGCACCGGTTCCATCTCCGTTTGAAGCCGTACCCGCCCATGCACATGGATCTCCGTTCTCATTATCCGAAAGACAGTACCAGACCGTAACTTCCGGATCTTCCATGTCCAGCTGATACCACTGCCCATGCGTTGATGCAATTTTAAGTGTTTCGTCAATTTTAAACGGATATTCCGTAATCTGTCCCGTATTCGTCTTCGTTGCACGCATTGTCAGGTCATTATTATTGTTAAATCCTGTCAATTTCACATTATCGTTACTCACGCCACAGATATATTCATCATTTTTATAACTTCTGATCATATACCGGTATGGGATTATTTGATCCGTATTTTTCTTTTCCCATCCCAGACGTTTCATGGCATAGTAAGTAAATCCCTGGGTATTACCAAGTGCCGTTGTAGAAAGTGTACCGTCGCTGCCAACGGTTGTCTGGGTCATTGTATCATACTTATGTTTCGCCTGATAAGCCAGCAGTTCCTTTCGTTCGCTCTCGGTCAGTTTCCCACTCACAGCTTTATACCGGTTCATTCCCATGACATCACGCAGATATGTATTGGCAGAATATCCGAAATCCCCACTGTGCACATTATGCATAGAAGTAAAATCATGCGTAAACAAAACACTTTTTCCAGAGGCGATAAAATATTTCAGGAAATCAATCGCACCGTTTTTATTCGACATATTTACCTTATGGAACGTATCGCCAAATCCCAGAATAAACATATTGTATGTATGATACAGTTCCTTTTGTTTTTTCGACATTTTAGCTGGATTTTCGTTTCCTTTTTGGGCTGAAATATCCCTGGAATAATCATACACAAATTTCTCCCCGAAATAATTCTTCTGAAAATCAGAAACCGTAGTCGTTACCACGGAAATTTTATAATCATTCAATGCATTATAATATTTCGTAAACAGCGTATTTTCTTCCAGATTCAGATACCCCTTATTATTAGTATCCGTATCCGGCATAATCTGAAGCACCTTAATCTCCCGTTTCTGTCCGGTCTGGTTTTTTGCAACCGAGCAGCCGGTACGTGTAAAATGAATGTCCGGATTATCCTTGCGGTATACAACAATCTTCCACTGGATCAGCCCGAAGTACAGTTTGGAAAGTTTTACCGGTGTAATGTTCTGTTCCCCGTCTCCTGCCGTAAAAACATCTCCCTCATAATAAACTTCCCCTGTATCATCCGCATCCCCGGAGCCATCCACATCTGCCAGCCCCTCTTCAAATTTACCATCCTGATTCTGGTCAATATAAACTTTACACTGATACTGTGCGGATGGAACATCCGTCACCTGAAAACCAAAATCAAGTTTTGATCTGCCAAAACCGTCCACATCCAGATAATTTGCCTGACTGTCATCTACGGAAACAGACGTATCATTTTTCCCCCCAGACGAAGTCGTTCCCTGATATTCATTTGGCAGTTTTGTAAACGTAATTTTCGGACAGACCTCTTTTACCTTTGCAATCAGCCCATTGCTATCTGACGTCTGGTAAATGGTTTTCTTTTCCTTCTTACTCTCCCTGACCAGATCTGCAAGGTTTGAACCGGCATCTATTTTATCGGACAGGCGATAGAGGTCATCAACCGCAACAACCGGATAACCGGCATGTAAAAAGTTCTCCAGTTCCGCTTTCTTAATCTTTGTAATGTCATTTCCCGGGAAACGGAGTGTCGTATCCTCTATAACATTATTTCCGCTTCCAGCCCACAGGAACTTGACCGAACGGCTTATGCCGTCTGACCTGCTATACTCTGCACTGGTCATTTTATCTCCGGTATGGAAATATATTTTTCCATTCATGGAAGTATCATTCCACACCGTCTGATTCTCTTTGATCCATTTCACGTTGCCATCTGCATCTTTATAGGTTACATCCTTTTCTACCAGATTGTAAGCACCCTGATCCAACCCAAGATAAATCATGTTGTACTTGCTGTTTAGATCCTCCGTGGAACCAATAAACTCTGCAGTAGTCATATGGGTAATCTTAATATCCCCGATAAAATTCGGAATCATAAGCTGGATATAACTTTTTTTCAGCGAGTACCCGTTCTTTCGGTCATAGCATGGCTCAATATCCAATATCCGCAGTTCTCCATCCACATGATCCTTTGATGTTTTATATCCGAGAATATAACGGACTGCATCTGCTGGTGTCGCTTTGGGATCATTTCCCGTAAATTCCTTAAAATCCGTAAACTTAGACTTCGGATCCGATGCCGGAACCGTTCCCGTGCCAAAATCCTGTGTGGAAGTTTTATCCCCCTTAAACACAAACATTCTGCCATTTAAATATCCCTGATTTTCATCGGATGTAATTTCCCCTGCGGTTTTATATGTTTCCCATTTGTCCAGCTTCGTCCAGTAATGGTACCAGTTTTCACCAATCACACGTCCATCCACATCGGACGGAAGGAACGTAAACTTCGACCAGTATGCCCGTGCATCCCCTGTCTGTGCAGTAAACACCCCCGTCTCAACCCCGTCAATTTTCTCCGTCTGAATCAGCGCATCCTCTCCGCCATCCAGATACAGGCGTTCAAACAGTTCTGAATCCATGGAAAACAGCATCACTGCCAGTTTATACATATTATTGTTATAGCCGGTATCATTATATGTATAAATGGTGGGTTTCATATTCCAGTCCAAAATATGAAACGTAACCGATTTTCCCCCACTTAAAGATCCCTGTGTAGCTATATACACCCCGGAATCCATAAAAATCGGGGCATAGTTCTCCTCCTGATTGATCTTCTTATACATTTTCTTGACAACATCCCAGCTGATATCTTTCGATCCATTAAATCCATCCGTATACGAAGAAACAGACGAATGCTTTCCGTACCTGTTGTGTTTTTTCCAGATCTCTCTGATATTATCACCCCCGGAATGTACCTTTGGGGAAACCACATACAGATCCGCATAATCTGCCCATTTCGGCTGTGCATTCAGCTCTTCCGGTGTAATCGTTTTAATAATCACCGAATAATTGTCTGCTTCCTCCTGTGTTTTACAGCCGATACTGTCCTTTAAAAAATAATCATTGTTTTTATATAGATAGTAATTCTCTGTTACATTGATATTATCCTTTGATTTATCACCGGTACTTTTTCTTTTTGTATAAATCCGGTCGCCCTCATTGGTAAGTTCACGATCCGTCCTTTCATCAAATGTCTGATCTTTATAATCCGATTTTTCGAAATCATTTACTGTATGCCAGATAATATTTCCATGATCCTGTCTGACAAACGATAAGCTTTCATTTCCGTCTTCCCCTTTTACAATTTTTTGGACAAACGTTCCTTCCCCATCTTTGACGCGCTCATAGTATCCGGTATATTCTGCATCTTTCATGCCATCATCACAGACACGCATATTTCCAGAATATTTTGAAATGTCCCCTTCCGGCTCATCCGGGAAAAAATAAGCCTTTTTCTGTTCGTATTTTGCACCGGTTATGGATGTAACCGTTGTAAGATCCCCATCCCCATAACGCATCTCTTCCACATTTACCGGTTCACATCCACTGATCTGGTATCCAAACTCTGCGTATTCCTCATAAGACACAATTTCAAGAATCAGAAACGGGTTTTCCTTTGTTCCAAGCTTTGCCGCTGCGGCATTCGCATCGTAAATGTTGCGCTTCGACTCCGGAATCTGCTCTATCTGGTCAACGACCCCTCTTGTCATCACCGGAAGTTTCTCATCCGCCTTTAATTTATTCCGGTACCCGACAACTCCAAGACAGACAACAAGCACCCCCAGCATACAGACTGCGGATGCAATTCTTTTATTCCTGTTTCCGTTATTTTTTTTCTGCCGATGCCATCTTACCATCTTCAATACGAACGCCCCTTCCTTACCTGAGTACATTTCTCAGCTTGAATTCATTTTGTATCGTATACTTCTGTTCCAGATATTGCATATCAAAAGAAACCGCAACGGATGCCTTTTCCGCGGAAGCATTTACCGTGCCGGCAAATGCCGTAACATATTCGCCGATCAGATGTTCCTGCACCTCATCCGTAGCTGCGGAAATCACCGTTGTATCGGTTTTTGGATCTGCCACAGCCATTTTCTTTGTATATAATTTCTTTGCATCATCACTTGTCAGGATCTTGATTCCTGCTGTTCCGAAAGCTACTCCTGCTGCAAAGATTCCTGTTTTTTTACCGTCAAATTTAATCATTGATGTATCCTCCTGTTGTGATTTTTAATTTATTGTAACCACTCAGCATCCTTTCGGTGCTGAACAGTTATGAACTGTTTTCAGATAAATATGATGGGCAAACGCATTATTGCGACATCAGCTTATTTATATTTCATGTATTATACAGCCAAAATTTCTGTATTTCTACTTTTTTTTTCTTATTGAGAAATGTTCTCATTTCAGGCATGTTAAGATGGTTACCGGAAACCGTATTGCCAAAAGAGCGTAAAAAACTGAAGAAATATAAGAAAGCCACCGGAAATTATACTCTTCAGTATTTCCCGGCGGTCATCAGTTCGTTCTCTATTTAAATTTTTACTTGTTTTCAATGTTTAAAATCACAGGAATTTACGAACATCCGCTCAATTTCCTGTTTGTCAATGTATCCACAGGCCTTCAGTCCTGTCAGAACTACATTGTTAAAACTGTCTTTTGATAATTTCTGGACTGTATTGTCATCCAGCTCAATGGTGCATACACTTTCATCTTTACAATCCGGATTTCTCACGATTTTATACATATTTCTTCTGCTGATCGCACCAATTTCTTCCAAAAGATTTACCATACGGTAAACCGTAGCTGATCCGATGCCCGGATCCAGGCGGGATGCATTGTAATAGATTTCTTTACAGCAGGAACACTCATTTTCAAGAATGACTTCCAACAGCATTCTTCTCTGTTTGGTAATCCTGCATCCTCGCTTCTTTAATTCCTGGATTACAACATCTTTCTGCATTCGGGTTCTCTGGTAATTGGGCTCTTTACAATTTTCCTGTCTCTGTAATGCTGCTGCTCCCAAAATCACATCATCCTTCCGCTTGTTAATTTCTGTTTCCTGACATATGGCTGCTGTTTGGCATCAGGTTTCAGTAATATGCCTGATTCTCAATGGCACCCTCTGCAGTGGCTGCAGTCTCCGCCACATGATGACTTGCCGCTTTTTTTGTCTCTGACGATTCCTCTTATGATCAGTCCGACAATTAAAATCAAAATTGCTCCTACAATCAATGTTCCCATAAATGACACCTCCTGCTTTATATCATTATCATACACATATAATCACTATACTGCAATCTGATAATCAGCAGTCCACTAACTGTGAAGATACGTTACTGTTCACTTCGTTCTCAGTAACACGCTCCGCGATGAAAAAGGTATGAAACAGTTGCAATTCTGTTTATCAGAACCCGCACCACCAGATGGGACGCAGGCTCTGATCTTATTACTGTTTTATCTGGCTTTTGCCATACCCTTTACCTTTACATTAAGGCTGCCGCTTTCCTTATAAGGTCTGAACAGCAGATATAAAAATCCGATGATAATTGCGAATGCAACCACTGTCCAGATACCGAAACCGCCGCCTGTAACCAGTGTACCGATCTGATAGATACACAGAGACACAAGATATGCAAGTCCACACTGATATCCGATTGCAAATAAAAACCATTTTGTATTGTTCATCTCTCTCTTGATCGCACCCATAGCTGCGAAGCAAGGAGCACAAAGAAGGTTGAATACCAGGAAGCCGTAAGCTGCGATCGGTGTCATGGCTGCTGCCAGGTTACCCCAGATCTCAGCACCGTCTTCTGCAACTTCTGCGAATCCATAAAGCATACCAAATGTAGCTACTACATTCTCTTTTGCGATCAGACCTGTAACAGCTGCAACTGCCATCTTCCATCCTTCGCCGGCTTTTGTCCAGCCGAGAGGTGCAAAGATCCATGCGATTGCTGTACCGATCTTAGAAAGGATACTCTCGTTAAGTTCTTCAACCATACCGAAGCTTCCGCCTTCCCATCCGAAGCTCATTAAGAACCACAGAATGATTGTTGAAAGAAGGATGATTGTTCCGGCTTTCTTAATGAAGGACCAGCCTCTTTCCCACATACTTCTTAAGATATTGCTGACTGTTGGCCAGTGGTATGCAGGAAGCTCCATAACGAACGGAGCCGGATCACCGGCAAACATTTTTGTTTTCTTTAGGATGATACCGGAGCAGATAATTGCTGCGATACCGACAAAGTAACAACTTGTTGCAACCCATCCGCTGTTTCCGAAGAATGCACCTGCGATCATGGCAATGATCGGAAGTTTAGCTCCGCAGGGAACGAATGTAGTTGTCATGATTGTCATCTTTCTGTCACGGTCATTCTCGATCGTACGGGAAGCCATAACACCCGGAACACCGCATCCGCTGCCGATAAGCATTGGAATGAAGGATTTACCTGAAAGACCGAATTTACGGAAAATTCTGTCCATGATGAATGCTACACGAGCCATGTAACCACAGGACTCAAGGAATGCAAGGAATGCAAACAGTACAAGCATCTGAGGTACGAAACCGAGAACAGCTCCCACACCGGCTACAATACCGTCAAGGATCAGTCCCTGTAACCATGCTGCACAGCCAATCGCATTCAGCCCTGATTCAATTGCCGGAGGAATGATCTCACCAAACAGAACATCGTTTGTCCAGTCAGTTACGAAAGCACCAACTGTAGTCACAGATACATAATATACGATAAACATTACAACTGCAAAGATCGGCAGTGCCAGCCATCTGTTGGTAACAATACGGTCGATCTTATCAGATGTGGAAAGCTTATCTTTTCTTGCCTTAGTCACACACTGACCAATGATAGAAGAAATATAAACATATCTCTCATTTGTGATAATACTTTCTGTATCGTCGTCAAACTCATTTTCCATTTCTTTGATCTCGGCAGATACATTTACGGATGTATTCATCTGCTCAATGATCTTGTCATCTCTTTCAAGAAGCTTGATTGCGAAGAATCTCTTCTGTTCTTCCGGTACCACACCGGTCAGTTTATTCTCAACTGCTCCGATGATCTCTTCTGCTTTATCGCAGAATTCATGGACAGGTGTTACTTTCCGGTGGCTCTGGGCAATGGAAACTGCCTTGTTTGCAGCTTCTGTGATTCCAGTTCCCTTCAGAGCAGAAATAGTAACAACTTCACAGCCAAGTTTCTTTTTCAGTTTATCAATATGTATTGTATCACCGTTTTTCTCAACGATATCCATCATGTTGACTGCCATGATGACCGGAATCCCAAGTTCCAGAATCTGTGTTGTAAGATACAGGTTACGTTCAATATTGGTACCATCAACGATATTGATGATCGCATCTGGTTTTTCCTGAAGAATGTAATTTCTTGCAACTACCTCTTCAAGTGTATATGGTGATAAAGAATAAATACCAGGTAAGTCAGTGAGGACCACATCCTTGTGTCCCTTCAGCTTACCCTCTTTTTTCTCGACAGTTACACCTGGCCAGTTACCTACAAACTGATTTGAGCCGGTCAGTGCATTGAATAATGTCGTTTTACCGCAGTTCGGATTACCTGCGAGTGCAATTTTTACTGACATAATCTCTCTCCTCTGATTTCTTGATCACTTTTATTTTGATCGCTTTATCCAATCTTTCTACTGCTGATATCATTTATCATTCTCAACAGTTATTAGTCATCACTAATACTTAACTTTCGTTAACTATTAGACAAGGCTAATTGTTAGAAAGACCTAACATGATGTCAAAAAAATTATTCCACTACAATCATTTCGGCATCTGCTTTACGTAAGGATAATTCATATCCTCTTACAGTTACTTCTACAGGATCTCCCAGAGGTGCAACTTTTCTTACATAAATTTCCACGCCTTTAGTGATTCCCATATCCATGATTCTTCTCTTGACCGGACCTTCACCGGTAAGTTTCTGGACTTTAACGGTCTCTCCAACATGAACTTCTTTTAATGTCTTCAAGTTTCTTTCCCTTCTTTCCCCGGAGCGTGTCTGAAAAATCATTTCCACAATCTATACGCTCTGGAATTTTATTTTTCTTTCAGGAAGAAATTATGGTTCAGACCATAATTTTGCTTGCCATATCTTTTCCAATGGCAACCCTGGATTCTTTAACATTAACGATCAGGCTTCCGTTAATCTCAGAAACAACCGTGACAACTCCTCCTACTACGAAGCCGAGCTCCTCAAGATGTCTCTTCACTTCTTCTTTGCCTCCGATCCTTTTGATTGTAAAAGGTTCACCTGCATTTACCATTGATAACGGCATTTCTTCATCCCTTCCTTTGCATTTAATAAGTGATAAACATTATCTTTATCATGTGGTTAGTGTATTCTAATTTCGGTTAGATGTCAATAACTTTATTGAAATTCTTAATGATAAAGTTTTTCATCTTAAAACATTAATATTTTTTTTCATTAATTCATCACTATATTATGCAATATATACAAGAAAAGTATTTATCAGCAACGTGCTTCAAGAATACCGTTAAGTGCATTTCCGCTGCTGGTATGGCAGCGCACAATATCTG
>ENA-OPCB01000660-OPCB01000660.1-human-gut-metagenome-genome-assembly--contig:-NODE-660-length-22178-cov-3.687972_pt1 | contig 22178 bp, 19 predicted proteins | sample MGYA00241561_ERZ501473 | MGnify/ENA primary metagenome ERZ501473 (study PRJEB25962, sample SAMEA2042519) | human gut metagenome | biome: human gut; feature: human-associated habitat; material: faeces... | reverse complement strand
TATTTGGTAAGACTAAATAACATTCGTGCGGGGGGATGTTATATAGTCTTACCAAAAAGAGGCAAAGTTTGGAACTCTCGTTTCCGAATATAACCTTTACAAGAAAAAATAATACGATGAAGCATTTCTATCATTATTTGTTGACCGTTTTTCTGGCAGGGCAAGTACCTGGATGGGGGCAGAACGCAACGGAAAAGAAACACATCTTCGTGAACGACAGTATAACCGTAGATCTTCCGGAGGTGTTTGTAAAAGCGGAACGGCCGCTGGTGAAAGTGTCGGAAGGCAAGTTGCAGTACGACATTCCGAACCTGGTAAAAGATAAACCGGTCGATAACGCTTTTGATGTGATAGGCGAATTGCCCGGTATACAAAAAGATGGGGATAAGGTGTCGATTATCGGAACCCCTTCGACCTCGATCCTGATCAACGGACGCAAAAGTTCGATGACAGCGGAACAATTGGCTGGCTTATTGAAATCCACATCTTCATCCAAAGTAAAACAAATAGATGTGATGTATAGCACGCCTCCCCGGTTTGGCGTGAAAGGTGCATCCATCAATGTCGTAATAGAAAATGACAAATCTTTGAAAGACGTGCTGAAGGGGGAAATCTCTTTGACGGGTAAGCAAGGTTATTTCTTTTCTCCATCCGGTCAGGCGAACCTTTCGTATATCGGGAAGAATTACTCGGCTGATATCTCTTATTCGGCCGCTTATGATCATGGACGCCAGGAAGAGGAAATGATTGCCCGACCGACTGTAAACGATCGCCCGTACGATATTAGGCAGGATGACTGGTATAATAATGTAAGCCTTTCTCACAATATACGGGGAGCTTTCGATTTCGATTTGAAAAGTAAAGACCGCTTGTCACTTTCCTATACCGGCCGTTTTTACGACCCGGATAAAGTATCGAGAAGAGGCGCGTTGACCGAGTTTGTCGATATCCGGCGGGTAGAGACGGAGCTGGAATTGTCCGGCGCTTCGAATCTGCATAATGCCCGGATGGATTATATCGGTCATAAAGGGTTCAGAGCCGGGATGGATTATACTTTTTATAAGAATGACGACAAGCAACATTTGGTTAATGACTTTGAAAAAGAGGAAGAGCAGACAATCTCAACTCTGTCTTCCCAGCAGGTACAACGTGTTGATCTTTATATGAACGACAGTCGTAAATTGAAAAAAGAATGGATGTTGGATTACGGAGTAGATGCTTCTTTTTCCGATACCCGTAACGAGTCCGGTCAGTCGATCAATGGTGGGAATGCTCCTGAAGGAACTTTCCGCCTTAAACAAAAAGATTATTCAATGGGTGCTTTTGCCAGTTTTACGAAACAATTCGGGAAAAAGGTTTCATTGAATGCATCCCTTTCCTTGCAGTATTATAAAGCATCCGTCGATTCGGCAGGAAAGAAAAAGACATTATGGAACAGGGCCGGCCTTTTCCCTCAATTGAATTTTACTTACAAGGTGGCTCCGTCCGGTATGCTGATGTTTTCCTTTTCGAGTGATAAAACCTATCCGTCCTATTGGATGACTACTCCTACTACCTATTATATGAATGTCTACAGTTCTATAATCGGGAACCCGGACCTGAAGCCGCAGCTCTCTTATTCGATGCAACTGAATTATGTCCTGAAGAGCAAGTATGTATTCGGCTTATTTACAAATATACAGCCCGATAAAATACAACAGATGACGTACCAGCGCCACGATGAGTTGAGGTCCGTATTCCAGACAGTGAATATGGATATCTACAATATGTACGGAGCGGTCGCCGTCATCCCTTTCAGGCCTTTTGATTTTATGAGTTCCAGGCTGACGCTGATGGGCTGTGCCATTCATAACAAAGGGACGCTTTATGATGTCTTTTTCGACCGTAAAAAACTGTTTGGCCGGGCCGAATTGAACAATACCTTCTACCTGACCGAAGACCGGAACTTGTTGTTGGAGTTGCGGGGCTATTGTATATCTCCGGTCATACAGGGATTGTATGATGTCGATCTGATATACAACGTGTCGGCCGGTCTGACCTGGACATTCGCGAAAAAGAAGATGCGCCTGACGGTTCGGGGTAATGATTTGTTCGAGGGAGGCAATCCCGTTACCCGTGTGGATGAACAGGGGCAGAAAAGCCGCATGAAACTGTGGCAGGATAGCCGGAATGTGACACTGACATTACGGTATAGTTTCGGTGGCTACAAAGAGAAAAAGGCAAAAGAGGTAGACACTTCACGTTTGGGGACGGGGATTTGATATGCTTGCTGTCCAAATACCGGGATGAATCAACTGATGGCGGAAATGTTGGGAGGTATAGTAAATAAGTCTTGAAGAACAATTGTTTGTGTTATTATATTTTATACCTTTAGCGCTGACTTGCTAATGCTATCCTGTACCTCTTAGTTAGTTATCCTGTACACCCTGGTAAACCATCCTGTACATCTTGACCGATTATCCTGTACAGGCTGTTGTTACTGAGTGGTTACTAATAAGATATAGGATGGTAACCTTTGAGATAAATCGTGTTAATGTTAAATCTAATAGAAAGATAATAGTATGGCGGTAAGATACAAGCTGACAAAAATCAATGACAATATTACTGATAATAAGACGGTAAAGTATTCGGTAACGACGGTAAGCTATGACAATGTGAATTTGGATGCTTTAGCCGAGCAAATAGCCGGATCCAGTACATTTTCCTACGGCGAAGTGAAAGGACTTGTGGAAAATCTGACTATTCTGATTGCGGAAGCTCTGGAAGGCGGCAATACCGTGACGATCGACGGTTTGGGAACATTTTCCGTAACTGCCCGACCCAACCGTGAAGTGGAAGATCCGTTGAAAATCCGTGCCGAATCTATTAAGCTGAAAGGAATTGGCTTCAAACCCAGCCCGAAACTGAAGGAGAGGCTGAGAAGTATTGAGTTTACGAGGATGAAATAGGTTTTATACATAAAGTTTACGGGAAGTATTTGCCATTTGCAATCTTACCAGGTAATAATTTGTATAATAGTTTGTTATTCCATTGCAAATATCTTTTTGAGTTTGCAATGGAGTTTGTCATTAGTCATAAAACAAAAGTTGCACAAATGAGTCCGGATATGAAAATAACACAAGTGAAGAGTAATGGTAAGTCTTTGAAAAATATAGAGTTGCCAGATGTGATGACTGCGATAAGATCCGGCGAACAAGCCAGGGTGGTGAATGAACATCGGGGGATATTATCCTCTTCAATGCCTGGCGATCGGAACATTCATGCGACGGATATTCCTGTTTTGCTTTTTGCCGCCCGGTTCAGGAAAAAGGAAAGCAGGATAGAGTATCAGGTGTATAACGGGCTGGTGCTGATGGATGTCGGCAATCTGGCGGATAGGGAAGAGGCCGTGGAGGTGAAGCGACTCGCTTCCTTAGCCCCGCAGACAATGGCTGCCTTTGTCGGTTCGAGCGGGAAGAGCGTGAAAATACTGGTTCCTTTTGTGTTGCCCGACGGTTCCCTTCCGGAAAAGAGGGAGTTGGCCGAGTTGTTTCATGCGGTGGCCTACAGGCGTGCAGTGGCCTTTTATCAGGCTCATCTGCAACGTCATATAGAGATGGGGGAGGAGGCATCGTTGGAAAGAGGATGCCGCCATTCTTTTGATCCTGGTTTATATTATAATCCGTCGGCCACACCGTTGATTCAGGAGCAACCGATGCAGATGCCTGCCGAACCGACCTATCGGGAGGTGGTGGCCAAAGAGGAAGATCCGCTTTTGCGCATGATGCCCGGATATGACCGCAGTCGTATCGTTTCCCGTTTTTATAATGCCTGTATGTTGGACGCCCTCGAAAAGACGGGTGGCTTGGATGAAGGAAAAGAGGTCAGGCCTTTCCTGACAAGGTTGGCTGAAAATTGTTTTCGCTCCGGTATTCCGGAAGAGGATGTGGTTCGCTGGACAAAGATTAGCCGGAATCTCGAACTGTTTGAAGAGGAGATCCGGGAGACGGTTCACATGGTGTACCAACTGTCGAAGTGTTTCGGGAAGAAGCCGGTGATGCCTGCCGAGCAACTGCTTTCGATAAAGACGGACGAGTTTATGAAACGGCGGTATGAGTTCCGGCGGAATATGCTGGCAGGCGAAGTGGAGTTCCGGGCAAGAGGTTCGTACTATATCCATTTTGCCCCGGTTACCGAAACGGTTCTAAATAGCATCGGTCTGAATGCGCAGGCCGAAGGGCTGGCTCTTTGGGATCGCGATGTGAAGCGGTATGTTTATTCCGACAGGGTTCCGGTCTTTTATCCGTTGGAAGATTATCTGGAATATTTGCCGAAGTGGGACGGTAAGGATCATATACGTGCACTGGCCGATACGCTGCCGACCGCTAATGCCCAGTGGCGCAATCTGTTTTATATCTGGTTCCTGAGTATGACCGCCCACTGGTACAGGCGCGAGCATTTGCATGCAAACAGTTCGTTGCCTTTGCTGGTCGGTCCGCAGGGATGTGGCAAGTCCACCTGGTGTCGGAATTTGTTGCCGCCTTCGCTTCGTATGTATTATACGGATAGCATTGATTTCAGTAACAAACGGGATGCCGAACTGATGCTGACTCGTTTTGCCTTGATCAATATCGATGAATTCGATTCGGTCAGTTCCGCTTACCAGAGCTTTTTAAAGAATGTCTTGCAAAAGCCGGTTGTCAACGCTCGCCAGCCTTATAAGCGAAGTATTCAGGCATTGCACCGGTATGCCTCTTTTATCGCGACCTGCAACAATTACGATCTGTTGACCGATCCGACCGGAAGCCGGCGTTTTATCTGTATCGAGATATCCGGTACGATAGATAATTCAACGTCAATAAACTATGAACAGTTGTATGCCCAGGCAGTGGCTGCTTTAAAGAATGGCGAACGTTATTGGTTTACTTCCGAAGAGGAGTTCTCGACAACTCGTAACAATGAAGTATTCCAGCAACTGCCTGTCGAAGAACAGTTGTTTCTTCAGTACTTTCGTGCCGCCCGGCCGGGAGAGGAGAGTCTGGAATTATCCGCCATTGAAATTCTCCAGTATCTGCAAAGTGAAAGTGGCATTAAGTTGGGCAATAAACGGTTGACCTACTTCGGCCGCCTGCTCCAGAAGAATAAGATCCCTTCACGCCGCACGATGAAAGGAACTTGCTATTCGGTGGTGAAGGTGGGATAATGTAGGGTGGATAACAAATGTTATTGCAAATGAAAAAGAGTTTGCAATGAAGTAATAGATTGTTATATAGCTACTTATAGGTCGCTATTGCAAATGGCGAATGGATAGCAGAAAATTATTATATGAAATGATGAAAGAACAAGATTTTATAGCGCATGTCAGAGTAGAAGAGGATGCTTTCCGGATACAGACGGTGAAGGAACATTCAGTCGGTACGGCCACATTAAGCGAATCGTTTGCATCTGTTTTCGGGGCGGCGGCTTGGGGAAAGCAGAATGGCTGGTGGCATGATATGGGGAAATATACAAAGAATAGTTTTCAACCTTATATCCGTAACGCATCCGGCATGGCAGTGGAACAGAAAGTAGTGGATAAACCCGACCATTCCTCGGCTGGAGCGATTCTGGCGAGAGAAAAATTGCCGGGTTATTATCCTCCATTGGCTTATTGTATAGCCGGACATCATTCGGGATTGCTGGACTGGACTTCTTCCGGGGAGGCCAATTTGAATAGACGTCTGTCTAAAACAGATTGCTACCAGGAGATGCTGAAAGATGCACCGGAAGAGATGCAAGAGGTGGTTGCTTCGTTAGACCAGCCTTTGATTGATGATTTTGAGAAGGATATACATCAATGGATTCGCATGTTGTTCTCTTGCCTGGTTGATGCCGACTACTTGGATACGGAGCGGTTTATGCATCCGGAACAAGCAGCCAGGCGTGGGCAATATGATTCTATGGAAACGTTGAAGGATCGGTTTGATGTCTATATGGAATCGCTTACGGCAAATGCACCAGCATCTTTCATCAATGAGAAACGGGCGGCTATCCTGTCCCGTTGCCGGAAGATGGCCGAGAGCCTTCCCGGCTTTTTTAGCCTGACAGTTCCGACAGGTGGGGGAAAGACATTGGCGTCGATGGCTTGGGCACTCCTCCACGCCGTTCGTTACAAAAAAAAACGGATTATCATCGTTATTCCTTATACGAGTATTATTGTACAGACGGCTGCCGTGCTCCGGGATATTTTCGGAGCGGAGAATGTGGTGGAGCATCATAGTAATTTGCAACAGGATAGTAACGACGAACGGTCCCCTTCTTTGCTGGCAACGGAAAATTGGGATGCTCCGATCATTGTGACGACAAATGTGCAGTTCTTTGAATCGCTGTATGCTTGCCGCACTTCGCGATGCCGGAAATTGCATAATATCTGTAACTCTGTTGTTATTCTGGATGAGGCGCAGATGTTACCGGTTGAGTTTTTGCACCCCATACTGGATGTCTTGCAGAGCTTGCAAGCCTCTTTTAAAGCCAGTATTTTGTTTACTACGGCCACATTACCCGTTTTTTCCGGTCGGATCGGAACAGGACCGGGGGCTTTTGACGGACTGAAAACTCCCGTGACAGAAATTACTTCTGTGCATGATAATTTGTTTGAGGCTTTTAAACGGGTGGAGCTGCATTGGCCGGAACCAGGCACAACCACTAACTTCGATGAACTTGCCGACGAGCTGTCCGGGTATGATTGTGTGCTATGTATTGTAAATACCCGTAAGGACGCGCGCGAGCTTTACCGGCGGATGCCTGAAGGAACTTTACATTTGTCGCGTATGATGTGCTCCGCGCATATCATGGAAGTTATAAAATTGATCAAGCAGAAATTGAAGGACAATGAACCAGTCCGTGTGATAAGTACGCAGTTGGTTGAAGCCGGGGTAGATATTGATTTCCCTGTAGTATACCGTGCTTTTGCCGGTCTGGATTCAATCATACAGGCGGCAGGAAGATGTAACCGGGAAGGCAAATTGAATCATGTGGGTAAATTAGGTCAGGTTTTTGTCTTTAATTTGGAGAATACTCTTTTGCGTGGTTTGATGGGAAAGGGAGCGGCTGCTTTGCGGGAGATACTGTCTGTTTCCGATGGGAGCGACTTGTTTTCTCCGGAGTGTATGGCTCAATATTTCAGCTTATTCTATAGCAATTGTAACACCTTTGATAAGGCTAATATAAAAGGTCTGTTATATAAAGGTTTTGCAGAAATGCACTTTATGTTTGCAACTGCTGCAGAGAAGTTCCGGTTGATAGACGATAAAGACTCGGTATCCATCTTGGTCGGCTATGGTGATGGTGCAACCTTACTGGAGGAACTGAAGCGGATTGGCCCGGAATTTTGGTTGTTACGTAAGCTACAGCAGTATAGCGTATCCATTAGAAAATGGGATTTCGAACAGTTATGTAAACAGGGAACAGTGGGAGTGTATGCTGGGATTTTTATATTGGAAGATGGAAGGTGTTATGATGAACGGGCCGGATTGGTTTTGGACGGTGCTTGGGTAGAGGAACTACTGTTGATGTGATAGGTGTTACAGATTGAGTTGGTTATAATAGTGCGTTTGGATTGAAATGTGTCTGAATTACAACAATAACATTACCGTCGCATCCTTTACGGGTGCGACGGCTATGACACGTGTATCAACTTCTGGCCAATGCACGTACCTATATAAGGTACGACAGACTCCGAAGGACACGCGTACCGGTTGTCAACTGTTTCAATCCACGTACCTATATAAGGTACGACCAAGTATGACAGCTCTTTCAACGGCTCGTCCATTGTTTCAATCCACGTACCTATATAAGGTACGACCAACAACCGACTATATGTTATAAAACATATAACGGTTTCAATCCACGTACCTATATAAGGTACGACAAACGGTAAGACCGTCCTTTAAATTACCGTCAGTTTCAATCCACGTACCTATATAAGGTACGACTACCGCTATACTTAATAATAAGCGTTTTGACCTTGTTTCAATCCACGTACCTATATAAGGTACGACAATGATTCATTTGATGGCAATAGATGTACAATATAAGTTTCAATCCACGTACCTATATAAGGTACGACGCTTCCATATCCTCTAAAGGGGGTAAATTCAAAGTTTCAATCCACGTACCTATATAAGGTACGACAAAGCGGCATATTCAAGTATGTTTACCCGTTCCTGTTTCAATCCACGTACCTATATAAGGTACGACATATCACGCTTTCGACCTCCCTACTCTTTTCCATGTTTCAATCCACGTACCTATATAAGGTACGACAAAAGGCCTTGGGCTTTGATCGTATTTATATTCGTGTTTCAATCCACGTACCTATATAAGGTACGACATGAATTGGGAATAAGGAGTAAGAGACAAACAGGTTTCAATCCACGTACCTATATAAGGTACGACGCAGGCCCTATTATGGCTACTCCTACCGCTATGGTTTCAATCCACGTACCTATATAAGGTACGACTTTCTTTCCCTGCATTATCCTGTCTATCCTTTACAGTTTCAATCCACGTACCTATATAAGGTACGACTTGCAAACTTATTACGCTACTGTTATCACTGTCAAGTTTCAATCCACGTACCTATATAAGGTACGACATAGCATTAGCTCCAAGTGTTTTATCCGTCTCAAGTTTCAATCCACGTACCTATATAAGGTACGACCATTTTTCAGGATCATCTTCTCCTGCCACAATAGTTTCAATCCACGTACCTATATAAGGTACGACCGCACCTCTTTTTATTACACTTACATACAATCCTGTTTCAATCCACGTACCTATATAAGGTACGACGGAACGGTTTTTTGTGTTTTATTCCTGTTTTATCAGTTTCAATCCACGTACCTATATAAGGTACGACAAGGCCTTGGATTTTGATCGTATCTACATCCGTGTTTCAATCCACGTACCTATATAAGGTACGACTATTTGGAAAGAATCTTTTGTTAAGACGCATGTTGTTTCAATCCACGTACCTATATAAGGTACGACGCATCAATAGTCAGGGCATATTCCATTCTCGTAGTTTCAATCCACGTACCTATATAAGGTACGACAGAGCACGGAGATTTCTGATCACTTTTAAGCGATCAGTTTCAATCCACGTACCTATATAAGGTACGACCTTCCCTACCTAAAACCGTTTTTTCTATCGACGTTTCAATCCACGTACCTATATAAGGTACGACCGGCATTTTCTCGACTGTTATGTTCTTTACATATCGTTTCAATCCACGTACCTATATAAGGTACGACTGAATATCGAGGGTACTTCTGCTCGTCAGACTGCTGTTTCAATCCACGTACCTATATAAGGTACGACGCAAGTGTTTTTAATAAGATCGGTGACGTTAAAAGTTTCAATCCACGTACCTATATAAGGTACGACCGAATCCGTAGCGGAAGCATACACATAACCTCCAGTTTCAATCCACGTACCTATATAAGGTACGACATCTGTTTGTGGTTTTGTCGGTCGCTTGATAAGGTTTCAATCCACGTACCTATATAAGGTACGACAAAGAAAAATATGAAGCAAGACCTTGTGTCTGGTTTCAATCCACGTACCTATATAAGGTACGACTTTCCGCTCTTTTAATAGGGTCTTCTATCTGATAGGTTTCAATCCACGTACCTATATAAGGTACGACAATAATATGTTTTGACAACAAAAGTAAATGTAAGTTTCAATCCACGTACCTATATAAGGTACGACACAGACTGGCAACAGAGGATACTGTCGCTTATTCGGTTTCAATCCACGTACCTATATAAGGTACGACGGCAAAAAAAGCGGTTTTCAACGACATTTACCGTTTCAATCCACGTACCTATATAAGGTACGACATATTCTTTAACTGTTCAAGGGCAAGATACATCTTGTTTCAATCCACGTACCTATATAAGGTACGACCAACCATATCCCGTTTTAATACCAGCATCAAAGGTTTCAATCCACGTACCTATATAAGGTACGACGCTGACGGCACTTATACCCCTGTTGAGATTGCTGTTTCAATCCACGTACCTATATAAGGTACGACTAGTAGCATTATCGGCAGTAAGATGATGGTCCGTTGTTTCAATCCACGTACCTATATAAGGTACGACTTCTCCAAAGGCTGTACGCATGGCTTGTCCTGCGGTTTCAATCCACGTACCTATATAAGGTACGACATATTTTTCTTGTTGTAGTCAATATTGTATTTAGCAGTTTCAATCCACGTACCTATATAAGGTACGACATCCACTACTTTCCACAAACTTGCAGTAGCCATAGTTTCAATCCACGTACCTATATAAGGTACGACTCAAAAGGTGGTTGCCCTTCCTCAATCATCAAAGGTTTCAATCCACGTACCTATATAAGGTACGACTGCATTACAAATAATGCAAACATTTACAGTCTGTTATCAATGCATTTATGCGATAATAAACTTTTTGGATTTTTTATTGATGAAATAAAACTAATAGGAGTGTTTAATAGGCTAATAATCAATGATTGCGAAAACTCCAGCTTTTTGTTAATGCTTAATGTTCGCAAACAGTTATATTATAAGTTCATCTTCTACATTATAGGATGTGACGACACCTATGTATTCAACTCTTTTAGAATAATTATTTCCCAAGAAATAGAAACGAATACTATCTTTTTTATGATCGATGATATCCGATAGTTTTAATCTTAACTCGGTAAATTGAGCAGGCGAGACAGAGCATTCAAAAACGGAATTTTGGACGCGTTGGCCATAATTCAGGCATTGACGTGCTACCTGACGTAACCTGCGCTGTCCGTCGGAAGTCATCGTTTCTACGTCATATGTAACTAGAACATACATGAACTTACTTCATTAAAAAGACCGGATAATTATCTAAATCGTTTCTCAAAAAACGAGCTAAAAGCATCGCCTGAATATATGGGATCAGTCCTATCGGTACGGATTCATTTAAGTAGGGGTGGATTATTGTCTCTTTTTTTCTCTTCTGCCAAGCGAGTAAGACTCCCTTTCTGATATCTTCATCCATTACAATCCCGTTATCTCCGTGTTCGACAAAACCTTTACCGGATATCTGTTTACGATTAATTAAGGACAAAACCAACCTGTCTGCCAGGTAGGCTCGTAACTCTTCCATCATATCTAACGCTAAACTCGCTCTTCCTGGTCGATCGGTATGTAAAAAGCCTACGTATGGATCAAGTCCTACTGTTTCCAATGCAGACTGTACCTCATGATTCAGCAATGTGTAAACGAATGACAATAGAGCATTTACTTTGTCTTTGGGCGGTCTTCTGTTCCTCCCGTTAAAAGGAAAATCCTCACATTGCGATATGATCATCTGGTTAAATACAGAGAAATAAGTTGTAGCGGCTTCTCCCTCTATACCTCTTAATGTATCGGAGGACTCAGCAACTAAAGCCTGATTCTTTGATCTCTTTAACTTTTCAGATACGGATAAAAACAAGGATAGCTGTTTGTCGGAAGAAATGTGATCTCTTTTGAAACGATCGATAACCGTCCGGGAATTTGCTATCTTTCCTGCAATAAAAAGCCGACTGATTTCCAGTGATTTATTTGCATCGTCGGCAATCCTGTATTGTGTTCTTCGTAAAAGGACATTTCCTTTTGTCGGACCGGAGACTCTACCTTGAAACTGTCCATTAGCACTTAAAAAACATAATCCTACATTTCTTTCAGCACACATCTTCATTAATGCCGGAGAAGCACCTATATATCCGAATGTGACAATACCTTCTATATTTAAAACCGGAATTCTGAATATATCTTTTTCCTTAACCCTAATTACAACGTTTTCTCCATCTTTAGTTAAATAGGCTTCAGGAGTAGTTACATACAATGTGTTCAATAATTTTCTCATATTTTAATCGTATAACTGGGACAGGTAAGTATTCACTTTCGGTGTTTTTGTCAGTACTTTAGGCATACATACGTCACATAAAGAACATGACTTGCAATGCGCTTTGTATATTGCCGGCGGAAGAACTTTTTGCTCGTATAGCTTGTGCATTTGGACACATTTATTTTCAACCAGTTTCCGTAATTCTTCAGTAAACTGGACCTCTTCTCGGTGGCGAGTTTCCCCATAATACAAAAAGCCTTTTTCTATGCTGACGTTATACATCTCTTCCAGGCAAATCGCTTGTGCGCATAGCTGGACTTCATCTATCTGATCTTTTTTAGGTTTGCCTCGTTTGTATTCGACCGGAATTAATTGCCAGAATCCCGGATATTTAGGATGTCTTATTGAATTTTGTCCGGAGGTGGAAGCGACCATCTCTACTACATCAGAGATACCATAAAGTCCCAGCCGTCTGGAGACAAGCGTTACGGATCTTAATGTTACTATGCCTTTATTGCGGTTCATCAAGGTAGGATCATCGACTTTTTGATGCATCCAGTTTCCTTCAATAGTGAGGTTGTTTTCCGCCCACTGTTGTTCGATATGTATAAGGGCCCATTGACGTTTACAGAAAGTTATGTGTTGGATTCCGGAAAGCATCAACAGGTCCTCATCTCCGTATTCTATCATATCATGTCCAGAACTTCTACACCTTCCGGTAGTTTATCCTTGTCGATGGTAACAATATAATCGTCGAACGAACGGGGTGGGCGTTGGTCATCCTTAAGTTGAACCTTCACTAAACCGAATAAAGAATGAGCTGAAGCATTACCTAATGCTGTACTGTGTTTGAATACGATCAATTTGCGGGCATTCATCATTCCTCTGGCTGCTGAATGGTCGTGATCGAACATGTTTTTCAATGAATCCCAGAATAAGTTCAGGTCATCTTCATTGAATCCGGTTTGTGCGGCTAAATGAGCGGAAATAAATCCGTTAGCTTTATATAGTCCGTAAGGAACTGTAAATTTACGTCCCATAGTGCGGTTATCTCCACTCTGTTTTTTAGCCTCATCCTCCGTAGCCACAGCCATACGGGTTATACTATGTTCGGCAGTAACAATCGGACTGATGGAACGGGCAAAAGTAAATTGGATAGGGCCACGAACCTGTCCGGCATTTTCGCCTGTACTTAGTACGGCTCCAAATGTCCTTATGTCATAAAAGTTTCTGCACATCCATTGCCGAGCAGCCTCTGTTTTATCTCCTTTCTCTTTTATATCTTTAACCCCTTCCTGTTTATGAGCGTCTGCGATCAGATTATTCAATACCGCTTTCTCTTTAATGAATATATCATACAGTCTTTCTCCTCCTTTTACTATTTGAACAAAGTTCCGGACTTTACGCTTCAGACAGACATCGGAAACCAGGCCTTCACCTGTTTCCGGATCAACTCTGGGTAAATTTCCGGCATCGGGATCACCGTTCGGATTACCATCCTGTACATCAAATAAATAAATGAAGTCGTAACGATTGTTTATTGCTGTTTCCATATTTGTATAGTATTAATTTTTTTCTTTATCTGTTGTTGTTTTATATAAATCTTCTCTTTGATGGTAATAACCGATTGCGAAACGCGATTGGTCGTCCATCGATAAATATTTAGGTAATCCGTTACTATCCAGGTTGGTGATAACACTTTGCAATAATTTTTCATAATAAACAGATTTCCCGGTATCAAATTTTGCAAGGTGATGTCTGGATAAAGACAACAAGCGGCCGAATACAGTTGTCGGGGTTGTCGACGCTGCACCGTAGTAACGCTCTTTGATCGTAGAATTTGCTCCTGGGATAGCATCACTCTGGATCTTTTCAAGGATAGCAAACAAGCGGCCACATAAGTACGCTTGGTTTTTATTTTCTAAATCTAATGCCATTTGAATTTCTTTAGGTGGATTATTATGATTTCTGAATTTTCTATTTAAGTAGGCTTTGAGTATAGCGGCTCTTATCGACGTTATATTCCGGTCTGCTTTGATTCGTATCAGACATTGCATCTGCAATGTGGTCGGGTAGGGTTGGTTATCCCATATGCTTTGACTTAAATCGCTGGCTAAGCAGGGAGGCAGATTTTCCATTTTATTTAAGGAAGCAACTTGGGTCAGTAAGTTGAATAAAGAAAAATAGGCTCTTTGATTCTTGCTTTTAATGATTTCCAAGTCCTTAAAATGTTGTCTGATGTGACTGGCAAATTCGCCTACTGTTCCTTGTCGCCAGAATCTAACGGAGATACGGGCGGCATTAGGAGATAAACCTAACACGTAAAAGGGAGTTTTGTCCTCGTCATTCAATACTCCCGAGAACGGGGACTTCAAGAAGTCTCTGATAACTTCCGTGTTTTTATCCGGATCATCTTTGGGAGGAGATGTAAATATGAAACAGAAACATTGCTCCAACTTTGTCGGTTTCTGAGACCAGAAAACAACGGATGTGTCATGCAAGCGATATTTGTTAGAGGAATCTTTTCCCAATAAAGAATTTAAAGCTGTGGTATAAGCAGCTTCCGCTTCTTTTGAAATGGGTGCGTTCATACCTTGCTCTTTATAATAAGAATCGTAACCCGATTTCTTTTGAAAGCCAACCAGTTTAGCTCCGCTCTTACCCCCGGGTATGGCTATGGCACTATTGAGTATGGCTATCGGAGCCTTTTTTCCGGTGATGAGGCATATCCCTGTAGGTTCATCTTTGTCTGAACAGTCTTCTATAGATGATGTTACATCCGGATTTGCAGCCACGATAGTATTGTTTCCTGCTACTTTAAAGGAGATGTTTGTCCCGTCTTTTTTGATACATTCTTCCCATAAAGGGTCCATTTTTATACGTTGAAGATTATCAGGATTATCGTAAAATTTGGCTACTGCTTGAATCTCTTCATTGGAAGGATACATTTCGGCAAGCCGCCTGACCTCCTGAACAAAGGTTTTATTTTGTTTAGCGGCATCGTCCAGTGCTTTTGGCATTCCTTTATCATCCGTATTTTTAGGTTGGGCTAACACATATCCGAAATGGTCCCAAAATACATTTGCCGTTTGCCAACTGTTGCTGCCGGTACGTCCTTTACTTTTGACGACCAGGTATTTTTTTGCTCGTTTCTGTTTTCCTACCCCCTCGGTGGTATCCTGTAGTTCTAAAAAATTCCCTTTTTTATCTATCAGAATAAGATAAGGTATTTCTTTCCATTCTAATCCATGGGGAGCAATAGTACTCCCCGGATCAGCAGCTTTACGCTGGTAGTATTCGTATAATGCTTGCAAAATCATCGGCGTACCTCCTCACTGTTAATGGATGGAACGATCAAGACTCCTTGTTTCATTATAGCCCTGAAGAACATTGGCTTTGGATCTTTTTCGTTTGTGAAATCCATATCATATAGCATATATCCAAAATCACGATCTTCGGGTATTCCGTTTCCTTTTACCGGATTTTCGATGTATGTGAAATCTGCGGAGAACTCACGGCAACCTAAATAGGGTTGATTGAAACATTGCCCCTTTTTAGCTCTACGTTCGAACATAGCATTATATTTGCCTGGATTTTCGTCAGAGGACTTTGATGGCACTTTCAACATATCTTCTTTCGCTCTATTTCTTATAGGTATAAATTCCAACTCTGCAAAAATTCTATAGCAAACATCTTTTAGTAACAAACTGGATTTTTGTTGCCGATTATCTTCGATGAATAATCCGGATGAACGGGGGCTCATTAAACTTCCAATCTCATTTCTTTTCATGGAAAACCATCTGATTGGATTTAATACTTCTATTCGAGTAATATTCCATTGTATGGCTGGGTTCCAAAATATAGATTCGAAAATAGCTCGGGCAGCAGATGGCGTTATTATGTCGTAGCTAACTCTTTCGACTTTCATCTCCGGACGGGTAAAGCAGGCCATGCTTCCTTTAACCTCAAGACAGTATTCTTTATTTGTATATATCATATGTTTAGGTTAACGTAATATAAGGTGTTTATGCTTTGAGTAATAAGGTATCTTTATAACTCTGTTCAACAAAGATATATTTTATTTTCTAACAAACAAATATTTTAATCCTGTAATCTTCTTGCAAAAAATATTATAAATAGTTGTCCCCGTAAAGGATGCGACATTAAAGACACGTTCAAACGCGCCTTTGAAGAGTGGTTTCAATCCACGCATCTGTAAAAGATGCGACTTATTAGTTGCATTATTACTGTTGTATTCTAAAACGGACGTTTCAATCCACGCATCTGTAAAAGATGCGACTGGCATTGCGAAAAAACTCCTGCACTCTGGTAAGTTTCAATCCACGCATCTGTAAAAGATGCGACTTGACGAGGACGGTAATGCTTATAAGGTTGATTTCGTTTCAATCCACGCATCTGTAAAAGATGCGACATTATGGGATTATTGTATTCCTTTTGAGGGCAATGTTTCAATCCACGCATCTGTAAAAGATGCGACGTAGACGCCAAAAGCGCGCCATTGCTGCACAAGTTTCAATCCACGCATCTGTAAAAGATGCGACTTGGTTTTGCCGGTGACTGTCCATGCTTGGTCGGGGTTTCAATCCACGCATCTGTAAAAGATGCGACTTTAGCTGATCCACCATAATTACGATTCGAATTAGTTTCAATCCACGCATCTGTAAAAGATGCGACAGAGCCGTACTCGCCACACGCGAGATAGCGCAGCGTTTCAATCCACGCATCTGTAAAAGATGCGACGGCATTGCGAAAAAACTCCTGCGCTCTCGCAAGTTTCAATCCACGCATCTGTAAAAGATGCGACTTATACAAAAAGCCTGGTCTTATTTTCAAATTGACGTTTCAATCCACGCATCTGTAAAAGATGCGACCCTATCGCTGTCCACTTCTTATCTATATCTTCTTGTTTCAATCCACGCATCTGTAAAAGATGCGACTATAATATGGAGTCAACATTTCCACGTATAACCTGTTTCAATCCACGCATCTGTAAAAGATGCGACGTATGCTCATTCCGTCAGCCATCAGATTCTATTTGTTTCAATCCACGCATCTGTAAAAGATGCGACCTTTTTAACACCAGATACACCATGTTTCCTCATAGGTTTCAATCCACGCATCTGTAAAAGATGCGACTTCTTTGGTTATCAAACTCTTAAATCCTTTAGGGTTTCAATCCACGCATCTGTAAAAGATGCGACACCCTATCTTCCTTTTGCAAAATTTTACCCTCCGGTTTCAATCCACGCATCTGTAAAAGATGCGACGTTTCTGGTCTCTCTGTCACTCCTTCGGATATTGTTTCAATCCACGCATCTGTAAAAGATGCGACCGGTAAGTCTTTCTCTGAAGGTGGTGCTTTATCTGTTTCAATCCACGCATCTGTAAAAGATGCGACTTCATGCCGATGATGTTTCCGATTCAGACAAAAATGTTTCAATCCACGCATCTGTAAAAGATGCGACATAGACCGCTACCCACCCATCGAATAGTAATAAGTTTCAATCCACGCATCTGTAAAAGATGCGACTGTAGGGATAGTTCCCGTTCCTTGCGGACAAAGTTTCAATCCACGCATCTGTAAAAGATGCGACAAGAAAGCCCTTCCCCTAAAATTCCGCCTAAAGTTTCAATCCACGCATCTGTAAAAGATGCGACAAATCCTCTCCGTCCTTCTTTATAAAAGTAGGAAGTTTCAATCCACGCATCTGTAAAAGATGCGACGCAGCTTCACCATTAGTAGTTATCAGCTTATTGGTTTCAATCCACGCATCTGTAAAAGATGCGACGCAGGACAACTGCATATCTTAAACAAGTTTCTGGTTTCAATCCACGCATCTGTAAAAGATGCGACTTCTTTACAAGGAATCTCGTTCCTTTATGGAGTTTCAATCCACGCATCTGTAAAAGATGCGACTATAATGGTCTGTCTTTGTAAATTCCCGTCCAAGTTTCAATCCACGCATCTGTAAAAGATGCGACCCCTTTTACACTTTCTTCAACGATAGCCTTTTTTAGTTTCAATCCACGCATCTGTAAAAGATGCGACAGATATACTGTCCGTTCTTGTAAGTCAAAGTAAGTTTCAATCCACGCATCTGTAAAAGATGCGACTTGTAACCATATTTCAAATTTTTTAAATTATTAAGGGTTTCAATCCACGCATCTGTAAAAGATGCGACTCACCGGCTATTTCAACAGCATCTTTTCGGCCAAGTTTCAATCCACGCATCTGTAAAAGATGCGACTCTTGTTCCTCTCCTTCCGGTTGTGGTGTAGGCTGTTTCAATCCACGCATCTGTAAAAGATGCGACTCCATGTTTGTGAAAAGCTTTATTGATGACACTTTTAAATTGTAATTTTGCGAATGATAAAGTAGAAAAGCAATAAATGTTCATATTCTCTAAATAAATCTATAAGTGTATGATTTATAGAGGATGCGAACATCCAACGTTTTTTACAATTACTTAGGGTTCGCGTTTTTGTTATTGAAACATAAGTGTAATCATGTTATTTCTAAAGTAATCTGTAACTTTGCTGACAAAGTTAGGAATAGTTTTTATAGATACGATAAATAATGAATAAAAAGATACTTCAGTTAGCGCTTCCTTCTATTGTATCCAATATAACGGTTCCTTTGTTGGGATTGGTCGATGTGGCGATTGTCGGACATTTGGGGGCCGCTTCCTATATCGGGGCGATTGCGGTAGGGGGGATGCTGTTCAATATTATTTACTGGTTGTTCGGTTTCTTGCGGATGGGAACGAGTGGGATGACTTCACAGGCTCTGGGGAGACGGGATCTCCTGGAAGTAACGAGGGTTTTGTTCCGGTCGGTCGGTGTCGGGATTCTGATTTCTCTGGCTCTGCTTCTGCTCCAGTATCAGATACGGGAAATAGCTTTCTTACTATTGGATACGACGGATGAGGTAGAACGGTTGGCTTCCTTATATTTCAATATTTGTATTTGGGGAGCGCCGGCTGTGTTGGGATTGTATGGTTTCTCCGGTTGGTTTATCGGAATGCAGAATTCCCGTTTCCCGATGTTTATTGCGATCACCCAGAATGTCGTGAATATCGTGGCGAGCCTGATCTTCGTCTTTGTGTTCGGCATGAAGGTGCAAGGGGTTGCGACGGGAACGCTGATCGCTCAATATGGAGGCTTCGGGATGGCTGTATTCCTGTGGTTCGTATTCTATCGGAAGCGGTTGAATATTCGTGTTTGCTGGCATGAGGCCATGGATAAGGTCGCTATGCGTCGTTTCTTCCAGGTGAATGGCGATATTTTCTTTCGTACGCTTTGTTTGGTGGCGGTTACTACATTTTTTACTTCTACGGGTGCGAGACAGGGCGATATCGTTTTGGCTGTTAATACATTGCTGATGCAGTTGTTTACGCTTTTCTCCTATATCATGGACGGTTTTGCCTATGCGGGCGAGGCTTTGGCGGGACGTTATATCGGTGCTCGGAACAAAACAGCCCTTAGTCGGATGATCCGTTTGCTGTTTGGCTGGGGGATTGGGTTGTCCCTTTCGTTTACCCTGCTTTATGGAGTAGGCGGGAAAGGTTTTCTCTCCCTCCTGACGAATGACTCTGTTGTCATACAAGAGGCCGGAACCTATTTCTATTGGGTGCTGGCTGTTCCGCTTGCCGGCTTTGCCGCCTTCTTGTGGGATGGTATCCTGATCGGTGCGACAGCTACCCGCCTGATGCTTTATTCGATGTTGGTCGCTTCCGGCACTTTCTTTTTGATCTATTACCTCTTTTTCGGAATGATGGGAAATCATGCATTGTGGATGGCATTTCTGATATATCTGTTGCTTCGTGGTAGTATGCAATGGGTATTATGGAATCGCCACAATGAATTAGCGTAATCGGTCGTATGCCCATTGTGCCGGATTGTTTAATATATAATTGGATATATTATGATACGCTTTTTCATCCTGTATGATATGTTCATAATAATTACGTTGCCATAATTTTTGACCGTGTAGATTAATCATTTTTGTCGATTGATATTTAAAATATCCCACAATATGCCCCAGTGTCACCACGTAGGGGCGGGGTTCGCCCGCCCTAAATGCATCCCGATCGATTTTTATAATCGCATGGAAATGATTTGGCATAATAACATATTCGCAACATTCGATATTGGGGTATTTGTGTTCCAAATCCCAATAACATTGTTGGATTATTTCACCATATGGGTTTAATATCATTTATAACCCTTCCTGTGAATAATCATATCCTTTCAAACGGATACTGTGACGATGGTGGATGTCTGGATTGTACTGTTTCATAGTCGATGGTTGTCTTATTGGCTTAATACGAGTCTAAATATAAGGAAAAAGCCGGAAATCAAGAGAAGATATCCGGCTTTTATGAAATTAGATACGCTCTATTATTGTCTGTAGCTTGCTAATTCGTCGGCATTGAATTTCAAGATAAAGCTGCTGTGTTTTTCCACTTCCGCTTCGACATAATTCAAGTATACGACAGCTGATTTGGCAAACATTTCAGGAGTCTTTGTCGCGTCTTGGATCAGCAGGTGAGCCATGATGCAGTCGGCTGCCATTTCATAAAGGCGACGGGCAACAAAGTCCTGCAATTCCTGGTTCTGCGCTTCCTTCACCTTGTTCATGCAGGCTTCGAACTTATTGGCCATTTCAACCAGGCGGCCTTTCAGCGGTTCCATTTCAGGAGAACACGGGATTGTTTCGAATTCTCGGATGGTAGCCAGATAGGAACCGTTGGTCACGTAACGGATGGCTGCAACTGTCTGCAATTGCGTCGTTCCTTCGTAGATGGAGGTGATGCGGGCATCCCGGTAGATACGTTGACAAGCATATTCCAGCATGAAGCCTGAACCACCATGAATTTGGATACAGTCGTATGCGTTCTGGTTGGCATATTCGGAGTTCATACCTTTTGCCAGCGGGGTGAAAGAGTCGGCTAGTTTGGCATATTTTTTCTGTTCCTGACGTTCTTCCGGAGTCAGCTTGCGTTCACGGGCGATGTCGTCCAGTGCTTTGTAGATATCTACATAACGGGAAGTCTGATACAGTAAGGCACGGCCGGCATCCAGCTTCGCTTTCATGATAGACAGCATGTCGTAAACAGCCGGGAATTCGATAATTGCTTTGCCGAACTGTTTGCGTTCCTTTGCGTAAGCTAACCCTTCGTTGTAGGCGGCCTGGCTCAGACCGACAGACTGTGCGGCGATACCCAAACGGGCACCGTTCATCAGCGCCATCACATATTTGATCAAACCTAATTTGCGATCTCCGCAAAGTTCGGCTTTCGCATTCTTGTAAACCAGTTCGCAGGTAGGCGAACCGTGAATACCCAACTTGTTTTCAATACGGCGGACATCTACGCCACCCTGGCGTTTGTCATAGATGAACATAGACAGGCCACGCCCGTCTTTCGTCCCTTCTTCCGAACGGGCCAAGACCAGATGAAGGTCGGCGTCTCCGTTTGTGATGAAACGTTTCACACCGTTCAGACGCCAGCAATTTTCTTTTTCGTCGAAAGTCGCTTTCAGCATCACGGACTGCAAGTCGGAACCGGCATCCGGCTCTGTCAAGTCCATAGACATCGTTTCACCGGCGCAGATACGCGGAATGAAACGGCTGTGCTGGTCTTCGTTTCCGAATTCATATAATGTCTCGATACAATCTTGCAACGACCAGATGTTTCCGAATCCAGCATCGGCAGCGGCCACGATTTCGGCGCACATGGTGTACGGCGTGATCGGGAAGTTCAAACCGCCGAAACGGCGCGGCATCGTCATACCGTTCAGGCCGGCTTTCACCATTGCATCCAGATTCTGCTTGGTCCCGGAAGCGTATTCCACACGTCCGTTTGCGCAGTGGGGGCCTTCTTCGTCAACTCCTTCGGCATTGGGAGCGATGATCTCACCCGTGATTTCGCCTGTGATTTCAAGCACTTTGTCGAACGAGTCCATTGCATCGGCATAATCCTGCGGTGCATAGTCGAACTCTTCTTTATCTCTGTAATTGCGTTCTTTCAGTTCGCAAATACGTTCCATCATCGGATTGTTCAAGTGATACTTGAGTTCCGGAATGTCTGTATAATAATTTGCCATCTCTTTACTTGCTGTTCTGTTTGTAATACTTAATCATCTTCGGAATCACCTCCTCAACAGTGCCGTTGATCACGTAGTCGGCAATCGTGTTGATCGGAGCGTTCTCGTCGTTGTTGATAGAGATGATGATACCTGCATCCTGCATACCTGCGATGTGCTGGATTTGTCCGGAG
>ENA-OPCB01000658-OPCB01000658.1-human-gut-metagenome-genome-assembly--contig:-NODE-658-length-22266-cov-2.567467_pt1 | contig 22266 bp, 17 predicted proteins | sample MGYA00241561_ERZ501473 | MGnify/ENA primary metagenome ERZ501473 (study PRJEB25962, sample SAMEA2042519) | human gut metagenome | biome: human gut; feature: human-associated habitat; material: faeces... | reverse complement strand
TTAGGAAAACCTGCGCCGGCATACGTTTTTTGGATTCGGGCTGTACCTCGGTGATTTCCAGTACGCCCTCACCGCAAGCTACAAAGAAGCTGTGCTTGCCGGTTTCGATAACGGTACCGGCAGCAGCAGCGCTGTTTTTGTCAGTCATTTTACTGCCCCATATTTTCAGGCCCTTGCCGTTCGGCAGCTTGGTAAAGGTGCTGGGTGCAGGGTTAAAGCCACGGATAAGGTTGTGTACCTCCTGCGCCGTTTTGCTCCAGTCGATATGCTCCATGCTGCGGTCGAGAAGTGTCGCATAGGTGGCCTGTTCGTTATCCTGCGGTTCTGCCACAGCGGTACCTGCAGCAATTTTGTCAATAACCTCGAGCAGCAGCGCCGCACCCTGCTCACGCAGAGCGTCATGCAGCTCGCCCATAGTAGTGTTTTCTGCAATAGGCACTACTACCTTGTCCAGCATAGCGCCAGTATCCATACCGATATCCATCTGCATAATCGTTACGCCCGATTCCTTTTCGCCCTTGATGATGGCATACTGAATCGGCGCCGCACCGCGATACTTCGGCAGCAGGGAAGCGTGTACGTTAATGCAGCCGTATTTCGGCAGCTCCAGAATTTCCTTGCTCAAGAACTGGCCGAAAGCAGCTACAACAATCAGCTCCGGCTGCAGCTCGTGCAGCAGCTCAACAAATTCGGGAGTTTTTACCTTTTGCGGCTGGTAAACAGTCAGGCCCTGCGCCAGCGCATATTCTTTAACCGGTGTTTGCAGCAGCTTGTTGCCGCGTCCCTTCGGACGATCCGGCTGAGTTACTACCGCAAGAATTTCATGCTTGCCGCTTTCACACAGCGCCTGCAGACTGCCTACTGCGAAATCCGGCGTTCCCATAAATACTATACGCATTTGTTTTCCTCCGTATATCTTTCTATTTTTTTCGTATCCCGGTCAGGATTTATCTTAAAGCATCCTCGGGATTTTCCTTCTGCTTAGGCGAAATGGTTTTAGCCTTGTCGATGAACAGAATGCCGTCCAGATGGTCCAGCTCATGCTGAATGCAAATAGCCAGCAGACCGCTTGCGGAAAGCAACATGCGTTGGCCGGTTTTGTCGGTGAATTCGCATTCCACATATTCGGAGCGTTCTACCTCGCCTTCGTAATCAGGCACGGAAAGACAGCCTTCGCTGCCCAGCACCTTGCCCTCGCGTTTAACAATCTCAGGGTTAATCAGCTCGTACAGGCCTTCGCCTACGTCGATAACTACTACGCGCTTGCTTACACCCACCTGCGGTGCTGCCAGGCCTACGCCGTCGGCCGAATACATTGTTTCTGCCATATCACGCAGCAGACGCTGCAATTTTTTATCTATACGCTCTACCGGTTGAGCCACCTCACGCAGCACCGGAGCGCCGGCAATCACTATTTTTAACTTAGCCATTTTTGTTCCTCCTTATATCTATTCCAATAGTTCATTATAACACATTACTACAGGAAAAAACAAATTCTCTGCACAAGCTTCCTCATATATTTAAGTAAAGACTAAAAAGCCTTCTGCATCAGGCGAATTTCGCGTCAGAAGCAGAAGGCTCTTAAGCTTTTTTGTTATTTATTTTTTATAATTGTTTTTATCTGCCATACGGATACCGGTATTTACCAGCTTCTGTGCAGGCTTGCTGCCATCTTTTGCTGCAGCAGCGGCAGCCATCACAGCCTCGTAGCCCATTTTGTACTGATTCTGTACGGCAACGGCGATACTATAGTTCTTGTCCTCCAGGCCAAGCAAAGTCTTTTTACCAAGGTCAAAACCGGTAACGACAATATCCTTGCGGCCTGCAGCCATTACAGCCTCCACGGTTGCATTGGTGGAGCCGTTGTTGCAGGCAATAATGCCTTTAACGTTATGAGTGTTTTTGATTTTTTCGGTAACCAGCTTAAATGCGCCCGCTTCATCACCATAGTTGATAATATAATCATGTTCGATTTTCCAGCTTGCAGAAGCAAATTTACCCCAGTTTGCCATAATGCTATTCAGACGGTCGGAAATCGTAGTGCTGGCCAAGGTGCTGACATGTACCAGAACTGTTGCCTCCTCGGATTCCTTCACACCGTTAGCCTTCATCTGCTCTACCATTTGCTGGCAAACCTCGGCACCAGCTTCCAAGTTATCGGTAAGGAAGGCTGCATCATAATCATTGCTGCTCAATGCGGTATCAACCAGGAAAACCGGCAGCTTCTGCTCACGCAAAGTTTTCGCACTTGCCGTCATATTGGAGCTGTCCGCCGGAGCAAGAATAACTGCGTCCGCCTTTTTGCCGGGAAGCTCCTTGACCATATCGCGTTGCAGCTCCCAATCGCCGTCCTTCATAACGCCGCCGACATAAACGTTAACGTCAGCCTTAGCTGCGCCGTCCTTAATGCCGCGGATAACTTCTTCCCAATAGTTACCCTTCATAACCTTAAGTACGGCATAGACGTTTTTGCGTCCTTCCTTTACTTCCGTCACAGGCTCAAAATCCTGCTTGGATTTGGCGTTCATAACCTTTTGTGTTACCGCGCCCTGTTGCGCATTGTTGCCGCCGCAGCCTGCAACGCCTACAAGCAGTAAAGCCGAGAATAAAACTGCTAATAATTTCTTCATACCCATACTATCAACCTCCGCTTATTTATATGAGTAACATTTCAAAACTTGCTCATATGTTATCAACAATATTATAACACTTTTACAAGAAAAATCAAGCAATTTGTAATCTTTGTTTGTTTTAACCTAAACTCAATAACCACGTAAACATTAAAGAATAATAGACTCAGCAAGCATTGTATTTATCACAAATCAAAGCTGTTTTTCTGCGTTCAAATCAAAGCTAAATATTATTTTTGTCCTCTTTCACTTCACAATAGCTTGCGTCAGGTAAAGATAACTTTACAAAAGCCTCTTTCTTCTCATCAAAGTTTGTGCTATAATCTTTTATTAAGCAAGCAAAAACTGACAACAGTACAGCCCGCTTTATGATAATTTAGGGAGGATTTTTACATATGCTGAACCAGATTTCTTTATTCACCGAAAACAACGAGGGTGGTTTGTTCAAAATCACCACCATTCTTGCTAAAGCCAACATCAATATTTACACCATGCTGGCCAACGACAGTGCGGAATTCGGCATCGTGCGCCTGATTGTGGACAAGGCAGAAACTGCTATCGAAGTACTGAAGGCAGAAGGCTACCAATGCCGTCAGGACAAGGTTATTGCTGTAGAGATGAACGATACTCCGGGTTACCTGGACGGCATTCTTTCCGCTATCCACGGTGCCAACATCGACATTTCTTACCTTTACATTTCCTTTAACCGCGACAATGTTAAGCCGGTAGTAGTTTTCAAAACCAACGAGCCGGAAACTGCCACCTTCCTCATCGGACGTGGCTACAAGCTGCTGGAAACATTTTAATAGCTGAAATATTTTAAAGGCCGCCCGCTGAAGCAGGCGGTCTTTTTGCATGCAAAAAAGCTGCCGCAGCCTTCGCTACAGCAGCTCATACTTATCAGTTTACAGTTCTTCCGCCAGGTCAAGCAACAGTCTTTCCGTCTTTTCCCAACCCAGGCAGGGGTCGGTGATGGACTTGCCGTAAATGCCGTCCTCCCACTTTTGGGCGCCAGCCTCAATGTAAGACTCAATCATAAAGCCCTTTACCAGACGGCGTATATCCGCCGAGTGGCGCATGGAGTGGAGCACCTCATTGGCAATACGCACCTGTTGCAGGTACTGCTTGGAGGAATTGGAGTGGTTGGTGTCAATAAGCACCGCCGGGTTGGCAATGCCGCTCTCCACATACAGATCGTGGAGAATACGCAAATTCTCGTAATGATAATTGGCGTGGTTGATGCCGTGGCGGTCCACACTGCCCCGCAAAATGGCGTGGGACAAGGGGTTGCCCTGGCTCTCTACCTCCCAGCCGCGATAAATAAAGGAATGATCGCCGTGGGCGGCCTTAATGGCATTGATCATCACAGACAGATCCCCGCTCATGGGATTCTTCATACCCACAGGAATATCCAGTCCACTGGAGATCAGCCGGTGCTCCTGGTTCTCTACGCTGCGGGCACCGACGGCCACATAGCTCAGCAGGTCGCTTAAATACCGGTGATTCTCCGGGTACAGCATCTCGTCTGCACAAGACAGCCCGGTCTCCTGCAAGGCACGCAGGTGAATATGGCGAATGGCGCGAATACCCTCGTACATATCCGGCTTTTTACCCGGATCCGGCTGGTGAAGCATGCCCTTGTATCCGGCGCCGGTGGTGCGGGGCTTATTGGTGTAGATTCTTGGAATCAGGATCAGGCGGTCGGATACCTTGTCGTTGACTTTTGCAAGACGGTGGATATAATCGCAGACCGCATCCTCGTTATCTGCAGAGCAGGGACCGATGATAACCAGCAGCTTGTCGCTTTTGCCGGTGAGGACATCGCGGATCTCGGCATCGCGTTTCTGCTTGATCGGAACCAGAGAATCCGGAACCGGATACTGCTCCCGGATTTCATCGGGAGTAGGAAGTTTTCTGATATAATCGAAACTCATGACTTTTCTCCTTCGCAGACGGTGCTGATGAAGCACCATTCTCTTTCCGACTGCATATTTATGCAGAACGGAAGCGTTTTTCATTATAGTATAGGAAAAACGCAGGCGCAAGCCAATTTTATGATTTCGTACCAGTTTCCATGTAGCTTTCCGCGGGCAGATTTCATGCTCGCATGAAAATCTGCTTACGGAAAGCTACAGAGGGAGCGCCGCTTTATGAGCAAAAATAGCTGCAAAGCAGCGGAGAGCATCGAAGATGCGGTTTTGCGAATGGCGCGGGAAACTGTGCGAATGGCGCGGGAAACTGTGCGAATGACGCGGAAAACTGGTTACTGACGCGCAAAAACAGTCAATTCACGCATGCCGCCGCGACAAAACAAAAAACAGCGCCGCTGCACAGAGTATCGTCAGGAGCATCTGCCCGAAGAGCATGCCCTGGAACAGTCCGGGAATGCCGGAGAGCGGCAGGATGAAAAAAACGAAGAACAGACGCACGGCGAGGGACAGGATTTGGAACAGAAAAGTACAGCCTGTTTTTCCAAGCCCGTTTAAAATCGAAAGCAGCGTCGTATTCAGGTACAGAAAAGGGCAGAGAAAACAAAACATCCGAATCAACTGCCCGGCAAGTACGTTTCCAAACAGCGTAGAGCCGATGAAGTTTCCGCACAGAGAAAAGACAGCAGTACAGCCGACGCCGATGAAAAGACAGAAGCAGGTGCACTGGAAAATGGCACTGTAGATGGCGCTTTGGTTATTCGAAGCGTCCGCGCAGGAGATGGTCGGCATGAGCAGGACAGCAATCGAATTGGTCAGCGCGCCGGGAAACAGGATGCAGGTCATCGCCATGCCGGTGTATACGCCATAAGCAGAAAGCGCCTGATGGGAGGAATAGCCAAACAGCTGAAGGCTGACCGGGATGCGGGAGGATTCGATTGTTCCGAGCAGATGCAGGCAGACCCGCGTGGCGCACAGGGGTGCAGCAAAGGAAAACAGTCTGGAAAATAGCTCCGGCCGAGAAAGCTTTAGCGGAAGGCTTTCGGGGAGTTTTTTGGAAAAATGGATTCTTGCGGCAAAAACGGAAACCGCCATGGAAGCGCATTCCCCGATGACAAGTCCGACTGCGGCAAGCTGAATCGTGCAGGAGAGTCCGCGGGCCGCCGCATACTGCCCAAAAAGCAGGACACTGCCGACGCGGAAGCACTGCTCAAAAACCTGACAGAACGCCGGAAGAAAGGATTTTCGGATTCCGTAATAATAGCCGTTGATACACGAATGGATACAGGCGGCGGGAAAGGAGAGCGCGGCGATTTTTAAAAGCGGCGCGCAGCGCGTTTCTTTTAATAAAAAGTCGGAAATAAAATCAGCCTCCCGCCAGACAAAGAGCGTGCAGAGGCACGAAAGGACGAACGAGACGGACAGACCGGTAAGCAATATCCTGCGTTTGGCATAGATTGCTGCTTCCGGTTCTGCGGCGGTAAATTTGGAGATCGAACTCTGGATGGCAGAGGTACACAGCGCAAAGGAAAGAGCGAGCACCGGACTGATCAGCTCATAGATGCCCATTTGCTCCGCACCAAAGGTGCGGGAGAGGAAAATCCGGTAAAAAAAGCCGATGATGCGGCTGAAAACTCCGGCGGCAGTCAGCAAAAGAGCGCCCTTCAACAGATGATTTTTATACATGGCAAAAAACGTCCCGGGAATCCTTACTGAAAGTATACGCGCAGGAACAAGGTGACAGAACAGCCCCTGCAGCGCTGTACATGTGGAAATCAAAAAAAGCGTCGCCCTGCGTATCGGTGGCAAAAGCTGCGGTATGCATAAAACAGTTGCACCGCCTGTTGTTTTACGGTATACTTTCGGTGTCGAAATTGTTTTCAATAACCCAATACACAGGAGAGGATGGTTGTTTTTGATGAGCACAGACAGATATACAAGCCCGTTATCGGAACGGTATGCAAGCCGCGAAATGCAGTTCATTTTTTCTCAGGATATGAAGTTCCAGACCTGGAGAAGACTTTGGATTGCGCTGGCAGAGACAGAAAAGGAACTCGGACTTCCGATCACACAGGAGCAGATCGATGAGCTGAAAAGCCATGCGACCGATATCAACTACGACGTGGCAAAAGCGCGCGAGAAGGAAGTGCGCCATGACGTTATGAGTCATGTGTATGCCTACGGTGTACAGTGCCCGAAGGCGAAGGGCATTATCCATCTGGGAGCAACCTCTTGCTATGTAGGGGATAATACCGATATTATTATTATGGCAAAGGCCCTCGAGCTGGTTCGCAAAAAGCTGTTAAATGTCATCCGCGAGCTGGCAGATTTTGCAGACAAGCAGAAGGACCTGCCGACACTGGCATTTACTCATTTCCAGCCCGCGCAGCCTACGACAGTCGGTAAACGCGCCTCTCTGTGGCTGCAGGAGTTTTACATGGATCTGTGCGATCTGGACTATGTAAAGGATTCCCTGCGTCTGCTTGGTTCCAAGGGTACGACCGGTACACAGGCATCTTTCCTGGAATTGTTTGCGGGAGATCAGGAAAAGGTGGACCGCCTCGATCCCATGATCGCTGAAAAATTAGGCTTTCCCGGTTGCTATCCGGTATCCGGACAGACCTATTCCCGTAAAGTTGATACCAGAGTGATGAATGTGTTGGCCGGCATTGCAGCCAGTGCACACAAGATGTCCAACGATATCCGTCTGTTGCAGCATCTGAAAGAAGTGGAAGAACCCTTCGAGAAAAATCAGATCGGCTCCTCCGCGATGGCATATAAGAGAAACCCGATGCGCAGCGAAAGAATTGCATCTCTGTCCAGATATGTAATGGTGGACGCGTTAAATCCTGCGATCACATCTGCTTCCCAGTGGTTTGAGCGCACGCTGGACGATTCCGCGAACAAGAGAATTTCCATTGCGGAAGGCTTCCTTGCGATTGACGGCATTCTGGATCTTTGCATGAACGTCGTAGACGGTCTGGTTGTATATCCGAAAGTAATTGAGAAACGCCTGCGCAGCGAGCTGCCGTTTATGGCGACCGAAAATATCATGATGGACGCAGTAAAGGCAGGCGGTGACAGACAGGAGCTGCATGAGAGAATCCGCGAGCTTTCCATGGAAGCAGGACGCAGAGTAAAGGAAGAGGGTGCAGACAACCAGCTGATGGCGCTGATCGCACAGGACGAAATGTTCCATCTCGACGAGGCTGCCCTGGAAGCATCCCTTGAGCCCTCCAAATATGTCGGCTGCAGCGCACATCAGGTAGAGCGCTTCTTGAACGACGTGATCCGTCCGGTGTTAAAAGAAAATGAAGCAGACCTTGGTATGAAGGCGGAAATTAACGTATAAGTTATACTTATGAGAAATATAAAATTTATTGATTTTACTTATATAAAAAATCTGCTATACTAAATCAGTAAGATGACATATGCGCTGATGGAACAGCGCGCATAAAGGGATGCCGCTTTTGGCGGCAGAATGAGAGGAAAAATGGTTAAAGCAGTAGTAGGTGCAAACTGGGGCGATGAAGGAAAAGGCAAGATTACAGATATGCTTGCGAAGGAAGCGGATATTGTCATCCGTTTTCAGGGCGGTGCAAATGCCGGACATACGATTGTCAACGATTACGGCAAATTTGCGCTTCATACACTGCCGTCTGGCGTGTTCTACAGCCATATTACCAACATTATCGGCAACGGTGTTGCACTGGATATTCCAAAAGTATTTAACGAGGTCAACCAGCTGGTAGAGCGGGGCGTACCGGCACCGCATCTGATGATTTCCGACAGAGCACAGGTGGTAATGCCCTATCATATTTTACAGGATACCTATGAAGAAGCACGTCTGGCAGGCAAATCCTATGGCTCCACCAAGTCCGGCATTGCGCCGTTTTATTCCGACAAGTTTGCAAAGATCGGTTTCCAGGTCAGCGAGCTGTTTGACGACGCGGTGCTGGAAGAAAAGCTGCAGAAGGTCTGCGCACTCAAAAATGTCCTGTTCGTGAATTTGTATCATCAGGAACCGCTCGATCCCAAAGAACTGTTAAATACCCTGCATGAATACCGCGACATGGTAGCTCCTTATGTGGGCAACGTGTCCGAGTTCTTATATCAGGCGGTCAAAGAAGGCAAAAACATCCTGCTGGAAGGTCAGCTGGGTACGATGAAAGACCCTGACCACGGCATTTACCCGATGGTAACGTCTTCTTCCACACTGGCAGCATACGGCGCAATCGGCGCAGGCATTCCGCCTTATGAAATCAAAAAGATTATCGCTGTTACCAAGGCATATTCCTCCGCAGTCGGTGCAGGCGCATTTGTTTCTGAAATCTTCGGTGACGAAGCGGATGAGCTGAGAAGAAGAGGCGGTGACGGCGGCGAATTCGGCGCGACAACCGGTCGTCCGAGAAGAATGGGCTGGTACGACTGCGTTGCTTCCCACTACGGATGCAGACTGCAGGGCGCGACCGACGTTGCGCTGACCGTTCTGGACGTTCTGGGTTATCTGGATGAAATCCCGGTTTGCGTCGGTTATGAAATCGACGGTCAGGTGACAAAGGAGTTCCCGGTTACCTGCAAGCTGGAAAAAGCGAAGCCTGTATACGAGGTTCTGCCCGGCTGGAAATGCGATATCCGTGGCATCCGGACCTATGAAGAGCTGCCGGAAAACTGCCGCAAGTATGTGGAGTTCATCGAGAATGCGTGCGGTGTGCCGATTAAGATGGTTTCCAACGGCCCGAAGCGCCACGAAGTGCTGTATCGCTAAGGTATTTGGAAAGGCAGAGAGGAATCCCTGCCTTTTTCCAGAACTTTTTGCTTTAATACGCTAATGTGTTGATTTGTTTGGTTCTGTCCCGGTAAAAGCCAATAAACATGGGTGCGACCCGAAGGTTTCCAAAGGGCGACCGCAGACATTCGTCTGTTTTTATTGCCCTTTGGTCGCGCCCGCAGGCGCGAAATCCCTGCGGTTGCATGAAAAACAAGTTTGTGATATGATAGGAACGAAGTTGTTCCCCAACAGATGACGATGGGGAATCAGAAAGAAGGAAGACCAATGAACGTATTGACGACGCGCGAACTGAAAGAGCGCCTGAATGAATTGCAGGGACAGACGGTGATGCTGCAGGGCTGGATTCGCAATCACCGCAAGCAGAAGAACATGGGCTTCATCGACTTTTTCGATGGCACCTGCTTCAAGAACCCGCAGGTGGTCTACGATAATACCATCGAAGACTACGCCGCCATCCAGACCCTGCATGTCGGCGCGGCGATTACCGTGACGGGCAAGGTTGTGCCGTCCTACAAAGATCCGACGACGCCCGAAGTGCAGGCGATTGCCATCCACCTCGAAGGCGACTGCCCGGAGGATTACCCGCTTCAGCCGAAGCGCCACAGCGTGGAGTACCTGCGCGAAATCGCGTATCTGCGCCCGCGTACGCGCCTGTTTCAGGCGGTTTTCCGCGTCCGCAGCGTCGCAAGCATGGCCATTCATACCTACTTCCAAGACCGCGGCTACCTCTATGTGCATACGCCGCTGATTACCGCCAACGACGCCGAGGGAGCGGGCAACACCTTCACCGTGACTACCCTGCCGCCGTCGGAGCAGAAGGACGGCAGCAACGATTTCTTCGGCAAACCCACCTCCCTCGCCGTGACGGGTCAGCTCGAAGCCGAGACGTTCGCGATGGCGTTCTCCAAGGTGTACACCTTCGGCCCGACTTTCCGCGCCGAAAACAGCAACACCAAGACCCACGCCGCTGAATTCTGGATGATTGAGCCGGAAATCGCGTTCTGCGATATCCATCAGCTGATGGACATTGAAGAGGACTTCCTGAAGTACCTCGTCAAGACGGTGCTGGAGAAGTGTTCGGATGAGCTGGAGTTCCTTGACAAGTTCACTGGCGGCGGACTGCTGGATAAGCTGAATCACCTCGCCGTGACGGGCGCGGCGCGCATCACCCACGAGGAGGCCATCACGATTCTGCGCAAGGTGAAGGATCGCTTCCAGTTCGAGCCGAAGTATGGCGAAGACACCGCCAAGGAGCATGAAAAGTACCTGACCGAGGAATACTTCCATAGCCCGGTGTTCGTCTATGACTGGCCTAAGGACATCAAGGCGTTCTATATGTATCAGAACAACGACGGCAAGACGGTCGCTGCGGTTGACCTGCTTGTGCCGGGCGCGGGCGAATTGATGGGCGGCTCCCAGCGTGAAACCCGCTTGGACAAGCTGACGGAGCGCATGGATGCGCTGCACATCTCCAAGGACGCGATGTACTGGTATGTGAACCTGCGCAAGTTCGGCGGCTGCACGCACTCCGGCTTCGGCATGGGCTTCGAGCGTCTGCTGATTTACCTCACGGGCGTTGACAACATCCGCGATGTCATTCCGTATGCGCGCACGCCGATGAACTGCGAGTTCTGATTCCTATTTGCGCATTGGGGCAGCGGCTTCCATGCTGCTTGATTCAACTGCGCCAAAAGCATAAAAGCGCGTTTTTCCCAATGTATTTTCTCCGAAAAACTTCCCCTCCCAAAGGACGGTGATTCCCCATTTCCAAGGGCTTCTGGAAGCGCAGCGCCAAAAAGCTCCTGATGGCGCTGCTGTGCCTGCTGCTGATGGCGGCTTTCTACCTCGCGGTTATCATCGGGCAGCCGCAGGAGGACGAAACGGCTTCCACCGTAACGCCGCGCACGGATCAGCCGCTGCTGTCCGCCGGACAAGACGTTGTGACCATCACCAGCGCGGATGATTTGCCGCTGCTGCTGCGGATGTTCCCCGCGCCCGCATTGACGCCAACCACATCCGGGTGGCCGCTTGTCGTCGGCACATGCTATGATGTCGCATTCGAGAATGGCATGGGACGTATCCTCACGCTGACGTATCAGGCGAGCGACACGATTCAAGTGACGCTGACGAGCATCTATCCCGCGCGGGCAATTGCGCTGCTGGAAAAGGGCGATTACCGTATCAGCGCATCGCTCGGTGCGACGCTGGCAGGTCTGCGTTCCATCCGTATGGAAAACGCGGAGAGCATCCGACTGCACGCGCAGGGCGAGGAAGCACTTTACGTCATGATCACGCCGCTGCTGGAGGAAAACTCCCTCCGCAGCATCGCGGGACAGATGACCCTGACAGAAGGGGAATAATCCTATTTCCAGATTCACATGGTTCTTCACGGAAAGTTGGGGGAGCAAACAAGGGCTTAGGCGTAGCACCAAAAGCTGCACGCGGAAGGAGCATGAAAGCGCGACCAACCCAATCGCGCGGAGGGGTCAAGGGACAGCGTCCCTTGTGGGGCTTGGGGCAACGCCCCAACTGTTCCGCGGGCGGCCAGCATCTTAAACGCGCTCAACAAAGGCGCAGGCAGCGAAGCGTCCCTGCCAGTAATTTTGCGCGTCCGCAGACGCGCCTCCAAGCTGCTCTTCCCCCAAGATTCCGTGAAGAACCATTCATCTACGCCACCTTGGCACTCTTATTTGAAAAATAAAAACGGGTACTGTGGAGGATTTCGTCCTCACACAGTACCCGTTTTTTTGATGCAATCGAGGGGGGATTACTCCGCAGCAGGCACAGAGAAGGAAATCTGCGTCGCACCGGTCATGGCATCGGCGGACAGCATCGTGATGGGAGACGTTTCGACGCTCAGGGTCGCGAAGGAGCCTTCATAGCCGCTTTCGGTCGTGAAAGCGAAGGTCAGCGCACCGTCGCCGTCCAGCGCGCCGTCCATCGAGAAGACAATCACCTTCACCGCATCAGCCGGAACGTCCGTCGCCATGACAAACTTTTCACCGGTCGCGTTGATGGTAATGCTGACTTCCTTTACGGTTTCACCGGTCTTGTTGTAGACGGTGTAGTAGCCGGTCTGGGTGTTCGCAGCCTTGGCAGCGGCCAGCAGACCCTGCACATAGCCCAGCGTATCCACCAGCGTGCTGCTGGAGACGGCGTCCACCATTTCTTCCTTAGTCTTGCCTTCAATGGCAGCTTCCAGTTCGGCGATGGTCTTGCCGGTCACGAAGGCTTCGATGGCGTTGTAGCTCACGCCCAGCGGCGTGGTTGCGCCCGCCTTGGTTGTCATGTTGGTGCTGTACAGACCGTCGTTCACAACCTTAGAAGCCAGCACCTTGCCTTCGGGATAGTTCTGACCGAAGGAAGCGTCGGAGTTCGGAACGCCTTCCGCCGTGGCGGCATCCATGAACTGGAACTCGTCGATGTGCGCGGCAACGATGGTGTCGCCATCCATCGCGACGGTCAGCACAGCGAAGCAGGACGTGCCATGTGCGGCATACTCAACCTGACCGATTTTGACTTCAGCCAGCGCAGCCGTGGACAGCAGCATGATGGACAGGAGCAGTGCGAAAAACTTTTTCATAGGAGCCAACCTCTTTTTTGCGAAACTTGGCAGAATTTCTACCAGCAACACTATTATACGCGCAGCAATGCCGGTTTGTCCAGACAAACTTGTCAAAAAAATAGCAAAATCGTCGATTGATGCAATCAGACGTTATTGCCGTATCGACCAGTCATTTGCGTCCGTACTTGCTCGATAACCTCATCCAGCACAAAATTACGGAACCAGTATTCCCCGTCATCAGGGAAATCAAGGTAGTCCGTGTAGAAGGGCATGGCGCGCGTGTCCTGCTGGCGGAGCGTCCGAATCGCGCCTGTCCGGCAGTCCACTTCCGCGTTGAAGCTGCGCCCGTCGGGGTAATCCAGCGTCACTTTCCAAATGGGGTCGCCCTCGCCGGGGTCAATCAGCACACCGCCGCGCAGGGAGTAGTCATCGTCGCCCAGCGCGCGGGCAGCGTATTCCGCCGCGACCTCTTGAGAAATTGCGTAGTCAGGGACGTCGGGGTAAATCGTCTGACACAGGCAGGCAACAGACCAGTCGCCGACGTAGCTGCCGCTGATGCTTATCGCGGACTGGAAAGAACGGAGCGTCGCCTGATCCCAGCGCAGGATATTGGCGCCGTACAAATCAACATAGCGCTGAACAATATGATTGGCGTACATGCCGTAGACGATGCCGGGCTGCGTGTTCGCGTCGCGGTAGAAGCTGGTGACGCGAAGGTCTTCCGCCAGCGTGTTCCAGACGCGCACGGGCAGCAGAATGCTGGTGCGCAGGGCACTGAAGCTCGGAATCTGTACGGAGCCCACCACGGACAAGTCGCTGTCGCGCACGTCCATGAGGAAGTACCCCATGTCGGTGGACAGCCAGAAATGCCAAATCAGCTCACCATCCTCGCGATAAACAAGGAACGAGGAATTCTCATAGCACAGATGGGCGTTCAGCGATTTCAAGGCGGCAGCGGTCACATCATCGGCGGTGGATTTCGTGCTGGCATCAGGAACGACCTCCAGCGCCAGCAGGGCGTTGAACAGCGGCAGGGTACCGTCTGTTTCCATCTGGCGCAAACCGGCTTCGTCCGTCAGGCCGCCGGTCAGCAGCGCTTGCAGCTGCTGGACGGTTTCGCGCTGGTAAATCGGGGGCAGATAGCCCTGCATCAGCAGCGTGAAGCGCGCTGCATCCAGCGGATTGCGGTTCCAGCCGACATCCAGCACTTCGCCGTACCAGTTCAGCGCTGCCCAGTAAATGTCGCCCTGCGATGTGTTCTGCGCATCCTTGGTGAAAATCACGACACCGCCGCCCGTGTAGTAGGAGAATCCGCCTGCCGTGTCCTCAAAATCGTTTTCAATAAAGCAGGTGTAGCCTTCTTCCGCCATATTCCGCTGATATTGGCGCTCAATGGCATCGCTGGCGGCAGATTGCGCCGTTTCGGCATCCACGGCGGGTACGCCATGGGAGAAGTCCGTGCGGTCAAGGGTGGACAGCAGCTGACTGGGGAAAAACTCCTGCGGCAAACCGTAGAGATTGCCGGAGTACGTCGTTGTCAGCAGCGTACCGGTCAGCCCGTTCAGCTCCAGATAGACGATGCTCTGCCCGCTGGGGGCATTCGGCTGGCGGATGGCAATCTTCCAGAAGTCGCCGGACGCGCCCGCAAGGTACTCTGCCGCCAGCACGTCGGACGATGAACCGCCCTGAATGGCGAGCGCGGCGTCAATGGCTTCTTCGCGGGTCAGCGCTTCCACCGGAACATCCGGGAAGCCATCGCGCCCGACGCTCAGGAACAGCTCATGCACCGTCTGCATTGACGAGCGATCCGCCCGCGAAAGCGCCAGAATGTACACACGCAGCTGCAAGGGTGTCCATGCGCGCATGTCGTAGCCGAAAATGCGCCGGAAGCCGCGGGTCACTTCGTCCGCCGTGTGATTGCTGCCCGCACCGCGTTCCCGCCGCATTCGGCAAATGCTGCCGTCCTCCGCGTTCACCGCGACTTCGTACGTTGTGCCGAACGCATCCAGCGCATCAAAATTTGCGCAGTAATACGCTCCCTCACAGGTGCCGTCATAAACACCGGAAAGGAAGCGGATACCTACACGATAGAAATCAAGATTGGTGAAATCCGCCTGCGGGTCGTCATTGGTGCGGATGTAGGCAACTGCGCGGGCAAGGGCGTCCTGCGCGGTGATTTCGGTGGAGAGCGGTTCGCGCGTCATGCCCGGCAGAATCCCCTGATAGCCGATTCTTTCAAGCGTCTGGCTGAGCGCCACCTGCGCGCGGATATCCCACTGCCCCAGCGACGACCCCGCAGGGCAGAGAATTTCCAGCAGCGTGGAGAGCGAACAGCCACCGTCCTTTTCGACCTGCGTCATCAGCGCCGAAATCGCCTCTTCATCCACTGAAAACTGCAAATCCGCCGCGCTGGCCAGAAGCTTTTTCACTTGCGCCGCCGTCAGGAAATCGCCATGACGGGTGACGTCGGCAGTGAGCTGCGGGGAATCGTCCGACAAAATCCCGGTTTGCAGCAGGACACCCGCGCCCAGTACCAGCACGAGCAGCACCGCCGCGATGGCCTGCCAGCGAATCACGCGCGGACGCTGTTCATCCTGCGAAACGCGGCGCAGGACGGCATTCACCTGCGCGTCGGTGACGTGCAGTCCAGCTAAATTCGTATCCAGCACCCGCTTGAGTTTATCAGACATAGCAGTCACCTCCTGTCAGCGAAAGTTTGAGCGCCTGTTCCGCTTTTTTGAGCCGCGTATGCACCGTCGACTTGCTGATGCCCAGTGCATCGGCGGTTTCCTGAAGGTTCATGTCCTGATAATAGTAGAGAATCAGCGGCTTTTTGAGGTCGTCGGGCAAGCGCAGGATATCCAGCATCAATTCTCGATCCTCTGGCAGCACGGTCATCATGCCCTGCGGCAAGTCTTCCAGCGCGTGCCGCATGTCGATGTGCCGAAACCACCGTTTCCGCTGATAATCGCGGCAGACATTGATGGCAATGCGCATCAGCCACGTTTTGACGCTCGCGCCGTTGCGCTGCTCGAAGGTGTCCATGGCGCGCCAAGCGCGGAGGAAGGTGTCCTGCATGGCATCCTCGGCTTCACGCGCGTCGGAAAGGATGACGAAGCATGTGCGCAGGATGGCGGTGCCATAGGTGCGCATCCAGTCTTCCAAGCGGCGTTCATTGGGGGATTGCTGCTCCATGCTTTGCCCTCCTTTCATTTTCATGGTGATTTCAATGGATTAGACGCATAAAGCGGTGCGTTTTTCCAGGGGTAAGGAAAAATTGCGGAGAAAAATAATACGATTTTCCAATTCATTTGCGCTATTTGCTTGCGCCGCGCATTTTCATCCGGAAATAGTATAAGAAATTCTTATAGCCCCCTTCCTGAATTGATGTTTGTGTTTTGAAGAGAAGTATGGTATATTTTTCACAAAGTTGCGAAGAGCAACCAGAGTGTCTTCCCTGCACGGGGACATTCAAAAAGGAAAGGGGTTTTTCATCATGAAGAAGCTGACGGCGCTGCTGCTCAGCCTGTGTATGGTGCTGACGATGGCCTGCGCGACGGCGCTGGCGGAGGGCAAGACAGCGAGTGCGACGGCGGAAGGGTTTGGCGGCGGAAACGTGACGGTCACGCTGAGCGTGGACGGCGACAAGCTGGTGAACGTGGAAATCGACGCGACATCGCAGACTGATTCCATCGGTGGAGCGGCGGCGAAGGTGCTGGCGGAGCAGATGCTGGCACACAACTCCGTCGAGGTGGATGGCGTGACGGCGGCGACGGTGACATCCGACGCGGTGAAAGCGGCCGCGGCGGCTGCACTGGCGGAGCTGGGGCTGACGAACGCGGACTTGGCGAAGGTCGAGGCGGCGGAGAAGGAAACCTATACCGACCTGACCTGCGATGTGCTGGTCATTGGCACGGGCGCGGCTGGCGGAGCAGCGGCGATGGCGGCTGCGGAAGCCGGCGCAAAGGTCATTGCGATTGAAAAGCTGGCGACCATCGGCGGCACGTCTGCGATGGCGGGCGGCTGCATTGCGGCGCCGGAATCCTCCGAGCAGAAGAAGTACGGCATCGAGGATACCTGCGAAGCCTACGTCGATCTGTGGGTGGAATACAACCACAACGAGTATTTCCGCGAAGACAGCGGCATGGATGAAGACCGCATCCGCTTCGTGGTGGGTCAGGCGGCGGGTCTGATTGACTGGCTGGAGGAGAACGGCTTCGAGTTCGGCCGTCCGATGAGCTTCGACCTGATTGAGGGCGTGGATCGCTTCCACTATGCCTCCAACGGCAAGCCCACCGACCTGCTCTATGCGAAGAATCAGAAGCTGGGCGTGGAATACTGGCTGGAAACGAAGGCAACGGCGCTGCTGACCGACGAAAACGGCAACTGCATCGGCGCGACGGTCGAAAAGGACGGTCAGACCTTCAACATCTACGCCAAGGGCACGGTATTGGCGACTGGCGGCTTCGGCAACAATCAAGAAATGATGGAACGCTTCACGCCCGTTGACGCGGCGCAGGTGGCGTACTTCTACGGCTCCGCGGGTCAGACTGGCGAGGGCATTCTGATGGCGGAGGACATTGGCGCGGCGGTCTATGAGAAGGGCGCGCGTCTGGGCATGTCCTACGTTGTGGGCGACGGCACGAACGCGGAGCTGACCTCTCTGGGCGGCCCGTGGAGTCAGGCGCCGATTGTGGACAACACGGGTGTCCGCTTCGTCAATGAATACTGCCATTCCCTGAATTATCCGAGCCTGATTTACCGTCATGCGGCACCGTATTACTGCATCTACGGTTCTGACCGCGAGGACTATGCGGCGATTTTGGCGAACAACGTTGATGACCCGGCAGTGACCTCTGCGGACACGCTTGAAGAGCTGGCGGACAAGCTGGGCTTTGACAAGCAGGCGTTCCTTGACTGCATCGCGGTCTACAATGCGGCGAAGGAAACCGGCGTGGATGCGGCGTTCGGCGCGCGCGTGGATTTCATGAATTTCGCGACGGTTGGCCCGTTCTACGCGGTGCAGATTGCGCCTCAGTACACAGGCACGATTGGCGGCGTTGTGACGGACACCTCCGCGCAGGTGCTTCGTGCGGATGGCACAGCCATCGGTGGGCTGTACGCTGCGGGCGAAGCCTCCAACGGCGCGCTGTACGATCTGGTCTACATGTCCGGTTCGTCTTTCCTGAACGCGCTGTCGATGGGTCGCATTGCGGGCGAAAACGCGGCGAACCAGCAGTAATCGGTTGATAAAAATGGCACCAGACCGAAGCGGCAAATGCTGCGAAGGGCTGGTGCTTTTTTGAGTGCGGGGATGGGTGTGATTCGTTGTACTGCGGAACAAGTCAATTTTGATAGTGGCGACCCAAGGGGTCAAGGGGACGATTAGAAAACACTTTGGTCGTCTCCGCTGGACTCCGCGCGATTGAGTTGAGCGCTTCGCCATACTCTTTCCGCGTGTTTAGCCCTTTTTCATTTCCTCTATCATGCAGTCCCGAATCATCCGAATCGCCGGTGTCAGCCGTCTGCACACCAGCACCGACCGATGATGCCCAATATCCTCCGTCAGCGGAATCAGCTTCACGCCCTTGAAATAGGATGGCTTTCTCGCTGGAAAGAAGGAAATCCCCAGATTCAGCGAAACCATCAAAATTTGCATATCTGCCGAATCCGCATAAATAATCGATGGATGCGAAAATCCCAGATTCTGCGCCCAGTCGTGAATCGCGCCGCGCCCGCTGCGCGATTGGTCGGGGGCAAGCAGAATCAGCGGATGCGCGCGTAAATCAGAAAGCGACACAACCGACTTTTCCGCTAATGGCGACGCTTCGGAAACGGCGGCAATCATCGGCACATCGTAGAGTATCTCCTGATAGGTGTTCCGCTGGTCGATTTCGCCGGGAAGCGTCAGCACCATGTCGCATTGCCCGCGATAGAGGGCGTCGGACATGGCCGTCAGCGAGAGGTACAGCGGGTGAATCACCAAATTGGGCAGGTGCGGATGCAGGGAAAGGTACGCATCGACAATCAGTTCTTTTTCCAGCGGCCCGTTGTAGCCGATGTGGATGGCGCTCACACGGTGCGCATCGGCGAAAGCGTCCTGCAATTCGAGCTGAATCCCCATCAGGCGCTCGGCGTAGGGGAGAAACTGCTCGCCTTGGTCGGTCAGCACCGCGCCGGTAGACAGACGGTGGAACAGTGCACAGCCCATTTCTTTTTCCAACGACGCAATCTGCTGGCTGATGGCGGTCTGGGAGACGTACATGTTCTTCGCAGCGGCGGAGAAGCTGCCTTCGCGGACGACGGCGAGGAAATACGCGATTCGGTCGGTGTTCATGCGAAAAGACCTCCACTGGGGACAAAAAACTCCCTTCCGCGGTGCGCAGAAGGGAGCAAAGATGCGAGCGGTTAAGGGCGCTGACCCATGCCGCCTTCGAGGGTGATGGTTTCGCCGGACATGAACTTAAAGTCCGGGGAAGCCAGCTGGACGCACACATGGCCAATTTCTACCTCGGAATCGCCGTAGTGACCCATCGGGGGCATCTTGACATTCGCCTTGAACGCCTCGGGATATGCCTTCTGGAAGTTCTCCAGCTGCGTCGTCCATGCCAGCGGGCAGACGACGTTGACGTTGATGCCGTCCTTGCCCCATTCGGTGGCGGCAACGCGGGTCAGGCCGCGAATGCCTTCTTTTGCCGCGGCATACGCGCACTGCCCGTAGTTACCGAACAGGCCCGCGCCGGAGGCGAAGTTGATGACCGCGCCCTTTGTTTCCTTCAGATAGGGGTAGCACGCCTTCATATAATAGAATGTGGCGTACAGACCGGAATACAGCGCGAGATTGAACTGCTCGGTGGTATGGTCAGCCAGCGGAACGCCGGATGCGGAAGCCTGCGCGTTGTTAATCAGCACGTCGATGCGGCCGAAGGTGTCAATCGCCTGTTTGACGACATTGTTCACAACAGCCTCGTTGTCCGCGCTGTCATTCACGTCCGCCTGCACGCACACCACCTTCACGCCATAGAGACGTTCCAGTTCTTCCTTCGCGTCGGTCAGCTTCTTCACGTTGCGGCCCGTGATGACCAGATTCGCGCCTTCCTTGGCGTAAGCAGTCGCAATGCCGTAGCCAATCGAACCGCAGCGGCCGTTGCTGAGCTTCGCATAGCCCGCGCCGGTAATAATCGCTGTCTTTCCTGCCAGAAAACCCATTATATTTCCTCCTTCATGGTGAAGGGCTGAACAAGCAGCCTGTGCGTTTATGGTATCACAGATGATGCGGAAAAGCAAGAGCGGACGGCACAAAATGGACAAAAATTGATGATTTTTTCACAATGTCGCCGGGCTCCAATCGGAAAAACGGAAAAGAAACAGAAAAAGTCTGATGAATTGTTTGACGCATCCCCTTTGCTGCACTATAATGGAGTCAGTAGCGTTCCGGGCGTACTGCGCGCCCGGCAAAGTGGGAGGAACGCGGAATGAAGGCAGAGAGCAAACGCTCGGTGCGCATCATGCTTCGGTGGCTGCTGGGAGTGGCGACGGTGCTGATGGCGGCGCTGTTGATTTGGCAGTGCGTGACCATCTATCATGAGGGCATCGCGCCGGAAAACATGGGCGAAAACGGACTGCGGATTCACGATATTTACAGCCGGGAAATTGTTACGGCGCACTTCGCTTCGATTGCGTGGAGCGTGTGGGTCTTTCTGGCGCTGCTGGCGGCGAACATCATCGCCGGAAAGCCGGAGCAGAAGGAATCGCTTCGCGCGCCGGTGGAGAATCAGTTGCTGATGCTGCGCGCGCGGACGGAGGAGACGGACGAAATCCGCAAAGTGAAGAAACAGTGTATCGGCGTATGGTGCGGCGCGGCGATTCTGTGCCTGATTTGCGGGGGCATGGCGGGGCGATTCCTGCTGGACTGGTCGAATTTTGCCTCGCGTGATTTGGAAGTCGTCGTGCGCCAGATGGTGATTGAAACGTTCCCGTGGATTGGGCTGGCGTTCATCCTCCTGATGGCGGCTGAGCAGTGGAATTTCCGCCTGTTGATGAAGGAATTGGAACTGCGCAGGAGCGCCCCGAAGCGCAAGCCGGATGCAGCCGCTCCGGAAAAGACGACAGGCAGGAACGTCATCCGCGTGATCATCGCGGCGGCGGCGGTGGCGCTGATTGTGCTGGGTGTGATGAACGGCGGCATGTTCGATGTGCTGGTGAAGGCAATCAATATTTGTACGGAGTGTATCGGCCTTGGCTAAGAAATTTGCGGCATGGTGGAGCGCCCATAAGCCCACCACCCGGCGGCTCATACAGGTCTACGCCGCCCTGCTCTACAACGCCTATGTGAAGGGATTCATCAAGGGCGACATCTACACCGGCGGCATCAAGAACTTTTGCGTGCCGGGGTTCAACTGCTACTCCTGTCCGGGCGCGATTGGCGCATGTCCGCTGGGGGCGCTGCAAAACGCGCTGGCGTCCTCGGATAAGCGCGCGCCGTACTACGTTCTGGGCATTCTGATGCTCTACGGGCTGATTCTGGGGCGCACCATCTGCGGCTGGCTCTGTCCGCTGGGGCTGATTCAGGAATTGTTCTACAAAATTCCGACGCCGAAGGTGAAGAAGAGCCGCTTCACCCATGCGCTGTCGTATCTCAAATACGTCCTGCTGGCGGTGTTCGTGGTCATCATCCCGCTGGCGTACAGCTTGCAGCAGTATCCCGTGCCGGGCTTCTGCAAGTACATCTGCCCGGCGGGGACGTTCGAGGGCGCAATGGGCTTGCTGGCGAACCCGGTCAATGCGGGCAAGTTCTCCATCCTCAACATCCTCTTTACGCGCAAATTCGTCATCATGGTGGCGATTCTGCTGGCATGCGTGTTCTTCTACCGCGCGTTCTGCCGCTTCCTCTGCCCGCTGGGGGCGATTTACGGTCTGTTCGCGCGCGTGTCGATTCTCGGCGTGAAGGTCGAGAAAAGCAAATGCACGCACTGCGGGCGCTGCGTGGCGCACTGCAAGATGGATATTCGGCATGTGGGCGACCATGAGTGCATCCACTGCGCATCGTGCGTGGACGTTTGCCCGACGAAAGCCATCAGCATGAGAATGGGCAAAATTACGCTGAAAGCGAACGAAGTGCAGCCGATGAAGCCGGAGGACAACAAAAAGCGCACGAACCGCCGCATCCGCGTGATGGCGGCGTGGACGGCGGCGCTGGTAGTGCTGGGCGTGGTGATGTGGCAGGTAAACAAGGCGGACACGGTGGAAGAACCGGTAAGTCAGCCCGCCGCGACGGAAACGATTGCGCCGGAAGCCACGGAAGCGCCGGACGACGATACGCCGGTTGGCTACGAAGTCGGGATGAAGTGC
>ENA-OPCB01000657-OPCB01000657.1-human-gut-metagenome-genome-assembly--contig:-NODE-657-length-22273-cov-3.162526_pt1 | contig 22273 bp, 29 predicted proteins | sample MGYA00241561_ERZ501473 | MGnify/ENA primary metagenome ERZ501473 (study PRJEB25962, sample SAMEA2042519) | human gut metagenome | biome: human gut; feature: human-associated habitat; material: faeces... | reverse complement strand
AGTTGATTATCTCATTTCTTTTTTTATCCACTAACGAAGACACTTCATTAAATATTTCTGAATCTTCAGGGAATATATGAAAATTAAATGTATTTATATCAAATACTATCTTTGAGCAAGAGTCAAATGCTGTTATCTGTTTCCCCTTATAAAAAAGTTTTCCTGCTTGATATCCACCTGTGATTGATGTGATATCATTCTCAACATGATTACATAAATTATTACAGCCATTGAACATATTTTTTATTTTTACTATTTGGTAAAATAAGTTCTAAAATTGTAGCAATTATGACTGCTAATATAACTTGTTCTGCCCATGAACTCAAAAAATTTATCATCTATACATCATCCCACTATTCGAAATTTTTATAACTAATGTTATTCCAACTATTAACATTACAGATAATGAACATAATATTCCTAATAATAGTTTAAATACTCCTCCCATTTCGTCTAATACTTTTACTATTTTATCATCTGCTATTGGTTGGACTACTGCTGATGCTAAACTATACATTATGCACATTGTTGCAATTTTTATAATAGGTGTTATACATATTCCTATTACTATAATTACTCCTATTAGTCCTATTGCATTTTTTAATATAATTCCACATCCTAATACACTATCTACAATATCACCTAAAACTTTTCCTACAACTGGTATTATCGTTGAAACTGCCGATTTTGCTGTTTTGGCAGTTATTCCATCGACACTACTACTTAGTGTTCCCTCTAATGATACAACACCAACAAATATTGTTAATACTATTCCTAATACCCATACAACACTTGATTTTAGAAATTTTGATAATTTTTCAATTTGCATTTTTTCTGAAATTTTTGAGATTATTGAAAATACTACTATTATTAAAACTATTGGAATTAATATATTTTTTATTAAATTTGCAATAAAATTTATAGCAAATAATATAATTGGTTCTAATAATGATGTTGTTGCTATGCTTCCCGTATACATCATTAATGTTAATAATAGTGGCATTAATACATTTATAAATCCAACTAAATCATCTGCTGTGTTTTTAACGATTTTTATTATTTCTGTAAAATTTGACATTATAAGTGTTACAATTAATATGTATTGAACAAAATAAATTATTTGAGATATATTTTTATTTTCTAGATTATCTGTTACTGATTTTAAAATTCCATGAATTACAATTATTACTAATATACTGATTAATGTTTTTAAACTTACTGTTATTTCTTTTCCAAACATTTTAAATATTTTTTGATATAATGTTTTATTATCTACTTTTCCTTGTATTGCTTGATTTAGCATATCCCCTAAATTTACATCTTCAAGAAAGTCTCCTGTATATTTGTCTGCTTCTTTTATAAAGCTGTTTATATTAAATTTTTCTTGTGTATTATTCATTATTTCATTTTCTGTATCTGCAAATACTTTAGTTGGTATAATTATACTTATGAATATAATCATTATTATTATGTATTTTTTTAATTTTCTAAAATTATATTTTTTTCTATAACATCTAAATGTTAATATTGATTCATTCATTTTTTATTTCATTCCTTTTCTCTTGTTCAAATCTAAATTGAAAAATAATTAAATTTTGTCAAGCAAAAATTGTAATTATTTTTTAATTCATGGTAAAATTTCTATAACTAATTCCAATAAACTCGTTATAATTGGTATTGACATTGCAATAATTATTACTTTACTTCCTATTTCTATTTTACTTGCTATTGCTTTTTCTCCTGCATCTGAACAAATACTTACAGCAAATTCTGTTATAAATGCTATTCCTGTAATTTTTAGTAAAATACTTAGAAAACTTTTATTTATATATGTTTTATTTGCCAATGATTGTAATAAATTAATAATTCCTGTTAGTTTTTGAATTGATAATACTAATATTAATACTCCTGCTATCATTGATACATATATTGCAAATTCTGGCTTATATTGTTTTAGAATTACAATTATTATTAGTGCAAGTAAACCTATTCCTATTATTCTAATTACATCTGTCATATTTTCTTCTTATTCCCTTCTATTTGGAATTGATTATAAATCAAATAATGTTCTAACTGTATTAAATAATGAACTTATTTGTTGAATAACCATTGATAATACAATTACAAGTCCAGCAAGTGTCGTCATCATTGCTTGATCTTCTCTTCCTGCTCTTACTAATACTTGATGCAATACTGCTACTAAAATTCCGACTGCAGCAATCTTAAATAATAAGTTTATATCCATAAAAAACATCCTTTCTTTTTTCCCTAAAGGCAATAGTAAAAAATTGAATTTATTTCAAGACAATACACATTTCAATTAAATTAATATAATTACAAAGACTAGTCCTACAACTACTCCTAATGTTTTATACATTTTTTGATTTTTCTTTCTTGCTTCTTCAGCTTTTTCTATTTGCATATTTAAAAAGCTTTCAGTTACTTCAATCTCATTTACTTGACTATCTGCATCAGTTTGTCCTAAGACTTTCCCTAATTCTTTTAAAATATCTTTGTCTTCTTGTGTTATACTTATATCTGCTTCTTGAATTGCGTCCATCCAAGAATATTTTATATTTTCAAACGCTAATTTATATGTCATGTTTTCAAATATCTCTTCAATTTTACTTGATTTTTCTTGTGATATTTGATTAAAAATTTCTGCCAATGGCTCATATGTAAATTTTATTTTTGTTTTTATTATGTTTAAAATATTTTTAAATTGTCTTAATTCTTTTACTCTATTTTCATACATTTTTGAGATTAAAATTCCAATTCCTGTCGATAATGAAAATATCGCAAATAATAATATTGTTTTTACGCAATAATACATTTCGAATCTCCTTTCTGCTTAGAATTTAATTGAATTATTCTTTCAAATATATGATTATTTATTAATTGTGCCATCCATGGATTTTTACATACATCTTCTATATCATTTCCATGTGCTGTGAAAATTCCTTTGACTCCTGAACACATTACATAATTTATTGCTTCAATGTCTTCTTTACTTCCTATCTCATCACATGCTATAATTTGTGGTGCCATAGAGCGTACTAGTATTCTCATTGCTTCTGGCTTTGGAACATTGTCTATTACATCTGTTCTTATTCCTATATCATTTTGTGGAATTCCTTTATATATTGCTGCAATTTCTCCTCTTTCATCAACCACTCCTACTGTTTGTCCTTTAAATCTTCCGAATCCATTACTTAAGTTTCTTATTATATCTCTTAATAATGTTGTTTTTCCACATCCGTGGTGGTGATATTATTAATGTGTTATATATTGTGTTTGTTTCAGAATTTATTATATTTGACATTACTTTTTGACTACATCCAATTTGTTGTCTCGCTATTCTAATATTTAAACTTGATATGTAATTTATATTTATAACCTGTCCATTTTCTATTACTCCGCTTCCTACTATTCCTACTCTGTTTCCTCCTCTTATTGTTATAAATCCTTCACATATTTGTCTTCTATAAGAATATATTGAGTTTTCACAGATTTTTTCAAATGTTTGTAATAGTTCTTGCTGACTTACTATGTATTCTGCTAATACCGTTTCTGGTCCAATTTTTAGACATAATCGTTTATTGCTTCTTAATCGTATTTCTTCTATTTTGTTTTCTTCTGTTCCTATATTTGATATTATCTCTTTTCTTAATGTTATTGGTAAATATTCTAATACTATTTCTAATTCTGACACTTTTTCCTCCTTTTTTATAAATATTTTTCTACACAACAAAAAAGAACATATATTATATATATATGCTCTTTCTTTATATTTTAGAACTAATTATTAATTTTTTTACATATCCCAGTTATGATATACATCCATTACATCATCTAGTTCTTCAAGTCTTTCAATTAATCTTTCCATTTTTTCAGCTCCATCATCATCTAATGAAACTGTTGTTGTTGGAACCATTTGAACATCTGCTTCTAAGAATGTTAATCCTGCTTGTTCAAGTTTTTCTCTAACTTCTGAGAAATTTGATGGGTCTGTAGTAATTTCATATACATCATCAGATGATGTGAAGTCTTCTGCTCCAGCATCTAATGCTAACATCATTAATTCTTCTTCATCCATATCTGTTGATTCTTTTTCAATTACTATTACACCTTTTTTGTTGAACATATATGATACACATCCTGATGTTCCTAAGTTTCCACCAGCTTTATCAAATACATGTCTTACATCTGAAGCTGTTCTATTTCTGTTATCTGTGTTTGCATTTACTATTACTGCAACTCCACATGGTCCATATCCTTCATATGTTATTTCTTCATATACAGCTGTGCTTCCTTCTCCTGATGCTTTTTTGATTGCATTGTTTATTGTATCATTTGGCATATTTGCTGCTTTGCATTTTGCTATAACATCTTTTAGTTTTGAATTTCCTGCTGGATCTGGTCCTCCTGCTTTTACTGCTATTAATAATTCTCTTCCTAATTTTGTGAATACTTTTCCTCTTGCTGCATCTGCTTTTCCTTTTTTGGCTTGTATATTATGCCATTTGCTATGTCCTGACATCTCTAATTCCTCCTATTTGTAACTTAATGCAATTATTATAACACATTATTTTGTTTTTGTGTAGATGTTTTTGTTATTTTTTATATTTATAGTAAAAAATAATTTATTTAAAAAGAAAGTAATCTACATATAAATTATATAGGTTACTTTCTTTGCTAAAGAATTTCTCTATTTATTGAAATAAGAATTTTATACTATATTTTCACCTTTATCAATTTATTCTTCGCCATTATACTTAAAATAAAAATCTTCTTCCTGTTAAATATGGATATTTTCCTTCACGTTCTTCAGCAAGTTTATAGCAAAGTTCCTGAGAATAATTTGCCATATTTAATCCATGTTCTGGGAAATATAAATAAAAATAAATTCTAAGTTCATTAGGCAAAAACTTCCATTCTCTTAACTCTTTTTCCGATAAAAACCTCTTTTCCAATTCTGGGATATATTCATTAAAAAATTCCCGAATCCACTTAAGTTGTTCTTCCAAATCTGTAAAAGTTAATTCATCAAATTCTTTCCGTTTTTTAGCTAACTCACATTTCACTTTTTCAATATCTTTTTGAGTAATTTCTTTCATCCCAAATGCCTCCTAACAATTGTTTTTAGAGATTTGCTGATTAAATATCTTTGTTACCATTCGTATAACTATAAGGAATTATAACATTATTTATATAACTTTTCAATATCTAGTAACTATTTATTTAAATTTAATGACGGAGAATTACGTGCATATCTTTTTATTGGTATTTTAATAGGAATAGCTATTTATATAATATTATTTAATTGTTTAAACTTTATTCTCTCCAAAAAATTAGAACAAGATTTGAGTTCTGCATTGCCTTGCTCTTTGTCCCATATTTTAGGCTAAGGTTTTCCTCTTTAAATATATCCTACTTCAATATTATTTGCAAATATTAGGCTAGGATTTTCCTCCTTTTAATCTTTTATTATTAAATAATTTTAATACTATATATCCTCTAAATAACTACATACTCTTTATTTGACTTAGTTAATGCTTCACAACCGCCTTTGGTAATTAAAACTGTATCTTCAATTCTAATACCAAATTGTCCTGCAATATAAATTCCAGGCTCATCTGTTACAACCATATTTTCTTTTAGTATATTTTCAGATCTTGTACTAATAATTGGTGATTCATGAATGTCTAATCCAACTCCATGCCCTAAAGCATGTATTAAATCATAATTATTTAATCTAAAATCATTGTCTACCATTTTAGCCAACATTTTAGTACTATATCCTTCTCTCATATCATTTAATGTTTGAACTTGATTTTTTAGTACTAAATCATATACTTTTTTCATTTCTTCTGGTATTTCTCCCACAAAAAATGTTCTTGTCATATCTGAACAATATCCATCAATTTTACATCCCATGTCTATTGTTATAATATCTTTTTCTTGTATTTTTCTATCTGTTGGAACTGCATGTGGTTTTGAAGAATTTTCACCAGATGCAACTATTGTGTCAAATGATGTTCCTTCTGCATTTTTATAATAGTAATCATCTATTTCTCTTGCAATTTGCTTTTCTGTCATACCAGGCTTTATATATCCTAATATATATTCAAAACAGTCATCTGTTACTTTACATGCTTTTTGTATAGATTCAATTTCTTCTTCATCTTTTATCATTCTCTGTTTTTCTATCATGTTTTCTGTTTCTACAAAATTGTTTATTTTAAATCTATGCATATATTCTTTGTATTTTGCATATGTTACATAATTTTCTTCAAATCCTACATTTTCACAAAACATAAAAAAGTTTTCATAATCATCTATTGATAATCCTCTCATATCATATACAACTATTTCATCAAATAATGTTAATGTATTATGAACATCTTCAATATATCTTGAATCTGTTAAAAATATATTTTCTTTTCTTGTTACTAATAATATTCCTTCTGCTTGTATATTAGTTAAATATCTTATATTTACTGGATTTGATACTATCATACCTTGCAAATCCATACTCAATAGTTTGTTTCTCAACCATTGCATTTTTCTATTCATTCAAATTCAATTCCTTTCAATACATTTATACTGCTTTATATGTTCCTAATGTGAATATTACTAAAAGTGTTTTTAATAATATATCAAATGGTACAAATATACTTATAAATGTTGCTATTACTATAAATGGTCCAAATGGTATATATTCATTTGATTTTTTTATTTTGGTAACTATTAATATTATTCCTAATATTGCTCCTATTAGAAATGACATTGCTGATATTGCTAAAATATTTGATACTCCAAAATATAGCCCTAATGCTCCCATTAGTTTTACATCACCAAATCCTAATGCTTCTTTTCCATATATTAAACTTCCTATTAATGTTATTGCTAAAAATATTCCACCACCTACTAACATTCCAAGTAACATATCTACTGTTATTGCTACATTTGACATCCCATATAAAAATGCTATTATTAATCCTATTTCAAACATTGTTAAATTTAATCTATTTGGTATAATTTGTTGTCTATAATCTATTACAAATGCTGATAATAGCATTGGTGTTAAAATCAAATATTTTATTAAGTTTAAATTTTCTATCAGTGTTTTCTGTACTCCATACCTATATAATATTGCACAATATAATATAGCTGTAATTAACATTAATATATAATTTGGTTTAAAGTTTATTTTGTATTCTTGGAATATTTCTTTTGAGAATACTTTTTTGTATTCTGGTAATCTTTTATTCATCCAGTCTACAAATTGACCTACTAATAAGCCTAATATAAATATTCCTATAAAAAATCCTATGTGTGTATCATTTATATACATTTTTTCTTGTATGGATTATTTTAATCCATATCTCCTCCTTTGTTTATTTTCTTGAAATATTTTTTCTTTATAAATATTTCTATTGGTCTTTTTACTTTTGTTAGCCATATATCTTTTTCTGCTATTGGTTCTATCAAGATTGTAAACATTTTGCATCTATTTCCACCTAATACATCTGTAAAGATTTGATCTCCTACTACTGCAACATTTTCTGGCTTTTCTTGTAATTCTTTTTGTGCCTTTAATAATCCTGTTTTTAATGGTTTTTTTGCAAAATAATTATATTTTATTTTTAGTTTTTGTGATACTTGCTCTACTTTGTCTTTCTTAGTTGGGTTTGATACAATATAAAATTTTATTCCATTATTTTTTAGTTGCTCTACCCATTCTACAGTTCCGTCAGGCATATTTCTATCATAATCTATTAGTGTATTGTCTACATCTAATATTAATGCTTTTATATTATTCTTTTTTAAAAATTTTATTGATATTTCTTTTACATTGTTAAAATGTGCTTTTGGATATAGTATCAATTTTTTTCTCCTTGTACTTTTTTTCAAATTATATAACAATATTCGTAAAGTTGCAATACTTTTACTGTTCATCCTGAAGATTTTCTTTTGATTTTGTTATCTCTAAATTTTTTCCAAGTTGTTCTGTTTCATCAATGATTCTATCTATTAGATTTCTAGCAAATTTATTTTGTATTGTTTTTGGTGAGTTTTGATATTTTTCAAGTATTACACAGTCTTCTGCAAGATTTGTTTGATTTGGTGTTTTATGTTCTGGATCTAATTCTAATCCTGTTGGTCTTGCACATAAAATTCCTCTTCTTACAGCTCCTTGTAAATCACAAAATTCTTTTCTATATGCTTTTGATTCTAGATATTTTATATAGTCAGCTCCTCCAGATGATAATAATAAATTTTTTGCGTTTCTATATAATTTGTGACCAGCATAATTAATTGGTGTTATAATGTCAAAATCACTAGTTTCAAATCTATCTATGTCTTTTTTCTCCCCTACAGATACTCTATAATAATTTCTCCAATTAAATTGTACTGCTCCCATTTTGATGTTTCTTATTCCTGCATTAACTAATGCTTCTTTGGTCTCTTTTAATGTTGCCCCTGTTCCTACATTATCATCTAATAACAATACCTTTTTTCCTTCTTCAAAAGGTCTTTGACTTGATGTTAGTTCTCTTACATCAACATGATCTAGTTTTGTAGCTTCTTCTACATATTTGCTTTTTAATAAATTTGTATAATCATAACCATACATTGCTTTTAACATTGGTCCTATATATATTCCACCATATCCAGGTGTTACAACTTCTACTTTGTCTGGGTCTTTTGCTCGAGATAATGATTTTGCAAACATATATAATATTGCTTTATTATCCATTTCTATTGGTCTTTGTTCTGAGTTTTCATCTCCACCAGGTAATCTATTACCAAGATCTACTTCTATACAATTATTTCCTTGTAAAAGTATTAATATATTTCTAATATCTTCTTCTAAACATTTTTGTGCTTGGATTAATTGAATTAATTGATTTCTTGTATCTTTTCCTTGTACTTTATATTTTATATATTTTTCAAAATTTTTAAAATACACTTTTCCTGAGCAATTAAGCATGTTTTCTAATATAACAAAGTTTCTTTTTGAACATTCTCTTGTTAATAAATGTTGCAATTCTTCTCTACAAATTGCAAGTTCAGACATTGTTTTTACATTATAATATTCTTTTGATCTTGATAAATAGCTTTGGGTTCTTCCTTCTTCATCTTTTATTGGTGTAACAAATTTTTCTATTCCTTGAATGTCTTTTAATTCAAGGATTCCTAATATATCAAAATCTTGCAACTTTAATTTTTCTACCATACTTAATTACTCTCTTTCTTTAAAAATTCTTTTAAACAATTTAATTGTTTTTCAAATTCATATCTTGTAAATGTTGTTTCACTTTTTTCCTTTTTTCCCATTGTATGTATTATTTCTTTTGTGCAATTTTTCAAAACATTTCTATATAATGGGTTTTGTATTGCTGATATATATAGTTCATCTATTAAATCATCATATTTTTCACTATATCTATCTATTTCTTTTCCTTGCCAAAATACAATTCCATTTTCTTTCCAATTATACTCACTACATGCTTGTATATAATTCGAATCTAACCCTCCATATGTGAATACTATATCTTGTAATTGTGGATCTTTAAATTTTATTCCTTGAAAAAATGATTCTATACTATTTAATTTTTTTCCTTTAAAAACAAATTCGTATGGAAATAAATTAGATAATACTTTAGCATATGGTCCTGAATGTTTATAACCTACATTTATCCAATTTTCGCCTTCACCTTTCTCTTTTCCATTTTCATCTATTAAACTTTCGCCTTCATATACTTCTACTCCATCTTTTTCTTCAACTTCTTTTACTTCATATTTAAAATCTTTTTTGAATTTCTTAAATTCTTCTAATTCTTTTTCTAAATTTTTCATCTTTTTTCTCCTTTTTTATAATAGCTATATTTTATCATATCTTATAGCCTTTTTCAATACAATTATGTAAAGTTTATATATGTCATACATACAACAAAAAGCAGAAGTTAAAATTCAACCTCTGCTTTTTGTTTTTACCATGTTTTGTTATTCAACAAACCACTCAATGCCATAAGTGTCGATTCTTTAATAAAATCCTCCCTTGTTCTTTGATTTTGAGTTAAAACTCTCATTCCACCTTTTCCGTCAAATGCAGTATCAAGAACTTTAGCCAGTCCTTGTTCAATAATTTGAGGAATTTTTTCTTCACTAATAGGATATGCTTGACTAATTCCTGTAGTCTGTTCTCCTTGCTTGTTCTCAATAGTTACAATCTGAACATTGTACCAGCCTCCATACATATTAATGAGACCACCTTCACAAGATACCAAATAATCGTAATTATGTTCTTCTAAATTTTTCTTCAAAAACTCAATCCGATTTTTAGCACCTTTAAAAACATCTTCATTGATTGGTTGATCAGGCACTCCAGAGATTACTTCTGTTCCCTTACTTGATACATTCTCAAAATAAATTTTGAAAACTTCAGTAATTGCTTTTACTTTGCTAGGATTTTTTGTTGCGATTTCAATACGTACTTCTGACATCTTGTACTCCTTTGCTTTTTAACATTCGTATATATAATTTATATCACATTTTACATAAAATTGCAAGCTTATATAAAAGCTTGCAATTAGTTAAGGGTTATCTTCCAAGAATTCTTTTTATTTCTTCATTTCTTTTTACTTTTTGAGTTGTTGTTTTTATTAATTCTTCATCTGTTAAAATCATATTTTTTATATATTTATATGGTGGGAATGTTTTATTGATTTCTTTTACTTTTTCCCATAAAATTTGATATAATTCTCCTTCTGATTTTCCTGAATATTTTTCTTCAGCTATTTTCTTATCATAAACAATTTTTACTGATAGTTTTAAATCATTTTTATCTTTTTCATCTGGCATTCCATATACAATGCATTCTTTTACTAAATCTAATCTATTAATTAATGTTTCTAATTCTTCTGGAAATACTTTTTTACCATTTTTTAAAACTATCATATCTTTTTGACGTCCTGTTAAAAAGATAAATCCATCTTTATCTTTATATGCTAAATCTCCTGTATAAAACCATCCATCTTTCATAACTTTTTTAGTTGCTTCTTCATTTTCATAATATCCTAACATTACATTAGGTCCTTTTACACGTATTTCTCCAATTCCATTTTCATCTTTATTTATTATTTCAACTTCTACATTTTCCATAGGAAAACCTATTGAACCATATCTTTTCTTTTTGGCATTTTCAGCAGATATAACTGGTGATGTTTCTGTTAGCCCATATCCTTGAACAACTTCAATTCCTAATTCATTAAATCCTTGTGCAACTTTCTTGTCTAATGGTGCTCCTCCTGAAATTATAAATCTCATTCTTCCACCAAGTGCATCTATTACATCTTTAAATAGTTTTCTTCTAACATCAATATGTAGTTTTAATAAACAATTACTTAATTTTTTTGCATTATTTATAAGCTTTGTTTTTCCTTTTTTCTCTATTTCTTTTTCTATATTTTTATAAATTGCTTCAACTAATAATGGAACTCCTACAAATAGAGATATTTGATATTCTTTTAAATTTTGTGCTACATATCTTAATCCATCTGGAAATGCTGTTTTAGCTCCAATTGCAATCATTACTATCATACATGTTGATCCAAATATATGATGAAATGGTAAAAATGCTAAATTGTTATCTGTTGGTCTCATATCTTCAACCAATAACATTGCATAAACATTTGATGCTATATTTGTGTTTGACAACATTACAGCTTTTGATTTTGATGTTGTTCCAGATGTGAATAATAATATTGCCATTTTATCATTGTCTATTTCACAATTTACATATTCATTGTTTCCATTTTTTAATATTTCTGCACCTTCTTTTTTTAATGTCCAGAAATTCTTATATCCTTCTTGTTCTGTCATGCAAACATATTCTTGTAAATTTGTTTTTCCATTTTGTTTTATTTTTTCTATATTGTCAATGTATTTTTCATCAAATACTATAACATCTGCTTTACTTCTTTCTAAACAACTTTCCAACTCATCAACTTGCAATTCTTTGTCTAATGGTATTGAAACAATTCCTCCTAATAGATTTGATAAATGTGCTACTACCCATTCATATCTGTTTCTTCCAACAATTGCTACTCTTTTGTTTTTTAATCCCATATCATATAATTTTGTTCCAAATTCATTAACATCTTGTAATAATTTTTTATATGTTATACTTTCATAACTTACTTCTTTTTTCTCATTTTTATGTTTTATTACAAATGCTACATTTTCAGCAAATTTTTTTGCTGAATTATATACTATTTCTTTTATATTTTTACAGTTTACTGATTCAAAATATCTTTCCATATTTATTCTTCCTTTCATTAAACCAAAAATTAATCTAGTTTTCAATACTAGATTATCATATTTGATATATTTTTGTCAATAAACTGACTATACTTTCAGTAAAATATTTCGACAAGTTTTTTCTATTTTTATTGAATTTCTTTCTATTTTAATATATAATTTTAAAGATATTATTTTCACAGATTGGAGAAAAAATGGAACATTGGAGTGTTGAAGATTATAAGAACTTCGCTAATAATAAAGTAAAAAAAAGTAAATATAGAGCAAATAAAACTTCTATTGATGGTCATACTTTTGATAGCAAAAAAGAAGCTGATTATTATTGTGAATTAAAATTGAAATTACAGGAAAGAGATTAATGGCTTTTGCTTACAGCCTACTTTTATGCTTGCACCTGGTCTAAAATATAAAGCTGATTTTATTGTTTTTAATACTGATAATTCTTATGATGTTATTGACGTTAAAGGTATTAGAACAAAAGAATATATTACTAAAAAGAAAGTTTTTGAAGATAAATATAATATGAAAATTACGGAAATTTAAAAAATATGCAGAGCATGATAATATCACACTCTGCATATTTTTTACTTTTTGTTTGGTTTGGAAATCAACTTGCGAAGATCCAGCAGACCGTCTTCTGCCTTTACCTCAATAGGAACAAACTTTCCCTTCTTTTTGCTGAAGACATTGATTTGAACATTTTCGCCAGCAACGATAATGCTTTTAAGCTTTGCATTACGTTCCTCGCCACAAACAGCATATCCGATAACTGTTTGGGCATTGTCCCTCAACAGTTCTAGATCACCATTTTCGGCTATGCGTGCAAAAACAGCATCATAGTCTACAGTACCACGAATCCGCATCAAATCCTCAGTGTCCAAAAACACCAGAACTTTTGCCTTTTCATTCATGTTAATTTCGTTTTCCATTGCCTTTTCCTCCTGTAAGTTTTACATATGAGTTTCTTTGCGTACATATTTGAGTTCTCCACTCAAACGTTTTTCATTATATCATATTTTTCTATTATTGTCAACCATTTTTACAGTTTTTGGGAAATTATTTTACATATTCATTTAATGGTTTTATTTTAAAATTCAATTCTCCAAATTCACATGTTGGAACATATCCTGGTTTTGAATTTATAACATCTGGTATTCTATTTACAATTGATGCACATGTAAGTTCTACTGTTGCTGGTTTTGCAACAACTATTGTTGTTTCTGGTTCACCATAAATTGTCCATTCATTTTTGTCATATTCATCTGGCGCATACACTTTTCCTATACATTCACTTTCAATTGTAATTCCTTCTTCTGTTTCTGTTGTAACAACAGCACTCATTCCTGTTGCATCTCCTGCTTTTACCGTCATTCCTAATGTTGATGAATATAAATCTTCTTTATATGTTTGTGGTACACATTTTTGTCTTTGTGATTTTACTGTTAATCCTAATTTTTCACACAACCAACCATTTACATTCCACATATATGATGGCAGATAATCTCCACTTTCAACTATTTTTTGTCTTTCTTCATCTGATATTCTATCAACAGATGCTACTTCTTTGTCAAAGTCTTCTAATGTAAGCCCTGCTCCATGTGCCTTTGCTAATGCTATTCCATATTCTTCTACATTATAACTTGAACTTCCTTTTATTTTTGTTATCTTTTGAGTTGATCCTGCTATTGATGAAATTAATTGTCCCCAATAAATATCTTGATATCCACTTCCTGTTATTGTACAATTATTTTTCTTTGCAAGTTCATCAATTTTCTTTGTTAATGTTGGATTTGAATTTTCTGGATAAAATGCTTCTTCACATGTTGTTATTGCATTTAATCCTAATTCTGCACATAACATTAATGGATTTTCTAAGTCTTTTATTAAGCTCATTGTTGTTACTATTACTATATCAGGTCTTGTTTCTTCTAGCACTTTTCTTGCATCTTCTGCACTAACAACTTTTACACCTTTATTTTCTTTTCCTAATATTTCGCCTATATCTTTTCCTATTACTTTTGGATTTATATCAATTGCTCCTACTATTTCTCCACCTTTTTCATACACATATCTCATTGTGTATAAACTCATTTTGCCTACACCATATTGAACAACTTTAACTTTTCTTTCCATAGAAAGACCTCCTTTAAAATTATTTTTCTATTATAATTGTAACTGGTCCATCATTGATTAGTTCTACTTTCATATCTGCTCCAAATATTCCTTTTTGTACTTCTATATTGTTTAATTCACATTGATTACAAAAATATTCATATAGTGGATTTGCTTCTTCTGGTCTCGCAGCCTCAATAAATGATGGCCTATTTCCTTGAGAACAATCTCCATATAAAGTAAATTGAGATACTATTAGCAATTTTCCTTTTACATCTTTTATGCTTAAATTCATTTTATCATTTTCATCTGAAAATACTCTTAAATTGCATAATTTTTTAACTAAATAATCTGCTTGTTCTTTTGTATCTCCTACTTTTATTCCTATTAGTACTAAAAAGCCTTTATCTATTTTTCCAATTATGTTTCCATCTACTTTTACTTCTGCTTTTTTGACTCTTTGAACTACTAGTTTCATTTTGCTATTCCTTTCATTTGCTATATTTATTGTTGATCTGAATTACTTTCTTCACTTGCTTTTTCTCTTTCTGTATTATCTTCTCCAGATACTTTTTCTTCTACAATTTCTGCTTCTGTCGCATTTTCTGGCTTTACATCTGAATTTTCTAAATTTTCTGTAACAACTTCTGCTTCCTTAACTTCAATTTCAGGTTGTTTTTCACCACATTTTGGACAAAATACTGCATTTTCATCGATTTCTGCATGACATTTTATACATTGTTTTTTATCTTTTAATTCTAATATTGATGTTAAACATGATTCTATTTCACTTGATAATATATCTATTTTTGCACATTCTTCTTCTAAATCTGCTTTTATATCTATATTTTCTTGTCTTACATGTTTTTCATAAACTTTTTTTCCAATCTCTTTATACAAATCATTTATATTTGATTTGTTTTCATTAATTTTCATTCTTAATTTTGCTTCTTTTGCAAGTTCACCTGTCTTTTTTGTTGTTACATTATAAGCTTCAGTCGCTTTTTTTCCTAATGTATCAAAAAATCCCATAATACATCATCCTTTCTTTGGCTTTATGCCATATTTCAATATATATTAAATATTATTGACAATTTTTTTATATTTAGTCTTCGTTTTTTCTTGCTCTATTCATTAACATATTTACTGCTTCTTCTGGCTTTAATCCATTATACAAAATTCCATAAACTGCTTCTACTATTGGCATTTCTATATTATGAATTTTTCCTAATTCATGTGCAACTAAAATATTGTCTATACTTTCTATTGTCATTCCAACTTCTTTTTTTGTTTCTTCTAATGTTTTTCCTTGTCCTATTAATTTTCCTGCTTTTCTATTTCTACTATGTTCACTTAAACATGTTACAATTAGATCTCCAAGTCCACTTAGTCCATATAAAGTTTCTTTTTGTCCTCCTAATTCAACTCCAAGTCTTGATAATTCTGCTAATCCTCTTGTTATTAATGCTGCAAATGTATTATCACCTAAACCTATTCCTGCTGCAACACCTGCACAAAATGCTATAATGTTTTTTAATGCTCCACCAAGTTCAACTCCTTTTACATCTCTTGATGTATAAATTCTCATTTTATCAGACATAAATGTGTCTTGAACTAGTTTTAATACTGCATCATATTTTGAAGCCAATACTAATACTGTTGGAATTGCTATTGATACTTCTTCTGCATGGCTTGGTCCTGATAAAACTGCTATTTTTGCATTTGGTATTTCTTCTTGTATTACTTCATCTAATGTCATTAATGTTGCTTCTTCAAATCCTTTTGAACATATTACTATTGGTTGATTTGTTACATATTGTTTATATTGTTTTACTGTGTTTCTTGTAAATTTTGATGGTGTTACATGTATTATAAAGTCTGAACCATTTATTACTTCTTCATATGATGTACTACATTCTATTCCTTCTGGTAATACTACATTTGGTAAAAATTTGCATCTTTTTTCATTATTTATTATGTCTCTTTCTTCTTCAGAAAATGACCAAATTTTAACTTTGTTACCTAATTTTGCTAAGTGTATTGCTAAAGCAACTCCCCAGCTTCCACTTCCTATTATTGCTATATTTTTCATTTTTATTAATAAATGCTAGAATAAAAATTCTAGCATTTTCTCCTTTCTTTTGCATTATTTCTTGAAACTTAATTTATTTTCAGTTCCATTTAATATTCTTTTGATGTTGCTTCTATGGTTAAATGCTACTATAACTGCAAGTATTATACTATATATTAAATAACTACTTCCTTCACTTACTGTAAAGTTTGTATGTATGAATAATACTAATACAGGGAAAAGTATTGCTGCACCTACAGATCCTAATGATACCATTTTACTTAGTGCCATTAGTACTAGTGCAAATACTAAACATATTAATCCTATTTGCCAATTTGTCATTAAAAGTACTCCTAAAGATGTTGCTACACCTTTTCCACCTTTAAATCCAAAGAATATTGGAAATGTATGTCCTAAAACAACTGCTATTCCTGCAAGTTGTACCAATAAAGCTTTATCTGTATTTTTTGCTATTTTTCCTACTATTATTGCAAATAATATTGCAACAACTCCTTTTAGACAGTCTCCAATTAATGTAAATATTGCTCCTTTTTTTCCTACAGAACGTAACATGTTTGTTGCTCCTGCATTTCCACTTCCTTTTTCTCTTACATCAAATCCTGCCATTTTTTTGCTTATTATTACTGAAAAACTTATGCTTCCTAATAAATATGCTACTAGTGTTACTATTATGTATGCTGACATTTTTATTCCTCCTTTTCACCTTTTTCTCTTGCAATAATCCTAACTGGTGTACCCTCTAATCCAAATTCTTTTCTAATTTGATTTACCAAATATCTTTCATATGAAAAATGGAATAGTTCTTTATTATTTACAAATATTACAAATGTTGGTGGTTTTATACTAACTTGTGTTCCATAAAGGATTTTTAATCTTTTTCCTTTATCTGTTGGTGGTTGTACAATTGCAATTGCTTCATTTATTACTTGATTTAATGTTGCTGTTGATACTCTCATTGCATTTTGTTCTGCAACATTGTTTATCATGTTAAATAATTTGTCAACTCTTTGTCCTGTTTTTGCTGATATAAAGATTACTGGCGCATAAGATAAATATGATAATTTGGCATATATGTCTTTTTTGTATTTTTCTAATGTTCCTGTTTCTTTCTCATATTCATCCCATTTGTTTACAACAATTATTATTCCTTTTCCAGCTTCATGTGCTTCACCTGCAATTTTTGCATCTTGGTCTGTTACTCCTTCATTTGCATCTATCATCATTAAACATACATCTGCTCTTTCAATTGCAAGTAATGTTCTCATTATACTGAATTTTTCTATTGATTCAGACACTTTACTTTTTCTTCTTATTCCAGCTGTATCTATAAGTACATATTTTCCATACTCATTTTCATATTCTGTATCTATTGCATCTCTTGTTGTTCCTGCTATATTACTTACAATTGTTCTATTTTCTCCTAGAATTTTGTTTATTAATGATGATTTTCCTACATTTGGCTTTCCTATAACTGCTACTTTTATTCTTCCATCATCATCTTCATCATCACTTTTTTCTGGAAAATTTTCATATAGTGCATCTAAAACATCACCAATTCCTAATGCATTTGCTGCAGATACTGGATATGGTTCTCCCATTCCTAAATTGTAAAATTCATATATTTCATTTCTGTCTCTACTCATATTATCTGCTTTATTACATACAAGTACTACTGGTTTTTTTGATTTTTTTAACATAATTGCTATTTCTTGATCTGCTGCTGTTACTCCTTGTTTTACATCTGTTAAAAATAGTATTACATCTGCTATATCTATTGCTATTTTTGCTTGTTCTCTCATTTGTGATATTATTGTGTCATCACTTTCTGGTTCAATTCCAGCTGTATCTACTACTGTAAAGTTTCTCCCTCTCCAGTTTGTTTCTGCATATACTCTATCTCTTGTAACACCTGGTGTATCTTCAACAATTGATATTCTACTTCCTACTATGTAGTTAAAAAATGTTGATTTTCCTACATTTGGTTTTCCTATTATTGCTACTGTTGGTTTTGCCACGTTTCTGCCTCCTTGTTATTATATTTTTAGCCACTTATATTTTACTATTTTTAGAAAAAAATAGCAATAGATAAAGAAAAAAAAGGCTACAATAATGTAACCTTTTTTATATGATTAGTCAATTCTTAAAATTCCACCAATTACTTTTTTTGTCATTCCACTTGAAAATGTTTTTGCTCCACCTGATAGAACAACAACATCACCTTTTTCAAGTATTTCTTTGTTCTTTAATTTTTCAATTCCTTTATCAATTGTTTCTTCGATTGTAGCACCTGCTTCTACATAGATTGGTGTTACATTCCAAGCTAATGCTAATTGATGGAATGTTCTCTTATTATCTGTTATAGCTAAGATTGGGCATCCTGCTCCTAATCCTGCTAATTTTCTTACAGAATCACCTGTATGTGTATATGTCACAATAGCGTCTGCATTCATATTTTTAGCTGTAACACATGCTGAATATGCAATTTTTGTTACATCATTTGATAAGTCAAGATCTTCATTGTTTGAGAATCTCTTCCAGTAATGTATTTCTGGTTCAACTCTGTTAGCAATTTTAACCATTGTTTTAACACATTCAACTGGGTAATCACCTTGAGCACATTCTCCTGAAAGCATTATAGCACTTGTTCTATCATAAATAGCATTTGCTACGTCACTTGCTTCAGCTCTTGTTGGTAATGGTTGATGTGTCATTGATTCTAACATTTGAGTAGCTGTTATTGCTGGTTTGCATAATTTATTAGATGTTCTTATTATTCTCTTTTGAACAACTGGTGGTTCTGTAAAGTCTGTTTCTGTAGCCATATCACCACGAGCTATCATTTGAGCATCTGCTTCTTCAAGAATAGCATCTAAGTTTGATAAACCTTCAATATTTTCGATTTTTGTTATTATTTGGATATCTTTTCCACCATTTTCGTCTAATACTTTTCTAACATTTCTTATATCATCTAAGTTTCTTGCAAATGAAATTGCAACAAAATCATAATCATGTTCACAAGCTGCTTTTAAGTCTGCGATATCTTTTTCAGCTAGACCTGGTAATCTAATTACTGTTCCAGGTAAATTCATAGTTTTTCTGCTTCCTAATCCATTTCCATGAACAACTGTTGTAACTATGTCTTTTCCAACAACTTCGTCAACTTTTAATTCTATTGCACCATCATCAATTAAAATCTTTGTTCCTGGTTTTACATCTTTGTATAATTCTTTGTATGTTACAGAAACTTTTTCTTCATCACCAGTAATGTCTTCATTAACTAATGTGAATTTTTGTCCATCTTTTAATTGAATTTTTGTATTTTTACCAGTATATAACATACCTGTTCTTATTTCAGGTCCTTTCATATCTAGTAATAAAGCAATTGGTAAATCTAATTTTTCTCTTAATTCAGCAATTTTTAGAGATTTTTCAGATTGTTCATCCCAACTACCATGAGAATAATTTATTCTGCATACGTTTAATCCAGCATCAAATAATTCTTCTAATTTATTTTCACTTGCAGGTCCTATTGTTCCTACTATTTTAGTTTTTCTTAAACTTTTCACTTTAATATCCTCCTTTAATTAGTATGTCGTAAAGTATAAATTTAAATTCATTTTTTCTACACGACAAAAACACCTAAATGGTGTTCTGCCTATTTACTAATTCTCTTCTTTTTTTGCAACTACTGCTTTTCCATCATAATATCCACAATTTGGGCATACTCTATGTGGCATTACTGGTTCATGACAATGTGGGCAAGTAGCAAATTTTGGTGCTTCTACTTTCCATGTTGATCTTTTTGAGTGTGTTCTAGCTTTTGACCATCTTCTTTTTGGTTGTGCCATCTTAATCCCTCCTAAATTTTATATCTCTTGAGACAGAATTTAATTATTCCGTCTCATTTACTTTTATTTTATTCCAAGAAACCTTTATAATGTCTCATTACTAATTGAGATTCTAATTGTTGTACTGTTTCAAGAGCAACACCTACAACGATTAGTATTGATGTTCCACCAAATGAAACATTTAAGTTTGTAAATCTCAATAACATTGGAAGTATAGCAATTACTGCCAAGAATAATCCTCCAAATAATGTTAATTTTGATATTATTGAAGATAAATAATCTGTTGTTGGTTTTCCAGCTCTTATTCCTGGAATGAATCCACCATTTTTCTTAATATTGTTTGATACTTCTGCTGGATTGAATGTAGCATAAGTATAAAAATATGTGAATCCCAATATTAATAATAAATATACTATTGCATTTGCTAATGAATATCCCCATCCAACACTTGATGATGATGTGGCAATAGAAAATTTATATACCCCTGACCAAAATCCTGTTAATGTTGATACATCTTTTACAAATATAGATATTATCATTGCTGGAAATGTCATAAATGATGAAGCGAAAATTACTGGCATTACCCCTGCCATAGCAAGTTTCAAAGGAATATGTGTTCCTTGAGCTCCTACCATTTTTCTTCCAACTACTTTCTTTGAATATTGCACTGGAACTCTTCTTTCAGCATCTTGTACAAATACAACTCCTGCAACTAACAATAATGCTCCGATTATAATTCCTAATGCTGTAATTAATCCTGTAGTACTAAATCCTGTGCTTGTGAATATCATTTTCCAAATAGTTGTTATTCCAGATGGAAGACCTGAAATAATTCCTATAAAGATTATTATTGATATTCCATTTCCAATTCCTTTACTTGTGATTTGTTCTCCTAACCACATTAGTAAAGATGTTCCTGCAACTAATGATGATACAACTAGTATTCCAGTTAACCATCCTGCATTTATAAATACTCCAGAAGATCTGTATCCTAAATAGATTCCAATAGCTTCTACTAATGCTAAAACAATTGTTATTATTTTAGTTAATCTATTCATTACTTTTCTTCCTTCTTCTCCACCTTCTTTAGTTAATCTTTCTAAAGATGGAATAATCATTGCTAATAATTGTACTACGATTGATGCTGTAATATATGGTGTGATAGACATTGCAAATATTGAGAATCTTGAAAAAGCTCCTCCGGAAATCATATTAATTAATCCTGCAACTCCATCAACAGAACTCATTGCTTCTGACAATGCAATACTATTAACACCAGGTACTGTTATATAGCATCCTAAACGAAATATAATTATAAGTAAAAGTGTGTACCATAATTTTTTTCTTACTTCTGGCGTTTTTAGTGCATTTTTGATTGTTTTAAACAATTAAATCACCTCAGCCTTTCCACCTAAAGCCTCAATTGCTTCTTTTGCTTTTGTAGTAAATCTTGTGGCTTTTACGTTTAATTTTTTATCTAATTTTCCAGTTGCTAATATAACGATTCCATCATTGATTTTTCCAATGATACCTTCTTCTAATAGAGTTTGAGCTGATACATCTGTAGCTTTTGATTTATTTAACATTGTTAAAGTTACCTCTGTATAATTTTTAGCAAATTTATTATTAAATCCTCTTTTTGGTAATCTTCTATATAATGGTGTTTGACCACCTTCAAATCCACGTCTTACTCCTCCACCAGATCTAGCTTTTTGTCCTTTATGACCTCTACCTGATGTTTTTCCTAATCCTGAACCTATTCCACGTCCAACTCTTGTTCTTTTTGTTTTTTCAACTGCTGGTTTTAATTCTCCTAGTTTCATTTTTAGCTGTGCACCTCCTTATTTTTTATTTTTCGTATATCAATTATAAAATATCTTCTACTTTTTTT
>ENA-OPCB01000653-OPCB01000653.1-human-gut-metagenome-genome-assembly--contig:-NODE-653-length-22355-cov-3.430807_pt1 | contig 22355 bp, 19 predicted proteins | sample MGYA00241561_ERZ501473 | MGnify/ENA primary metagenome ERZ501473 (study PRJEB25962, sample SAMEA2042519) | human gut metagenome | biome: human gut; feature: human-associated habitat; material: faeces... | reverse complement strand
CGGCACCGCAGCCGCCGCTGCAAAGGCTGGCGTGGCCGCCATTGTGGCACCCACTGCTGAGGAAGCTGCCGAGAAGGCTGCTCACATCGTGGGCCTGCTGCCGGCCAACAACCTGACCGGCCCTGCGATCTTTGAGTTCGAGCAGCCCACTGCTGCTCTGGCTGCCGGTGCAGAGCCTGCAAAGGCTGCTGCTGCCGTGGTCGATAAGGACAGCGCTGTGGAGCTGTATGCAGGCTTTGGCAAGTCTGTTTACACTGCATTTGCCACCGTGGGCGGCAACGCCGTGGGCGTTGTGGCCACCGGCAAGACCCTGTGCCACAACTGCGTGGCCAAGGCTTCCCGCTTTGTGCGCCTGTGCGATGCCTTCAGCGTGCCGGTGATCACCATTGTGGATACCGAGGGCTTTGTGCCCAGCGCGACCGATGACATTGCAGGCGGCATCCGTGAGGCTGCCCGTCTGGCTGCTACCTATGCCGACGCTACCACCGCAAAGGTGGCTGTGCTGGCTGGCAAGGCCGTCGGCCCTGTTTACACCGCTCTGGCTGCTGCCGATCTGCGCATTGCCGTGGCTGGCTGCACCGTCAGCGCACTGGAACCCAGCGCAGCGGTCAGCGTCCTGTACAAGGAAGAGATCGATGCTTCCGACAACATCATTGCAGCCACCAACGCAAAGGCTGCTGCTTACACCGCCGAGGTGTGCAGCGCAGCAAATGCAGTTGCCTGCGGCGCTGCTGACCTGACCTGCGATGCAGCCAATGTGCGTGCAAGCGTTGTTGCCGCACTGGAACTGCTGAGCACCAAGCGTGCTGCCCGCCTGCCCAAGAAGCACGGCAACATGGCTCTGTAATCGTCTGTATAAATCTTTTTGATACGATTTTGATTTGGAGGATCCTTCCATGAAGTACTACAATATTACCGTCAATGGCGTTGCTTACAGCGTCTCCGTGGAGGAGACTGCCGCTGGTGCTGCTCCGGTTGCTTCTGCAGCTCCTGCCGCACCCGCTGCTCCTAAGGCTGCTCCGGCTCCCGCTGCTGCTCCCAAGGCTGCTGCAGGCGCTGCTGGTGCCGTTGCCGTCAAGGCTCCCATGCCCGGCAACATTCTGGATGTCAAGGTCAAGGCCGGTGCATCCGTGAAGGCTGGCGACGTGCTGGTGATCCTGGAGGCCATGAAGATGGAGAACGAGATCGTTGCTCCGCAGGATGGCACTGTGGCTTCCATCAACGTCAACAAGGGCGACACCGTCAACTCCGGTGACGTTCTGGTTTCCATGAACTAAGGGAGAGGTGACAATCATGGCCAAAAAGCCGATCAAGGTTACTGAGGTCGTCCTGCGCGATGCCCACCAGTCTCTGCTGGCCACCCGCATGACCATGGATGAGATGCGTCCCATCCTGCCGGAAATGGATAAGATCAACTACTTCTCCGTGGAGTGCTGGGGCGGCGCTACGTTCGACAGCTGCATCCGCTTTCTGGACGAAGACCCGTGGGAGCGCCTGCGCATCCTGCGCAAGGAGCTGCCCCACCAGAAGCTGCAGATGCTGTTCCGCGGCCAGAACATGCTGGGCTACCGCCCCTACGCAGACGATGCCGTTGAGTACTTTGTGCAGAAGTCTGTTGCAAACGGCATCGACGTGATCCGTATTTTCGATGCACTGAACGATCCGCGCAACCTGCAGACCGCCATCAAGGCAGCCAACAAGGAAGGCGCTCATGTGCAGGGCTGCATCAGCTACACCCTCAGCCCCGTGCACAACAACGAGTACTTTGCAGCCTACGCCAAGACCCTGGAGGAGATGGGCGCAAACTCCATCTGCATCAAGGATATGGCCGGTCTGCTGACCCCCTATACCTGCTACGATCTGGTGAAGAAGCTGAAGGAGACCGTCAGCATCCCTGTTGACATCCACAGCCACTACACCGCAGGTCTGGCTTCCATGTCCATCCTGAAGGGCATCGAGGCAGGTGCCGACATCATCGATACCGCCATGAGCCCCTTGAGCCTGGGCACCAGCCATATGCCCACCGAGAGTCTGGTCGCTGCCCTGCAGGGCACCGATTACGACACCGGTCTGGATCTGAAGCAGCTGAACGTTGTGCGCGCATACTTTGCAAAGCTGCGCGAGAAGTACATTGCCAACGGCCAGATCAGCCCGAAGAGCCTGGGCGTGGATGCAAACACCCTGCTGTATCAGGTGCCGGGCGGCATGTTCTCCAACATGCTCAAACAGCTGAAGGATGCCGGCAAGGAAGATAAGCTGGACGAAGTGCTGGCAGAGATCCCCCGCGTCCGCGAGGATGCAGGCTATCCGCCGCTGGTCACCCCCACCAGCCAGATCGTTGGTACGCAGGCTGTGTTCAACGTGATCCTGGGCGAGCGCTACAAGATGGTCACCAAGGAGTTCAAGGGTCTGGTCCACGGTGATTACGGCAAGACTCCCGCTCCCATCAAGCCCGAGTTCACCAAGAAGATCCTGGGCGACGAGCAGCCCATTACCTGCCGCTTTGCTGATACTCTGGCTCCTGAGATGGACAAGCTGAAGGCAGAAGCTGCCAAGTGGGCAACGCAGGAAGAGGATGTGCTGACCTACGCAATGTTCCCGCAGGTGGCACCCAAGTTCTTTGAAAAGCGCAATGCCAAGAAGCAGGGCGTGGACGGCGACCATGTGGACTACACCAATCAGTCTCATCCCGTCTGATCTTTCATAACGGATTCCGGAGCTTCCCGCTTTTGCGGCGGGAGGCTCCTTTTTGTGTTTTGCACCGGATCTGGCCCCAAAAATGGGCGGCGGCTCATTGACATGAAAATCCATCCATTTTATAATGAATCAAAATGGATGCAGCCGACACCCGGGCATCCCCGGAAAAAGAAGAGGTGATCTGCATGAGAAGCATCACGGCACAGCGCCTTGCGGAATTTACAGAGCAGGATTATGAATTTACCTTCGGCATCACCCGGAAGGAATTTGCCCAGATGCTGGAAGCACTGAATGCGGCTTATTGCAAGGAGCACCGGCGCAGGCCGCATTTTACCAAGATCACAATGCAGGATAAGCTGGTGCTGACTTTGCTCTACCGCCGCGAGTACCGCAGCATGGAGAACATTGCGGCAGAATACGGTGTCTCCCGCGATACCATTGCGGACAATATCCACTGGGTGGAGCGCGCACTGCTGAACGCAAATCTGCTGCAGAACAGCGTGACCTGCGTATATAAAACCAACTGAAACAGGCTCTGATACAGGATTGGAAGATTTTGTATCAGAGCTTTTTTGCTTTGCACCGTGTATTGCGGCCGGTTTTGGCGGCGGCACGCAACAGTGCACCTTGAATTTTGGGCCGAAGAATAGTAAAATGAAACTATATGTATCGTAACATGGGTTTGTGCACCCAAAGGCGGATACGTATACCGAAACTTGTAAGCTGAAACACTGAAAATGTAAGAACAGGAGAGCGTTATGATCTTAAGCATGACCGGCTTTGGCCGGGGGACTGCTGTGCGCAATGGCCGTGAGATCACGGTGGAGCTGCGCAGCGTGAATTCCCGCTACTTTGAGTATTCTTCGCGCATCCCGCGCACCTGCAGCTATCTGGACAGCCGCCTGAAAAAGCAGCTCAACGAGCGCATTTCCCGCGGCAAGGTGGAGCTGAGCATGACCGTGCAGAATGTGGACGCTGCCGATACGGTGGTGGCCGTCAACATGGAGCTGGCACGCAGCTACCAGCAGGCCATGCGGGATATTTCGGAACAGCTGGGTGTCAAGAACGATATCTCTGCGGGCGTGCTGACCCGCTTCCCGGATGTGCTCACCACCCGCCACGCGGATGTGGACGAGGAACAGCTGTGGGAAGATGTTTCTGCCGTTACCGCACAGGCGCTGGACCGCTTTGTGGAGATGCGCGCCGCCGAGGGTGCCAAGATGAAGGCAGACGTGGAAAACCGCCTGAACTTCCTCGAGGAGTGCGTGGGCAGGGTGGAGACTTTGAGCGCAGGCCGCGTGGAAGCCTACACCAACCGCCTGTACGAGAAGCTCAAGGTCATTCTGGAGGACCGCGATGTCGACGATGCCCGCGTGCTGACCGAGGCCGCTATTTTTGGCGATAAGACCGCTGTGGATGAAGAGACGGTGCGCCTGCGCAGCCACATTGCGCAGTACCGCGATATCCTCAAGCTGGACGAGCCGGTGGGCCGCAAGTTGGACTTTTTGACGCAGGAGCTGAACCGCGAGACCAATACCATCGGCTCCAAGTGTCAGGATCTGGATATCACCCGCATCGTGGTGGATATGAAGGCGGAGATCGAAAAGATCCGCGAACAGATCCAGAATCTGGAGTGATACAGAAAATTCGGAGGGGTTTATGAAGCTCATCAACATCGGGTTTGGCAATATGGTCAGTGCAGGCCGTGTGGTGGCAGTGGTCAGCCCGGATTCCGCCCCGGTCAAGCGCCTTGTAAAGGAAGCGCGGGAGCGCGGAATGCTGATCGATGCATCCTATGGCCGCAGCACCCGTGCAGTGCTTATCATGGACTCCGATCATGTGGTGCTCTCGGCGCTTCAGCCGGAAACGGTGGCCAACCGTGCGGCAGGGCAGGAGGGCAAAACACCAGCAGAGGAGGAACAGACCCATGGCGAACGATAAATATTTGTTTGTGGTCTCCGGCGCGGCCGGTACCGGCAAGGACAGCGTGGTGAAGGCACTGCGCGAAGCACACCCGGAGATCGAAAAGACTGTTTCCGCCACCACCCGCGCACCGCGTCCCGGTGAGCAGGAGGGCGTGGATTATTATTACCGCACCCGGGAGCAGTTCCAGCAGCTGATCGAAAACGATCAGGTGGTGGAGCACAACTTCTACAACGGCAACTACTACGGTACCCTGCGCGAGGAAGTGGACAAGCGTCTGGCAGCCCGGAAGGTGGTCGTTCTGGTCATCGATGTGCACGGCGCAGCGAACATCCGCCGCATGTTCCCGGGCGCGACCACCGTGTTCCTGCTGCCGCCGTCGGTGGAGGAGCTGGAGCGCCGTCTGCGGGGCCGCGGCACCGAGACCGAGGACAGCATTCAGGAGCGTCTTGCCACCGCCCGGCAGGAGCTGGCCCAGCAGGATAAATTCACCCTGAAGCTGGTCAACGACCAGGTCGATACCTGCGCCGATGCACTGTATCAGGCCATCTGCCAGCGCATTGGTGCCGCAGAATAACATTTTGAAGGAGCTGGACGAATGCCCAAAACGGTAGGCGTTGCCGTCAGCAATGCGACCTTCCACTTTGATAAGCTTTATACCTATGCCGTCATGCCGGATCAGCAGAATGCGGTAAAACTTGGCAGCATGGTGCTGGTGCCCTTTGGCCGCGGCAGCCGCGCCCGCATGGGCGTGGTGCTGGCCTGCGATGCCGAACCGGAAAGTGCAAAGCTGAAATATCTTTTCGACGTGGCCCCGGCATCCGCCTGCCTGACCCCGGAACTGCTGCGGCTGGTGCACTTTTTGAAGGAGCGCACCTTCTGCACCTATTACGAGGCGGTCAAGGCGGTCATTCCCTATGGTGCACAGTACAAGCCTGCCGTGGCGGCGGACGGTGTAACGCCGGTGCTGCAAAAGCAGCTCACCCGCCACACCGAGAACTCCTACCGCCTTGTGGGCGGGCTGCCGCCAAAGCCGAAGCTGGCGGCAGTGGCCCTGCTGGGCGGGGGAGAGCGCACCCAGAACGAGATGGAGGCCCACGGCATCACCAAAGCCGTGCTGGACAACCTCTGCGCCAAGGGCGTGCTGGAATGCAGCAAGGTGAATAAATCCATCGACCTGTATTCGTCCATTCCGCTGAAAAACGAGCCGATCACCCTCACGCAGGAGCAGCAGGCGGCTTACGATGCTCTGCTGCCAAAGCTGGAAGATGATGCACCCCACTCGGCGCTGCTCTACGGCGTGACCGGCAGCGGCAAGACGCTGGTGTTTTTAAAGCTCATTGCCCGCTGTCTGGAGCAGGGCAGGCGTGCGCTGGTGCTGGTGCCGGAGATCAGCCTGACCCCGCAGATGATCCTGCGGCTCAAGAGTCAGTTTGGCCGCCGGGTTGCGGTGCAGCACTCTGCCCTCAACCACACCGAACGCCTTTTGCAGTGGCAGATGATCCAGGACGGCGGCGCAGATATCGTGGTGGGTACCCGCAGCGCCATCTTTTCGCCGCTGGAAAACATCGGGCTCATCATCATCGATGAGGAGCAGGAGCACACCTACCGCTCGGAATCCGCGCCCCGCTATTCTGCCCACGAGGTGGCCCGGCAGCGCGCGGCGGAAAACGGTGCATTGCTGCTGCTGGCAAGCGCCACCCCCAGCACCGAGAGCTTTTACGCGGCCCAGCATGGCCGCACCCAGCTGGTGCGGCTGACCCAGCGCTACGGCGGCAACCCGCTGCCCACGGTGCAGATCGTGGATATGCGCGCAGAGCTGGCGGCAGGCAACCCGCGGGAGATCAGTCTGTCGCTGGAAGATGCCATCCGCCGCAATCTGGATGCAGGCAAGCAGACCATTTTGCTGCTGAACCGCCGGGGCTACCAGACTATGGCCCAGTGCGAGGACTGCCGCGAGGTGCTCAAGTGCACAAAGTGCAGCGTGCCGATGGTGTACCACAAAGCGGCGCACAAGGTATTGTGCCACTACTGCGGCAGCCAGATGGAACCGCCCACCGTCTGCCCCGCCTGCGGCGGCAAGCTGCAGTACCGGGGCTTCGGCACCCAGAAAGCCGAGGAAGAGCTGGCAAAGCTGTTCCCGGATGCGCGGGTGCTGCGCATGGATCAGGATTCCACTGCCGCAAAGGATGCCCACGAAAAGCTGCTGGCAAGGTTTGCGAACCACGAATATGACATCATGGTGGGTACCCAGATGGTGGCCAAGGGACTGGATTTTGAGGATGTGACCCTTGTGGGCGTGCTGGGCATCGACTCGCTGCTGTTTGCGCAGGGCTTCCGCGCGTATGAGAACGTGTTCAGCCTCATCACGCAGGTGGTGGGCCGCAGCGGACGGGCCAGAGACCCCGGCTTTGCCATCATCCAGACCACCGACCCCGATAACCCGGTGCTGAACCTTGCCGCCGCGCAGGACTACGATGCCTTTTTTGAGCAGGAGATCGCCTACCGCAAGCTGGGCCTGTACCCGCCCTTCTGCGGGCTGTGCGTCATTGGCTTTGCAGGCGCAAAGGAGATCGAGGTGGCACGGGCGGCGGCGCGCTTTGCGGCCCTGCTGGGCCAGCAGGCGGCAAAACAGCCGGACCTGCCGCTGCGGGTGCTTGGCCCCACGCCCGGCAGCATTGAAAAGATCAACGACACCTACCGCTACAAACTTACCATCAAGTGCCGCAACGACCGCCGCTTCCGCGACCTCGTGCGCAGCACACTGGAAAGATACGAACAGGAAAAACTTCCGTCCAAGGCCACCGTTGCGGTGGACCTGCACTCGGACGGTGACATCTGATTTGGAGGTACCATAAATGGCTATCCGCAACATTGTAAAAGAGGGCGATCCCATCCTGAACAAGGTCTGCCGCCCCGTCACCACCTTTGATGACCGTCTGGCTACCCTGCTGGACGACATGCACGAGACCATGATCGCCGCCGACGGCGTGGGTCTGGCCGGCCCGCAGGTGGGCATGCTGCGCCGTCTGTTCGTGGTGTGGGACACCACCGACGCGCCCGAGGAGATCCCCGCCGATTACGAGTACAAGTTCATCGACTTCGTCAACCCGGAAATTCTGGCCGTATCCGAGGAAGAGGAGACCGCCTACGAGGGCTGTCTGTCCTTCCCGGGCCACAACGGCGCTGTGACCCGCCCCGTCGCGGTCAAGGTGCGCGCACAGGACCGCCACGGTGAGTGGTTCGAGCTGGAAGCTGAGGATCTGCTGGGCCGCTGCATCCAGCACGAGAACGACCATCTGGACGGCATTACCATCATGCAGTCCAGCGAGTATTTCTATGAGGATACCGAAGAGGGCAAAAAAGCTGCCCGCGAAGCGAAAGGAAACAAGTAATGCGCATTTTGTTCATGGGCACGCCGGATATTGCCGCAGAGTGCCTCAAAGCCCTGTATGCCGCCGGGCATGACATCTGCGCGGTGTACACCCGGCGGGACAAGCCGGTTGGCCGCAAGCAGGTGCTTACCGCACCCCCGGTCAAGGAAGTGGCCCTTGCCCACGGCACGCCGGTGTTCCAGCCCCGCACCCTGCGGGACGGCAGCGAGGACGAGAACATCCGCGCACTGGCCCCGGAACTGATCGTGGTGGTGGCTTACGGCTGCATCCTGCCGAAGTCTGTGCTGGAAGCGCCGAAGTACGGCTGCATCAACCTGCATGTCTCCCTGCTGCCCAAGTACCGCGGCAGCGCCCCGGTGCAGTGGGCCGTGCTGAACGGCGATGCCGAGACCGGCGTTTCCATCATGCAGATGGACGAGGGCCTTGACACCGGCGATGTGCTCTGCTGCGAGAAGATCGCCATTGACCCGGAGGAGACCAGCGGCCAGCTGTTTGACCGCGTGACCGCCGTGGGTGCACGGGTGCTGTGCGAGGTGGTGCCCGCCATCGCCGCCGGAACGCTGAAACCCCAGCCGCAGGATCATGAGAACGCCTGCCTTGCACCTATGCTGAACAAGGAGATGGCAGAGTTCCGCCTGACCGAATCGGCTGCCCACATCCACAACTGGGTGCGCGGCATGAACCCGTGGCCCGGTGCATGGTTCGTCACCTCCGGCGGCAAAAAGCTCAAGGTGATGGAGTGCCGTGCCGTGGAAGCTCACGGCGAAGCGCCCGGCACCGTGCTGGCCACAAAGCCGCTCACGGTGGCTTGCGGTGAGGGGGCCGTCCAGCTGCTGAATGTGGTGCCGGAAGGCAAAAAGCCCATGGACGGCACCGCCTTTGCGGCCGGTCAGCGCCTGAAAACGGGGGATATCCTCTGATGGCGGCGAATCCCCGCGCGGCGGCAGTGGCGGCGCTGGTGCGGCAGGAGCAGGATGGTTTTTCCAACCTTGTTCTGGATGCCGAACTCAAGCGCCAGCAGCTGGAAGGCCGTGATAAAGCTTTTGCCAGCGCCATCTTTTACACGGTGCTGGAACACCGGGGCACGCTGGACTACATCCTGTGCCAGTTCCTGCCCAAGGGCCTTGCCAAGCTGGATGCACCGGTGCGCGAAATATTGCGCGCGGCGCTGGCGCAGGCCCGCTATATGCAGGTGCCGGTGTCCGCTGCGGTGAACGAGGCCGTCAAGCTGACCCGTGCCTTCAAAAAATCCAGCGCATCCGGTCTGGTCAACGCCGTGCTGCGCAAGGCGTGCAGCTACGACCTGAGCACCGCAAGCTTCAAAAACGAAGTGGAGCGGCTCATGGTGCTTGGCTCTGCCGGGCGGGATGTGGCGGAATTTCTGCACAAAAACTACCCGGACGAAGCACTGGATATCCTTACCTACAAGGCCGACGGCGGCATGACCAGCCTGCGGGCGAACCCGCTGAAAGGCAGTGCCGATGAGCTTTGTGCAAAGCTGCTGGCTTCCGGCGCAAAGGAAGCAAAGCGGGGCATTGTGCCCGGCAGTGTGCTGGCCCGGTTCGAGGGCAGCCCGGCGGAAAATGAGCTGTTCCGGCAGGGGTACTTCCATGTGGAAGGGCAGGCCAGCCAGCTGGCGGCGCTCTGCGTGGACGCACAGCCCGGAGAAACAGTCATCGACCTGTGCGCCGCGCCCGGCGGCAAGACCATCCTGCTGGCCGAGCAGATGCACAGCACCGGCAGGCTTTACAGCTGCGATGCCGCCGAGAACCGCGTGGGCCTGATCCGCACGGCAGTGCAGCGCATGGGCTTGACCAATGTGGAAGCCCTGTGCAACGATGCCACAAAGGTGAACCCGGCCCTGCCGCAGGCCGACCGCATTTTAGCGGATGTGCCCTGCAGCGGCCTTGGCATTCTGGCAAAAAAGCCGGATCTGCGCTACAAAAAGCTGGAACCGGCCCGCGAAGCTGAATTATTGGCCACACAGTCGGCCATCCTCGATACGGCGGCACAGCTTCTGAAAGCGGGCGGCAGGCTGGTGTACTCCACCTGCACCATCGACCCGGCAGAAAACCAGAAGCAGATCGCGGCATTTCTGGCCCGCCACCCGGAGTTTACGGTGGTGGAGCCTGCCGCAGCGCTGCCCGCCGGGATGACGGCAGGGGAGCACGGCGCGCTTTCGGTGCCCACCCGTACCGGCATGGACGGTTTTTTCCTGTGTGCCATGCAGAAAAACGGGGAAAAGCTGCAATGAAACAGGTGGCTTGTTCGTAAAAAACAATAGGAGAACACAATGGAACAAAAACGCTGTATCTCTTCCTTTACGCTGGCAGAGCTGACCGCTGAACTGAAAGCGATGGGTCAGCCGGGCTTCCGGGCAAAGCAGATCTTCCACTGGGTGCACCAGAAGCTGGTCACCGAGTTTTCTGCCATGACCGACCAGCCCAAGACCCTGCTGGCAAAGCTGGAAGAAAGCTTCTACATTGCCGCGCCCAAGATCGAGCGCAGGCAGGAAGCAAAGGACGGCACGGTAAAATATCTGCTGCGCATGGCGGACGGCAACTGCATCGAGACCGTCGTGATGCGCTACCACTACGGCAACACGGTGTGCGTGTCCACGCAGGTGGGCTGCCGCATGGGCTGCCGCTTCTGCGCGTCCACCCAGGCGGGCCGCGTGCGCGATCTGGAAGCAGGCGAGATCTGCTCTGAGATCTATACCGCCCAGAAGGATATCGGGGAGCGCATTTCCCACATCGTGCTCATGGGCATTGGCGAACCGCTGGATAACTTTGACGAAGTGATGAAGTTTCTGGAGAACATCACCTCGCCCGAGGGCGTGAACATCGGGATGCGCAACATCAGCCTTTCTACCTGCGGTCTGGTGCCCAAGATCGACCAGCTGGCCGAGAAAAAGCTGCAGCTGACCCTCTCGGTGTCGCTGCACGCACCCAACAATGAAATTCGCAGCGGCATGATGCCGGTGAACGATGCCTATCCCGTGGAAGTGCTGATGCAGGCCGTGCGCCGCTATCAGGACACCACCGGCCGCCGCGTGAGCTTTGAATATTCCATGGTGCGCGGTGTCAATGATTCCGATGCCTGCGCCAGACAGCTGGCAAACCTGATCCGGGGCATGGGTGCCCATGTGAACCTGATCCCCATCAACCCGGTGGACGGCAGCCCGTACTCGGCCACCGATGCAGCCAACGTGCACCGATTCCAGCAGAAGCTGGAGAGCCTTGGCGTGAACGCTACGGTGCGCCGCCGCCTTGGCAGCGAGATCAGCGCCGCATGCGGCCAGCTGCGCCGTGACGAAATGAACGGGAAAGCGTAAATATTAAAGGGAGAAGCCTATGAAACTTGCAGGAAAAACGGATGTCGGCAGGGTCCGGCAGGATAATCAGGACGATTATCGCGCAGGAGAACTGCCCGGCGATGCCGCATGGCTGCTGGTATGCGACGGCATGGGCGGTGCACGCGGCGGCAGGGAAGCCAGCCAGAGCGCGTGCGATGTGATCGAGCGCTGCTTTCAGGAGCAGTATGCTTCCAAGTGCCTGCCCGGCGAAGAGGAGACTTTTTTGAAAAAGAGCCTGCTCAGCGCCAACCGCTTTGTGTTCCAGAAGGCCCTGCGTGAGGAATCGCTGGCGGGCATGGGCACCACGGCTGTGTGCGCACTGGTGCGCGGCGGCAAGGTGTTCCTGTGTCATGCAGGCGACTCGCGGGCGTACCTGTACCGGGACGGCAGGCTTGCCCAGCTCACCCACGACCACTCCTATGTGCAGGAGCTGGTGGACTGCGGCACCATTACCGTGGAGGAAGCCGAGCACCACCCCCAGAAGAACATCATCACCAAGGCGCTGGGCGTGGACTACCGGCTGGACTCGGAGTTCACCACCGCACCGCTGCAGAAAGGGGATATCCTGCTGCTGTGCTCGGACGGCCTGACCAATGCCGTGCCCAGAGAACAGCTGGAACAGCTGCTGCGCACCGGCAGGTTCTACGACCTGCCGGACCTTCTGATCCGCACGGCCAACGAGAACGGCGGCCCGGATAACATCACCGCGCTGCTGCTGTGTGTGGAGGAGGTGCGCTGATGGACAACCTGATCGGCAAAAAGCTGGACGGCCTGTATGAGGTGCGGGAGCTGATCGGTTCCGGCGGCATGGCAAACGTCTACAAGGCGGTCATGCTGGGGCACAACGGCCCGGTGCCTGCCGGTACCGTGGTGGCGGTAAAGGTGCTGCGGCAGGAGTATATGCACGACCCGGACCTTGTGCGCCGCTTTAAAAATGAATCCAAGGCCATCTCGCTGCTGAACCACCCCAACATCGTAAAAGTGTACGATGTATCGGTGAATGATGATCTGCAGTATATCGTGATGGAATATGTGGACGGCATGACATTGCGCGAGTACCTTAACCAGCGCGGCGGCAGGCTGACCAACCGGGAGACCGTGCACTTCATCTCCCAGATCTTAAAGGCGCTGGAACATGCCCACGCCAACGGTGTGGTGCACCGGGACATCAAGCCCCAGAACATCATGCTTTTGGACAACGGCCAGCTGCGCATGATGGATTTTGGCATTGCGCGCATCTCCCGTGCCGAGAACCAGCTGCTGAGCGGCAAGGCCATGGGCAGCGTGCACTATATCAGCCCGGAGCAGGCCAAGGGCGATGAGACCGACTGCACCAGCGATATCTACTCGGTGGGCGTGATGATGTACGAGATGCTCAGCGGTCATCTGCCCTTTGATGCAGACGACATGGTGGAAGTTGCCATCAAGCAGATCTCCGATCAGCCGAAGTCTTTGCACGAGATCGCGCCGGAGGTGCCGAATGCACTGGTGGAGATCACCGAAAAGGCCATGGCAAAGCTGCCGCAGAACCGCTACGCATCCGCCCGCGAAATGCTGGATGCGCTGGACACCTACGTGCACAACCCCTCCGTGATGTTCGAGTACAAGTATATTACAGAAGATGCTCCCGAAAAGGTGGTGAAACGTACCATGAACCAGAACCGTGCAAACCGTCAGGCCGAAAAGCCTGCGCCCCGCGGCAAAAAGGCCGCACCGCGCCAGAAAAAGCGCACCATCTTCCTGCCGGCACTGTTCGGCGTTACCATTGCATTTGCACTGGCGTGCCTTGCGCTGTGCTGGATGATCCTGAACGATTCCTCCAACCTGATGAACAACAAGGCCGATATCACGCTGGGCGATTATATCGGCATGACGCAGGACGAGGCTGCTGCCACCGAGCAGGTGGTCTCCGGCCAGATCAGCGTTACCTGGGAGCAGGAGTACAACAGTAACTATGCGGCGGGCTATATCTATAAGCAGTCGCCGGTGTCCGGCCGCACGGTGCGCGAGGGCCAGAATGTGACCCTGACTGTGAGCCTCGGCACCCAGTACGTTACCGTGCCGGACCTGACCAACTATGTGCAGGCCGATGCAGAGCAGCAGCTCAAGGAGCTGGGTGTCTCGGTGCTGGTAACGCAGGCTGTGGATACCTCTGTGGCATCCGGCGCGGTGATCCGCACCGACCCGGCGGCGGGCAGTCAGGTGGCTGCAGGCAGCACTGTGGTGATGTATATCAGCCGCCCGCAGGTGGCAACCACCACCAAGGTGCCCTCGCTGACCGGCATGAGCACCGCTGATGCCCGCACCCTGCTGGTGCAGAACCATCTGGGCCTTGGCAGCCAGACCGAGCAGTACAGCGACCAGCCGGTGGGTACTGTCATCAGTCAGAACCCGGCGGCAGGCTCTACCACAAAGCTGAACGGCCGCGTGAACATTGTGGTAAGCGCAGGGCCGGAGCCTGCACCGGAACCGGAAGCACCCAGCGACAGCACCACCGGCGGCGACTGGTGGAGCGGCCTGTTTGGCAGCAGCTCCTCTTCTTCCAGCACCGAGACCGGCACCGAACAGGGCACAGCGGGCAGCGGCGACCCTTCGCAGAAACCGCTGACCGACTGGTGGTCCTCGCTGCTGAGCTGACGGAGGCGTGCATGAAGGGATATATCACAAAGGGCATCGGCGGCTTTTACTATGTAAAAACGCCGGAGGGCATTGTGGAGTGCACACCCCGCGGCATTTTCCGCAAGCAGAAGATCACGCCGGTGGCGGGCGATGAGGTGACGCTGGAGACCGAGAACGGTGCAGCCGTCATTGCCGAGATCGCACCGCGCAAAAATGTGTTCGTGCGGCCTCCGATGGCAAATCTGGATGTGCTGTTCCTTGTGGCCAGCACCACCCAGCCCACGCCCAGCACGCTGGTGCTGGATAAGCTTGCCGCCATTGCGGTGGACAAGGGCGTGCAGCCGGTGATCGTGTGCACCAAGGGCGACTTGGCCGAGGCGGAATTCCTGCGTAAGGCCTACGAAAAATCGACCCTGCCGTTCATCCGCATCGATTACGAGACCGGCGGCGGGCTGGACGAGGTGAAGCAGTGGATCAGCGGCAGGCTGTGTGCGTTCTGCGGCAACTCCGGCGTGGGAAAATCCACCCTTTTGAACCACCTGCTGCCGGAAGCAGAGCGCGAGACCAGTGCCATCAGCCAGAAGCTGGGCCGCGGCCGCCACACCACCCGTGAGGTGACGATCTTTGAAGCCTTTGGCGGGCGCATTGCGGATACGCCGGGCTTTGCCAGTCTGGAAGCGAACCGCGCCGGGTTCATCCCCAAGGAAAATCTGGAGCATGCGTTCCCGGAGTTCGGGCCTTATCTGGGCCAGTGCCAGTTCACCGGCTGCTCCCACCGCAGCGAAAAAGGCTGTGCCGTGCGCGCCGCACTGGCCGAGGGCAGACTCTCCCAGACCCGGTACGACAGCTACTGCGCCATGTACGAGGAAGTTAAGGACGTGAAGGATTGGCAGCGCCCGAAAGTATAAAGGATAAGGAAGAGATTCATGTCACGCTGTGTGATCATTTCGGCCTGCCCGGTTTCTCCGGAGCTGGCAGAGGCCCTGCGGCCGGACGACTTTATCATTGCCTGTGATGCAGGCTACCGCAACTGCGCACCTCTGGGGCGTAGACCCAACATCATCGTGGGTGACTTTGACACCGCGCCCTGCCCGGAACAGCAGGACGACGATATCATCGTGCTGCCCCATGTGAAGGACGATACCGACACCGAGTATGCCGCAAAGCTGGTCTCGGAAAAGGGCTTTGACGAGGTGCTGCTGCTGGGCGGCCTTGGCGGCAGACGGGTGGAGCACACCCTTGCAAACCTGTGCACCGGCCTTGGGCTGGAACAGCGCGGTGTGCGCACCACCCTGCTGGATGAGCGCAGCCGCATCACCTACGTGATGCCCGGCGAGACCCGCCGCTACCCGAAGGAGAAGTACTTCTTCTTCTCGGCCTTCCCGATGGAGGGCAGGGCGCAGGGCGTGTGCGAGCGCGGCTCCTACTATGAGCTGACCGATGCGGAGCTGACCGCCAGCTACCCGCTGGGCGTCAGCAACGAGTACGCTGCCGGGTCGGACTGCATCACCATCTCCACCCGCAGCGGTGCGCTGGTGGTGGTGGAGACCATCGCAGACTGAGCGCTGCTGCCCTTGCCGGAACGTTCCGGCCCCTGCCTGCATAGGATGGGCCAGAAAACGGAAAGGCGGGGAGCATATGCAGGTAGTTGTGATCCGAAGCCCCAAGGCGCTGCGCGGCATTCTGCGCAGACTGTTCGGCATTCAAAAACAGTAAAAAAGATTCCCTCGCTGCTGGTCGGCGGGGGGATCTTGCTTCCTTTTTATTGCGTCAGGGCGTTGTAACAGGCATCGAACGCCTGCATAAAATCAGTGATCTCCTGTTCCGTGGTCAGGTGGCTCAGGCTGATGCGCCACGAGGACAGCGCGTTGCGCCGGTCATGGCTCACGGCAAACACGGCGCGGGAGGGCAGGCCGTCCGAAGAGCAGGCCGATTTAACCGAGACGCATACGCCCTGGGCATCCAGCTCCCGCTGGAACACGGTGCCCTTCACGTTCTGTACGCTCAGGTTTAAAATCTGCGGCACGGCAGTGTCCGGGCTGTTGATGCGCACCTTGGGGTATTGGGCAAGCCCGGTGCGCAGGCGGGCGTTCAGGGCGCGGATGTGCTCCACCCGGGCGGGCAGCTCGCTCACTGCCTTTTCCAGTGCCAGCGCCAGCGAACAGGCCAGCGCCACGGTGGGGGTGCCGCTGCGGTAGAGGGTGGTGCTCTCGCCGCCATGGATGAGCGGCTCCAGCGCAAGGCCGCGCCGCTTGACCAGCACACCGATGCCGTTCAGCCCGTAGAACTTGTGGGCGGTCAGGCTCATGGTGTCGATGCCCGCAAAGCTGACCGGCAGCTTGCCCACGGCCTGTGTGGCATCCACATGGAAGTGGCAGTGGGGGCAGGCCTTCAACATTTCCGCGATCTCGGCCACCGGCTGCACCACGCCCAGCTCACTGTCCACGGCAGTGACGGCCACCAGAATGGTGTCCGGGCGCAGCAGTTCTTTCAGGTGGGCAAGGTCCACCGTGCCGTCCTGCCGGATGTCCACAAGGTCGATCTCGTAGCCCTGCTCTTGCAGGGCGGTCAGGCTGCCGCTCACCGAGGAGTGCTCCAGCGGGGTGGAAATGATGTGCCTGCCATGGTGGCGCTCCAGCCGGGCGATGCTCTTGATGGCAAAGTTGTTGGCCTCGCTGGCACCGGATGTATAGATGATCTCGGCGGGCTGCACATTCAGGCTGCGGGCAATGCTCTGGGTGGCGGCATCGATGGCAGCCTTTGCGGCAGTGCCTGCTGCGTGGCGGGAATTGGCATTGCCCGGGCAATTGCGCTCCACCTCGCAAAAGCGCTGCAAAACCGCTTCGTCTACCGGGGTATTGGCGAAATAATCCAGATAGATCATAAACTCTCCTGATAATTCTCTTATAATACAGATTGCAATGGTAGGTTATATTATAGTGCGCTTTGGACCGGATTGCAAGAGAAGCGGTGCAAACTTCCGGGCTGGAAATACAGGAGAATTAAGCAAAATAGTTGCACGGCGGCAAAAAGTCTGCTATAATCTCTTGAAGGATTGCTCGCTGCGGCCTTTTGCGGGGCTTTTGGCGGCGGTTTGGAAAGAGCCTGAATGAAAGGGGGAGCGCACCATGCTGCACAAGAATCATCGACTGCGCTGTATTGCACTTCTCATTTCCGGGCGGAATCATTGTTCCCAAATTTCAAGGGCATTGCCGTTTTGCTGACGGCGGTGCCTCTTTTTTTGGGGCTGCGAGTTCTGTAGGAGGCAGAAAAACTTCATGAGCGAAAAGATCGATTACTCCAAAGGCATTTACGACGCGCGCCAGCTGGGCGCAGGCCGCATGTTCATTCTGGGCGTGCAGCACATGTTTGCCATGTTCGGCGCAACGGTGCTGGTGCCGCTGCTCACCGGCCTGAGCGTTTCCACCACCCTGCTGTGCGCAGGTCTGGGCACCCTGCTGTTCCACCTCATTACCAAAAAGAAGGTGCCTGCATTCCTCGGCTCCTCCTTTGCGTATCTGGGCGGCTTCTCCATCGTGGCCCCCATGCTGGCAGATGCAGACGGCAACCTGACCGTTGCCAACACCAAGATGCTGCCCTACGCCTGCGCCGCCGTCGCATTTTCCGGTCTGGTGTATCTGGTGGCCAGCCTGCTGATCTCCACCTTCGGCATCCGCCGCATCATGCGGTTCTTCCCGCCGGTGGTCACTGGCCCCATTATCATTTCTATCGGCCTGATCCTGGCCCCCTCTGCTATCAAAAACTGCCAGTCCAACTGGATCCTGGCCTTTGTGGCACTGGGTGTCGTGATCGTGTGCAACATCTGGGGCAAGGGCATGGTCAAGATCCTGCCCATCCTCATCGGTGTGCTGGTGTCCTATGCAGTGGCACTGGTGACCGGTGCAGTGGACTTCCAGCGCATTTCTGAGGCTGCATGGGTGGGCATCCCTCTGCACAAGGAGGCCATGGGCCTGTTTGCCATCGACGGCAGCCCGGAGTTCATCAGCGCACTGTTCACCATCATCCCCATTGCACTGGCAACCATGATGGAGCATGTGGGCGATATCGCCGCCATCAGCGCAACCGTGGGCCACAACTATATCAACGACCCCGGCCTGAACCGCACCCTGCTGGGCGACGGTCTGGCCACCACCATGGCCGGCCTGCTGGGCGGCCCGGCCAACACCACCTACGGCGAGAACACCGGCGTGCTGGCGCTGACCCGCGTCTACAACCCGGCGGTTGTCCGCATGGCAGCAGTGCTGGCAGTCGTATTCTCCTTCTGCCCGAAGTTCGCGGAGCTGATTCACTGCATGCCCGCGGCGACCATCGGCGGCGTGTCGCTGATTCTCTACGGCATGATTTCCGCGGTCGGCGTGCGCAATGTGGTTGAAAATCAGGTGGACTTCGCGAAGAGCCGCAACGTCATCATCGCGGCGGTGATTATGTCCCTTGCGCTGGGCATCAACTTCTCCAACGAGGGCGCGATTGTGTTCACCGTTGGTCAGGTGACCATCAGCCTGTCTGGTCTGGCGGTGGCGTCTCTGGTCGGCATCCTGCTGAACGCGGTGCTGCCGGGCAACGACTACGTCTTCGGCAAGAGCGAACAGGGCGATCAGGCGGTCAACTTCAAGGTGTAATGATACTACTTTCTGCATTCGCCTGCGCCATCTGCTTGCGCCTTTTCCCCGCTGACGTCCGCTCGTTCCATTTAGCGTAGCGCTGCTACGCTGCATTTCACTCGCGTTAGTCAGCGTGAAAAATTCGCGGCGCATCTCGTCACATTCTCATTTGAAAATAGTATTATAATAGTAGTAATTCCTCAAGAGCGGCATCTGTGCAAAGCAGGTGTCGCTTTTCCGCATTTTCGGGGAAAATATTTTCTTTTTCCTCTTGACAATGGGCATGAAGAGGAGTATTATCACATATGAACGAATGCTCACATGTTTGTTCTCTGGACAATGCCGTCCGGCGAACAGCGTGATTCGGAATAAATAGCGGAAAGGTCGCCGGAAACCATGAAGAAAACGTGGAAAATCGACATTGACTGCCCGAACTGCGCGGCAAAGGTGGAACGCGCACTGCAAAAGCTGCCCGGTGTGGTGAGTGCGTCGGTGAATTATGTGCAGAAGAAAATCACACTGGAAGCGGCGGACGACCGCTTCGAGGAGGTTCGCAAGGCGGCATACGCGAAGATGAAGGAAATCGAACCCGACGCGGAGATCTTCTTCGACGAAGCGACCGCAAAGCCGCAGGGGAACATCAAGCAGTCGTGGGAGCTGGACATTGACTGCCCGAACTGCGCGGCAAAGGTGGAGCGTGCGTTGCAAAAGCTGCCGGGCGTGGTGAGCGTGTCGGTGAATTATGTGCAGAAGAAAATCACGCTGGAAGCGCCCGCTGACCGCTTCGAGGAAGTGCGCAAGGCGGCGTACGCGAAGATGAAGGAAATCGAACCCGACGCGGAGATTTTCTTCGACGAAGCGGAAAAGCCGTCCGGCGAGTCTTGCCCGTGCGGCGGGCATCATCACGAGGACGATGATGACGACGAGCATGAGCATCACCATCATCACGACAGCGAATGCAGCTGCGGTCACGAGCATCATCATCATGATGATAATGACCATGAAGAGCACGAGCATCACGAGCACTCGCATGAACATGGTCACGAACACGGCGGCGCGAACAAGGGCAAGAAGCTGATGATTCGCGTTGCGACTGCGGTCGCGCTGCTGGCGCTGGGGCTGGTCAGCAAGACGAATCTGGGCGAAACGCACTGGGCGACGATTGTCGTGTTCATCGCGGCGTATCTGGTCGCGGGCTACGACGTGCTGTGGCGCGCCATCTGCAACATCCGCCATGGCGAAGTGTTCGACGAGAACTTCCTGATGACGGTTGCGTCCGTCGGCGCAATGTGCGTTGCGGAATATGCGGAAGGCGTCGCGGTCATGGTACTGTACCAGATTGGCGAATACTTCCAAGATAAGGCGGTTGACAAGAGCCGCGAATCCATCACGAAGCTGATGGACATTCGCCCAGACTATGCGAATCTGGTGGACGGCAACGACAGCCGCCGCGTCAGCCCCGAACAGGTACGCGTGGGCGACATCATCCTCGTCAAGCCCGGCGAGAAGATTCCGCTGGACGGCGTGGTCATTGAAGGCAATTCGAGCCTGAATACCACGGCGCTGACCGGTGAATCGCTCCCGCGCGACGTGAAGGAGGGCGACCAAGTCCTCAGCGGCTGCGTCAACCTGTCCGGCGTGATGAAAGTCAAGGTCACGGTCGGCTACGGCGAATCCACCGTCGCGAAGATTCTGGCGCTTGTCGAATCCTCCGGCGACGCGAAGGCAAAGACGGAACGCTTCATCACCAAGTTCAGCCGGATTTACACGCCCGCCGTGTGCTTCTTCGCGCTGGCGCTGGCAATTATTCCGAGCCTGTTTGACGGCAACTGGACGAACTGGATTTACACTGCCCTGACCTTCCTTGTTATCTCCTGCCCGTGCGCGCTGGTTATCTCCGTGCCGCTGACGTTCTTCTCCGGCATCGGCGGCGCGTCGAAGAAGGGCATCCTCATCAAGGGCGCGACGTATCTGGAAACCCTCGCGGGGCTGGATACGGTCGTGTTCGACAAGACAGGTACGCTGACGAAGGGCACGTTCTCCGTTACGGCCGCGCATCCGGCAAAAGGCGTCACGAAGGACGAACTGCTCGACGCTGCGGCTCATGCCGAGGCGTTCAGCGATCACCCGATTGCGATTTCAATTAAGGAAGCGCTGGGCCGTGCGGTGGACATGAACCGCGTCAGCGATGCCTCTGAAGCGGCGGGCCACGGCGTACAGGCGAAGGTGGACGGTCAGCAGGTGTACGCGGGCAACGCGCGCCTGATGGAGTCCATCGGCGTGAAGGCGGCTGAGCCGGCGGAAATCGGCACGGTGGTGCATGTCGCGCGCGGTGGGCAGTACCTCGGCGCGCTCGTCATCAGCGACGTCATCAAGGAAAACAGCGCATCCGCGATGGAAGCCTTGAAGTCCGCGGGCGTGAAGCGGCTGGTCATGCTGACCGGCGACCGCCAGGAAGTCGCGGCGGACATCGCCAAGAAGGTCGGCCTGACCGACTACCGCGCGGAACTGCTGCCGGAGGACAAAGTAAGCGCGCTCGAAGGCTTGTTGGGCGACGGCCACACCGTGGCGTTCACGGGCGATGGTATCAACGATGCGCCTGTGCTGCGCCGTGCGGACATCGGCATTGCGATGGGCGGCGTCGGCGCGGATGCCGCAATCGAGGCGGCGGATATTGTGCTGATGGACGACGATCCGGCGAAGATTGCGCAGGGTGTCCGCCACGCGCGCCGGACGATGCGGATTGTGCATCAAAATATCATTTTTGCTCTTGCAGTGAAACTGCTGGTGATGGTGCTGGGTATCTGCGGCTTTGCGAACATGTGGCTGGCGGTCTTTGCGGATGTCGGCGTGGCAATGCTGGCGATTCTCAATGCCATGCGCGCGATGAAAATGAAATAATAATGGAAGAAACGGCGTGTTCCGCAGCAAACGAAATGCGGGATGCGCCGCCTTTCCGCAGAAAATGTGCGAGAAACAGAGATTTTTTTCTGAAAAGCCTTGATTTTTTCAGGAAACCATGCTACAATAAATAGCGCTGGTTTTCGCACGGTTTTCTGCCGTACTCGAACCCTAAGATTGAGCGGTGTGAACCGCCGATTAACAGTATGAACCGGGAGGTGAACGAAGTTGCCGAATATTAAGTCCGCTAAGAAGCGCGTCAAGGTGAGCGAAAAGAAGAATCTGCGCAACCGTATGATCAAGAGCGCTGTCCGCACTTCTGTCAAGAAGCTGGAGGCCGCGATTGCTGCTGATCCCCAGACTGCGAATGCACAGCTGGTTGTGACCACCTCCGCGATTGATAAGGCTGCGTCGAAGGGCGTTATGCACAAGAATGCTGCCAATCGTAAGAAGGCTCGTCTGGCCAAGCAGCTCGCCAAGGCGACTGTGTAATTTCCAGATTACATAAAAAAGCTCCTTCCTCAATCGGGAAGGGGCTTTTTTGATGCGCTGGCGGTGAAAACAGGCAGTAAGATGGCGGCGGATGATGCGGACGAATAAACTAAAAGGAAACAGCGACGAAGGTTCGCTAAATGGCGAACGATGATGCCGACTGAACGTGCTTATCGTTCGGAAATCCCAAAAGAACGCAAAAAACCGCAAAAACCTTCAAAAAACCCCTTGACGGGCGGGCGAAAAAGGAGTATACTGACAAAGCTGGTTGCGCGAGCCGCCTCAAAGGCGCTTGGGAGACCGGTACGAACCTTGAAAACGATACAGAACAATAACAACGCAAACAAGACA
>ENA-OPCB01000637-OPCB01000637.1-human-gut-metagenome-genome-assembly--contig:-NODE-637-length-22667-cov-2.691403_pt1 | contig 22667 bp, 17 predicted proteins | sample MGYA00241561_ERZ501473 | MGnify/ENA primary metagenome ERZ501473 (study PRJEB25962, sample SAMEA2042519) | human gut metagenome | biome: human gut; feature: human-associated habitat; material: faeces... | reverse complement strand
TATTGCGGTAGATAGGAGTCACCTGTAAAAACATTATTTCCTATTTTATAACAAAGTGAACTCCAATCATGTCCTGGGGTTTCATAGACTTCCAGATGTTTATTTTTCGATATCTCTATTAGTTGCTTTTCCTGTAATGTCTCTACACTATCATACTGAAAAACAAATGTATTTGAATGATATTTAGACAAATTAAGTTTATCTGAATAAAGCCCCTCTTTTCCATGTAAAGATGTATAAACAATCAGTTGAGGGTACACCTCAAACAATTCATTCAATCCATAAATATGATCGTAATGTGCGTGAGTTATAAATACTGCCCCAAGAGTAAACTCCTTACATTGCAAATATCGAACAATAGACCCTATGTCTCCACAATCTACTAAAAAGCACATTCCACTTTCATCCTCAATTAAAAAAGTGTTCGATCTAAAGACAGAATTAACTATGCGAATAACTTCCATTTGCTTTATCTAAAACACCCTATCAATTATAAATGGAAGATAGAGTTCTAACTTTTTACTCAAAAGTTCTATCTTTTTCATTTTCTGAAACCTTCCCAGTTCTTATACCTGTTGGGAAGACCTTTAAAAGCATTGTAAGGATTATAATTTAAAAACTGACCCTCGTCAAGCGAATCAATGAACCCGCGAATCAAATCAGTTTGGGAACATCCTCGCAGCTCGGAAACCTTTTTTAGCTTGCAGATTTGCTCATCTGTAAGCCTGAACATCTTCTGCGGCACGTGTATCTCCTGTGTATCTCGGTGTGTATCACCCTGTGTATCAGCCCATTTCATCACCCAAATGCAAAGCGGGCAAGAATCAATCGGCTTTCGGCTCCGTCATATCGACGTGAACGTGCCCGTTTTCGTACCATGCGCCATCCGGCAGGCCGTCGGTATCGCACTTCCAGTCCCTCAGCCACTTGATGACGGTAGACCTCGACACGCCAAGCGCCTTGGATATGTCCGAATGGTTGGCATCCGGGTGCTCCCGGGCATAGGAGCGAATCAGCTCGCACTTCTCGCCGCTTCCCTTTGGCCGACCCTGCAACGCATGACCAGCGTCCTCGCTCAGGATTTCAAGGTTCGAACGAGCCATCCTAAGGTGCAGCGACTGCTTCCTGTAGTTCCGTTTGTTCGGCGGGATGACGATGGCGGATATCGTTTCCAAGTCCTTGCGCGGAAACTTCTTGTATCGCAGGTCGAGGCATTCGAGCGCGTTCTCGACCTCGTGGTCGTTGCCGAACGGGTGCTCGGAGTCGACCGAGTTCAGGAACGGCACGAGGGACTCCATGTCGGCCTTGACGCGCTCGCGATCGGTGATGCCGCACTTCACGGCGTATATCGCCAGAGCCATCAGGCAGAAGTACCTGTGCTTGTATGATGCGCCCTCACGTATCTTCCGAAGCCACCAGTTGTAAAGGTCTTCCTTGGCATCCCACGAGCCGACTGCGCGACCGCCGTTGACGATGACCTTCTCATACCACTCGGGGAACTTCTCCTTGGCCTGTTCGAGCGTGTACCTCGTATCCCTCCACTTCTTGGACAGGTCGACTTGCTGGTCTGACGGGAGGAACCCATTCAGCTCTTCGAGCGAGAAGGGGTGCGTGTTGACCCTGAACGCCCTCACCGTGCCGCCGTCCTTGGTCTTGCCGCCGATGATGCGGAACCCTTGGTTGATGCCCTGATGCTGCGGGTGCTCCCACTCCCTCGACGTGTACTTGTTCCACATCTGGTCGGTCAGGCGGTACTTCATGTCCTTCAGCAGGCTCTTGGTGTTCGGGTAGAGGTCGGCTGGTTCCTCGAGGACGTAGTACAGGTGGACGTTGTGGCCGCTCAGGATGATGTAGTTCGGCTCGGGATAGTAGGGGTAATCGCTGCGGCAGTTGTAAAAGAAGTTCCGCAGGGTAACGTCATCCTGACCGTCGAGGTCGAAAATCAGGGCGCACATCTTGCTCTGCGCATCGGCGGTGTTCGCCCTGCCCCAGTAGGTAAGCCCGTTCGTTATCGCCCAGTTCGCATCGCTGAACTCGGCAAGAGTGTCCTCGAACGTGTCCTCGAACAGGATTCGGCGGCGAACCCTGTCCCCTTTGAGCTTCCCGTCCTCGTCGTAATGACCGCCGAACGAGCCGACGATGATGGGGTTCGCCTTGTGTTCACCGCTCGGCTCCCCCTCGGTCTGGATGAACCCGTACCCGAGCTGAAAGATATCGGAGTAGACATCCATGGCCGAAACCTCGGAAGCCCCGTATTCAAGAAGAACGGACTCAAGAGACAACCCACTCACCAACCCATCCCAGAAGCCCTCATAGGCACGTTATATTATCAATAGAATTATTGTACACCTAGAGCCGAAAAACCCCCTGAAATACGGTGTATTTCTCCGCGTATATCTTTTGTCTGGCATCTGTATATCTCGTCGGACGTTTTCGCAGTTAAAAGCGTCTGGCAAATGTCTGGCACCTGAAATACGGGCGTATTTCTCCCGATAGAAAGATATGATATGATTTCATATCATATCGAGAGGAGAGCGGGTATGAGCCAGATAGGGGTTCACCCCAGAATCAGCGAGCGGCACCCCGAGGTGAGCGATGCGGACGTGATGGCCGCGATGCGGTCGATGATTCGCTACAAGCAGCGCGAATCGGGCGAGTGGATTGCCGTCGGCACGGACTCCCGAAGCAGGCTGGTCGAGCTTGTCTACATCTACGATGCCGACGATGACTACTTCTTCGTCTACCACGGGATGACCCCGCCGAGCGGCAAGACGCTCAGGGAACTCGGCTTGGAGAGGTGATTTGGATGAACGTGAACGATTTCATGGCGAAGCACGGCATCACCGATGCCGACCTCGACCGCATGGCATCCCCCTACGAGGACGGCAGCTTCGAGCCGGAACCCGATGGCAAGGTGTTCAGCGGCTCGCACCTCGACGCGGTGGGCCCCCGCCGCGTGACGGTGGTCTACGACGCGAAGGACACCCAGAAAGTGGCCATGATAGCCCGCAGCAAGGGCGTGAAGCCGTCTTCGGTCTACAGGGACGCGCTCGACTACTATCTGGCCGCACAGGCCTAAACGATGAACGCAGGAGGATGGAAAATGACAGAAGACGAGGAAGTCATGAAGATTGCCGAGGAGTTCGACGGCCTCGCCTGTCACGAGCAGGTAAGGCTAGTCCTGAACATGCTGACCGACGCGACGAGGGAGGACGACATGGACAAGGTTCGCGCCGCCCTCATACCGCTAACGCTAATCGCCAACAGGGTCAAAGTCCTTGAAGGCAAGGAGTAGTCGGGTCAATGCAGCAGGCGGTGACTACGGGGCGGCGTGTTCTGCGTAGCAGATCTAAGCCGACTCGTTCACCGGCTGCGGAATTGACGCGCCGGCCGAAACAGAAGACCAGACTTGATTGAGGGCCGATGGGCGAACCCGCCCATCGGCCCTTTCCTTGCCCTCGTCAGTCGTTTTCGGCATTGTCGAAATCCTCGATTTTAAGATGGACGTTGTTCCGGTCGGCTTCCCTGCGGAGCGCCGCGAGCGCTTCCATGATTCCAGAGAACACCGCAACCTCCTTCCCCAAAACCGTCCTGGCTTCATCAGGGTCAAGCGCGCCAGCTCCATAGGTGTTCAAGAACTTCATGAACTGGTTCAAGTTCGTCCCCTGCTTCGCGAGTTCGTGCGCGGCCTTTTTCAAAGGCTCGGTGTCGATGACCCTGATTGTCGCATCGTCTGAATTTGCAAGGAGCGTGCGGGCGTACTCGGAAACCGTCATGCCGTTTTTGGCGGCTTTTCGTTTGAGGGTCTCCTTCTCCCGCTCGGTCATCCGCACCTCAACGCGTGCTTCTTTTCTCCGCATGTCGATTTCGGCACCTCTCGTTTCTCCAAACCGCCCGTTTGCAAATGCGGTGGCGCTATTTGCAAACGGCACAAAATCAGTCGGCAGGATTGCCGACTATCGAAAACCGGCAATCCTAAATTGCCGGTTTTTCAAAGCGCAAGCGCTCTCCCGTCAAGGCCACTAAGGCCGCTCGGGAGCAAGATGGAAGTGAGGATAAAGTCCACAACAGTGGAGTTTGTCCGTACACTTCCCAAATCTTGCAACTCGAAGAGCGGCCTTGGCCGGTGAGCGCTTGCGCGAGAGTCTTCTTTCTGCGGTGCCGCCGCCGCAGAAAGAAGACGGACAGCCCGACTAGGCGAACGCGCAGTAGACGTACCCGCACTTTCGGTCATACTCCCAATCGCCCGGAAGCTCGTTGCCGTTTGAATCGACCTCGACCCACCAGCCGTCCTCCGGGTCTCCCATGACGCGCCAGCGGCGCTTGCCGAGCTGCGATACAAGTTCATCGCCGTCAGGCTCGACGAGCGCGGAGTCGCCCACGTCGCCGACGCGCTCGACCGACAGAACCCACGCCTTGCCCTCGACGCTCGCGATTCGGTTGAAGAACTCCGAAAGTTCAAAGTCAGCCACCTCGGTGCGCTCGCATTCACCCGACCTGCGCAGCACGGATACGTTCCACTTCATGGCTAGCCCCTCCAAGCCCTCTTGAGCCTTTGCCATCGGCTCAGCTTCTGCTCCGTGGATTCGAGCGCGAGCGCCTGCGCGGCCTCGACGAGCTCTTCGTCGTTGCGGCCGGCGATGACGAGCACCTTGGCCCAGTCGGAATGGGGTGCGTCCACGATGCGCACTTCCGGCCCGGTGATTTCCGCCGTGCCCCGCAGGAATTCGGGGAGGGTTTCGGGCGTCGCGAAGACGACGAAGTGCCCTTCGGCGGGCGCTTCGCCGTAGTGCACCGGCAGGGATAGATCGCGCCAGTCGGCCGTTTTGCCCGCCCACGAGGCGAGGACGGCGGCCGCCTGCAGCGCCTTGTCCGAGGGGCGCGCGGGAAAGAGCACGGGAAGCGTGATGCGGCTTCTCGCGCCAGGATCGAGGAAGGGCGAAGGAAGGAGCTGCAGCTCGTTGGCGACGCGGATCTTCTGCTTGGAGAGCGTCAGCGTGCTTTCCCGATCGATTTCAAGCCAGAGCGACGCGTCGGCGGGTGACTCGCAGTTGTGTTCGTAGGAGCCCACGAACTCGAATTCGAGCTCGTTCAGGTCCTTGAGGCGCTTGGGGTTGAGTTCAACGGTCGTCACCACGGTACGGCCGATCTCCTCGGTCGTGATCGGGAGGCTTCGTTCGAGTTCGCCGTTGAGCCGGAGATTGAGCTGTGACTTCACGGGCAACAGAACGGGCGAAGGCGTCCACTTGAAGGTGACGGAAGCCTTCGTCGCGAGTTCGTCGCGGGCGATGACGAAGGGAAGGCGCCACTTGGCGTTGAGTCCCGTCATGCGGATCGGCGTGTTCTCGGGCAGGGACTTGAGCGCGGCGAAGCGTTCCGTTTCGATGCGGGTTTCAAGTGCTCCGGCGTCGGCCTGCACGTCGAGAAGCGCTTCGGCGAGCGGCCGAAGCGTTTCCTGAGCGGCCGCAAACGAGGGGTTCAGGGCGAAACTCAGGCCCAGGAGGCTGAGGGCGAAGAGATGTCGGGTCATTGTTTTCAACACAATCAAAGTTTTTCGGTCGTTTTCGGAGCGGGCCTTCAAGGCTGCGCTCGGGTCAGAATTCGCGTCGTCGGGGACGTCTCGGGACAAAGTCCGAAAGCCAGCGAAGGAAACGCTGTACGTCCACCAATCCGATGGCGGCCCAGGAGGGCGCGAGGCTGATGATCGATCGGACGCCGAGTCCAGCAAAGCCGAGGATCGTACGCAGGGCTTGACCGATTCCCACGCCCGGCTTGTGCAGGGCGTCGTCCCAGAGGTGATCGCGGCAGAAGGTCGCTGCGATGTATCGCTTTTCTTCGGCAAGGCTTCGGAAGGTAAGTTCGATGCCGACGCCGCGTGCGTTGGCGCGGCGGATGATCCCGCGGAATTCGTGCGTAACGCCGTCGTCCTCAAGGACGAGCGAAACGGTTTCGGAGGCGCGCAGGCGCCCCGCCGCTTCACCGGGCATCTCGAGATTCACGCCAGTTTGCGAGAAGTCCCGAAGCGTCGCGTGCCAGACGGTGCCGTCGTCGCGGCGAAGCGAGGCGCGGCGGCGCGTCGTCACGCGGTGAAAACGACGCTCCTGCACGGTCTCGACGGCGACCGCCACGGCCGCGGAAAGAATCACCATGTTGTAGAGGAGCCAGACGACGTTGACGAGAATCGTCGCGCCGTCGAGACCGCCTGACGTGAACGCGCGCCCGAAGAGCCACAAAAGCCCCGCGGCGTTGAGGGCGAGGAGCACGAGGTAGGGCCGCGCGATGTGCCAGTCGAGGTGGTCCGAGTCGACCTTTGCGCCCTTCGTCGTCACGTTGAATTTTCCGACGTGCGGCGCAAAGAGCGCCACGGTCGTCGGAACCGCGATGTACCAGGAGAGCACCGTGTCGTAGATTTCGCCCATCAACGGAAAGCGAAGGCCCCGCTGCGCAAACTCGTTCGAGAGGTTGAGGTGCACGAGGTGCGGCACGACGAAGGCGAGGATCGCCAGTCCCGGCGCCTGAATGACGTTCGTGTCGAAAAAGATGAAGGGAAGCGGCGCGATGAGGAAGATGATCCTCGGAATGCCGAGCAGGAAGTAAAACATCCCGCTGAAGAAGCACAGACGCTGTCCGAGCGTAAGCCCCCGCCCGAAGAGCGGATTGTCAATCCGGAAGATCTGAATCATCCCGCGCGCCCAGCGGATGCGCTGCCCGATGTGCGAGGCGAGCGTCTCGGTCGAAAGGCCCGCGGCGAGCGGCGTCGAAAGGAAGGCCGAGCGCCAGCCGCGCCGATAGAGCCGAAGCGACGTGTGGGCGTCCTCCGTGACGGTTTCGGTGGCGATTCCGCCGATTTCGTCGAGCGCCTTGCGCCGTATGACCGTGCAGGAGCCGCAAAAGAGCGTTGCGTTCCAGGTGTCGTTGCCGCGCTGAATGAAGACGTGAAAGAGGGCGTCCTCCTGCGGGACCGCGTCCGTGAGGCGGAGGTTTCGCTGATAGGGCGCGGGCGAGTAGAAGTGGTGCGGCGTCTGCACGAGCGCGATCTTCTTGTCCTTCACAAGCCAGCCGACGGTGGACGTCAGAAAGTCGCAGGAAGGCACGTGGTCGCAGTCGAAGATCACGATGAATTCGCCGTTCGTGATCCCGAGGGCGTGATTGATGTTCCCCGCCTTGGCGTGGTTGTGCTCTTCGCGCTTGATGTAGCGAACGCCCACGGATTCGGCGAATTCGCGGAAGGCGTCGCGGCTTCCGTCGTCGAGCAGGTGAACCTTAAGCTTTTCCGCGGGCCAGTCGAGATTGAGCGCCGCAAAGACGGTGGGCTTGATGACTTCGAGCGACTCGTTGTAGGTCGGGATGAAGATGTCGACCGTGGGCCAGACCGAGCGGTCGGCGGGGAGCGGATAGGGCTTGCGGTTCAGGACCCAGCAGACCTGGAAGTACCCGAGAACCGTCACGACGAAGGCGTAGAATTCGGCCGCGAGCAGAAGGACCGAGAAGAAGAGTTCGGCGGGAGAGGAGGGCTGCAGCGTCGCCGTGCAGCGCCACCAGAGGTAGCGCCCCGACACCACGACCGAAATCACGAAGAGCACCATCAGCGTCACGCGGGCGCGGATGTGCGTGAAGCTCCACGCGGAAATCAGCATGATCGAGAGAAAGATCACCTGACCGCTGAAGTCGAAGGGCTGGGTGATGCAGAGAACCGCGAGACCGATCGCGAGCACGGCGGCGGTGCCGACGAGAATCGACTGCAGGCGCTTCTTCGGTTCCGATACCGGGTCCGGACGGTGTTCGCCCCCGTCTTCGCTCAAAGAACCGATCCCCGAGAGCCAGCGGCTCCCGACGGCGCCGATTTTCTCGCCCAGCGCCCCCACGGCCGACGTCACGCCCGTGACGAGGCGGGCGAGGGGATTCTCGCGTCGGAAGCGCTGCCAGTCGAAGGCGTAGATGACGAAGAGAAACACCGACTGCAGCGCGACGCGGACGATGTCGGCCACCGTCGGTCGGTCGAAGTTGACGTGGGGGTAAAGATTTCTGCGGTTTTCCCGGACGTTTCGCCAGTAGCCGCTCTCGAGCGGCACGAAGAGCCAGGCCAAAAGTAGTCCGAGGCTGTTGAGGAGCAGCGAAACCGTCCCCGTACCGGCATCCGCCCACTCGGCGATGCTGCGCGTGAAGTGTTTTCGGATCGAATGGATCGAAGAGGAGAACATGTGGGGGTCGTGTCGAAGTCGCCGGAATCGGGGCGGTGAAAATAAAAACAGACCGAAGGTCCGGAAGACGCCGGCCCCAGTCTGTCTTTTCAGGTCAAGGGATTATACGGCTATCCTTTCGGAGGAGGGCGAATTGCTTAGGGGAAAGCAATGTTTCGATACGGTTTTATAACGTTTTTGTGACGTCGGCCGCGCGAATCGGGGCATGCAACTCTCTCGGGACGCCGCGACGGGTTCGCGGGCATGCCTCCGATGATCGGGAAAATCCTGGGGGTGCGGCGATTTTTCGAGAAAGCTGCCGACAGGACTCGCCGGGGCTTCGGAGTCCGTTCCAAAGAGGCGTGATTTCCGAAAGGATTTTCCTTCTTGGATTTCGTTTGATTTCGCTCCTGGCCTTGCGGCGCGCGGATGGAAAAGGTCGGGGACGCCGCCGTCTTCCCGAAGACGGTTTCGGCAAATGTGAGAATTAAGGATTCTTTCGTAGAAGAATAAGATTTTTGTCAACGGGATTTCTCCTTATGGTGACTTCGATCAAAACTCGATAGAGTTTGCCTCGGGTTTCGCGACCGTGCGGAACCCGGACCAACCGCCGCGAAGCATCGCCGTAAATCCTGTTGGCGAAGATCCGCGGCCTCATCAACGAACCTGCATGAGGACCAAACCATGTTGACTCGTCGTTCCCTTTTCCGCACCGCGACCGTCGGTGCGCTCTCGCTTACGTCTCTTGCCGGCGTCGCCGAAGCCAAAGTGAAGAATGCCCTTCCCGCCGCCAAGGTGAGCGAAAAGCGCCGCGTGCTGATGCAGTCGAGCTCGCGCTACCACAATTCGGGCTATCTCGACTTCTGCGACGAACAGTACGAAAAGCTCTACGGCTCCGAAAAGCACGAAATTCTCTTCATCCCCTATGCCCGCGTGAGCAGCTCCTACGACGGCTATGAAAAGCAGGTCCAAGACGCCTTCAAGCGCTACGGCCACAAGATCGTCTCGATCCACCGCTTCGACAACCCCGTCGAAGCCGTCAAGAAGGCCGAAGCCATCGCCGTGGGCGGCGGCAACACCTGGGCGCTCACGACCCGCATGTACGAAGCCGGCATCATCGATCTGATCCGCGACCGCGTCAACGCCGGCATGCCCTACGTCGGCTGGTCCGCGGGCGGCAACGTCGCCTGCCCGACGCTTCGCACGACGAACGACATGCCGATCGCCGAGCCGCCCTCCTTCAACACCTTCGGCTTCTGCCCCTTCCAGACGAATCCGCACTTCATCTCGGGCGGCACGGCGGGTCTCAACAACGAAACGCGTGAAGATCGCCTCGAAGAGTTCCTCGCCTACAACCGCGACGAAGAAGTGATCGGCCTTCCCGAAGGCACGGCCCTCTTCATCACCGGCGAATTCAACTGCGAAGTCCTCGGTCCGAAGGACGCCGAACCGCTCTACTGGTTCCGTCAGCCGGAAAAGAAATTCGGCAAGATGAAGCTCGAACGCATTGCGCTGGGCACGAAGTTTGACGTCCGCAACGTCGTTCCGGGCGGCAAGCTCTAATCCGCTCCGCGGCTTAGCGTAAACCGAAAAGCATTCGGCAGCCTTATGGGCTGCCGAATTGCTTATGGATTGATGATTGATGGGATTACCGAGTCCCGTTTTCTCTTCGGGGGTCGGGAACGCTCTGATCAGAAGAGGTAGGAGAGGCCGCCGGAAATTCGATAACTCGAAGTCCGGTTGTTACCGATTTCCTTGTCTACGTCGAGGTGGATGAGTCCCGACTTGCCAAGGCGACCGGAAAAGCCGAAGCCGACGTCGAACCAAGTGCCTTCATTGCGGAAGGTTTCGTCCAGCGTACCTGTGGCGTCGACGGCCTTGATGTTCTGCTTCCCAAGGAATTCGTGCAGAACGTCAGCCTTGAGCCAGAGACTCCAATCCTTCTCTTCACCCACGTCCTTGCCGAAAACCAGTCCCGCACGGGCAATGAGGCTCGAGATGGAGTCAAGTTCCACCTTGGTGCCTTGATTGGTCCTGTAGTCGGCGTCGGTGACGTAGGCGTACTGCAACTGCGCCTGAGGTTCCATGAACCAATTCTCGTCGTTGGAGAACTTCCTGCCGAATTCACCCGAGAACGAGAAGACGTCGTTCGAGTAATCACCGTTGACCCGCGTGCCGCTCGCTTTCGTTCTGATGTCAAAGTCGTTCTTCAAATGTCCCCACTTGAAGACGAAGTCGGCATAAGTACCGTCGTCTTTGATCCAGGTGTCGTAGAGCCAAAGTCCCCAGCGGTCCATCTCGCCCGTACCGTTGAGGCCGTGATAGTCGGCTTCACCGTCCATGTAGTCCAGGGCGGCCCCCACGCGGTGTTCCCCTTCGTCGACTGTTTTGCGGTAGTCGTAGCCGAGCTCGAACATCGTGAGCTTGGAACGGAAAGCTCCGGAAATGCCGGTGCGGTCATGGCGGGTGCGAATCCACAAACCGTCGTCGGCCCCGGTTTGGAAGCGGGCTTCACCGCGGCGTTGACGCAGCGTGTCCATTTGGAAGACGGCGTTGGCGTAGTTGGCGCGGCTCATGTCGAGAATGGCGTCGCCGCCCTCGGAAGTCCCTGAGTTGCGCTCGGCAGTAATCACCCAGTTACTGCCTTCGGCAAATTTCTGGTCGTCAAAATTTTGGAAAGAACTCCCTACGAGTTGGCTGTTGTAATCGGCGTTTTCCACGTCGTTGACGTCGTAATCCTTCTGCTCGACGTTGTACTCGATATTGTTGACGCCTTGGTCTACAACGGCGGCGGCCGTGAAGGTCAACCCGGAAGCATCCTTGCCAACGGTGGCAAAGCGCAGATCCTCACCCTGTTGGATTTTCTCGAGCGCAGCCTCGTCGAGCTGCTTTTCGAGAAGAACCCGAACTTCGCCCGAACCGTTCTGCGCGAACAACATGTCGCTCTTGGTGTGGTCGTCATGATTGAGATTCATGTATACCGTGAGCGGGGCGTTCTCGGCCTGGAGGTTCTTCACGAAGATGAAGTCTGAGTCAAAGTTATTGGTTCGCGAACCGGCGCTGGTGGGACTGTGCATCCGAATGGCGCTGTTCTCTGCGGAATTGACGGTCGTGATGAAGCTGTTGGCCGTGGCGTTCCAGACGGCTCCATTGCCGAAGGTAAGGTTTGTGCCGGCATTTTCCTGATTCACGGCGAGGACGCTTTTAAGGGCCTCGTCGGTCACGCCACCGGTGAGAGAACCCTTGCCGAGATCGAGGGATATCGAACCGTATTTCTTGAGGAAGCTGGATCGAGAGGTAGAAAGATTCCCAGTCACCGTGATAGCCCGTTCCGCATCATCAGAAATGATCTGAACTTCTCCAGAATCGGCGGAGGTTATGTCGCCGTCCAAGGTACTTTGCGTTCCCAAGTAGTGAAGATGGATTTGTCCGCCGTTGTCATAGCCGGAAGCCTTTTGGGCTTCCAGGTTGCCGTTAACATCAAGTACACCTTCAAGGTGAACACGAGTGTTGGTACCAGTGGCACGAACGGCGGCTTCAACTCCCGACAGCACAATCTGGGCGGCACGAATGGATACGAGAGATTCGCTCTGAAGTTTCAGATCGTCATCTTGAATAGCAGAGATCCCTATTCCTTGACTGGTGAGAGTCACAAGCCGAGCGGCTTGTTCTTCTGTATTTTCAATCCGAACTTCATGACCGTTAAGCATATCAATGCCGACCTCGGTAGCAGAAATAACGGTCGTGTCAGAGAGTAGGTAGATTCCGCCCTTTTCGAATCGTTCGTGAAACATCTCGGGTTCCGAGATCGAATAGAGCGTTGTCTGGGTTTTGATCCCTGTTTCGAAATTTTCGATTTTGATTTGAGGAGCATTCAGGGTAATGTTGCCCGTAGCGTGTCCTTCCCAAATGCCGCTCGTTGAACTTGATCCTTCTTTGGCTTGCAGATGAATCTTGCGCTGGGCTGTCAGTGAAACCGTGCTGGTGTCCGTGTCGTCGGAAAGGGGTTGACTTTCATCGACGTAGATGGCATCTCCCGTAACGTTCTGAAAGACAATGTCTTGTTCGGCATTAATTGTGACGGTTGCGTGCGATTGAGCTACCGAAAGTGCCCTCTGGAAACCGTCAACGATGAAATCGTGTGATTCAGTCGTGAAGGTTGCTTGAAAAACGGGAATTGGCGGTGTACCCCAGACAAAAGCAGGTCCGTTGATAAGTACGGCTGAGCGGCTCTTGTTCGAGGCATTTGTCAGGAGAATGTCCTTTCCCGAGGCTGTTTTCAGATTGAAGTGCCCAGCTCCGTCTTCCGTGTTGAAGACAATCGCTCCCAATTCTCCTGAAGAACTGTGCTCTTTTACAAAAGTTAATTCGAAGTTGCCGTCGAAAGCAAGGTTGGCATTGATTCCATCAGAATCGGCAGCTCGAATGACAAAACCGAATCCTTCTAACGAGGCGTTTTCATCGGTAATCTGAAGATCGACATCGTTGGTGTGCACGTCGTGGCGGAAATCGGCACCGAAAGTGAGACCTTGACCAGCAGTCTTGTGGTCTTGGGTCGCAAGCAGATCAGCCATGGTGTACGTTTCGGTGGCTGCGGTGCCGAAAGATGCCAAGGCTAGGATGAGTGCGGTAAGGAGAGGTTTGTTGCGTACCTTCAGGAAGTCAGTGGAGCACGAAGTGTTCTGAAGGTGTGTGAGGGGGGGGGGACTATCATTTTTCTTGTATTGATATATGAATTTTATTAACCAAAGAAGATAACCAAGTCAGCAAGCGAACGATCAGAGATTTTTATAGAGACTGAATGGATGCGGACGAAGATTTAGGTTCGTTCCCAATCAATGGATGTTTGTTGAATGATCGTTCGTGAATGATGTAAAGATTTTCATGCATTACGACGAAGGTAATCTCATGAAATATCATTGTATCCGTGGCGAACACACGGAATCAAATGCCTTCTTATAGAAATTTGTAAGGGTCTTCTTACGCATCAACGCGAAGTAAAATCGTTGACCTTCTCTTAACCCAGTCCCATTGCCTTGAGATTCTCCTTGACCGCCACCTCGACCTGCGTCTTTACCTCCTTGACGGTGCTGCGTTTGGCACCGAGCGAGAGAGCCGTCTCGGAAAACCCGAGAGCCGCGTCTGCCGTCTGACGAACGATCTCTTCGAGCCTTTCGACGGGCGTCGTCATGAGGTGGCTCATGCGTTCGAGCGCGTTGCGGGTGATGCGGCGTCCGTTTCCCCCGAAGGACGTGGCGTGCTCTCCGTAGGGGCCCGGCGCATAGGTGATGTCGAAGGAGGGTGACAAGGTCCAGCGTCCGTCGTCGTGGAGCAGGAAGCCGAAGTTCTTCCCGTGATCGTCTTCGTTTTTTAGGAAGTAGGAAAGAACCGCCCGTCGGAAAAGCTCCTCCATTTCCGCCTGCGACTGCGTGAGCCGGTGGGTGAGTCGCATGAGGTCGAAGTAGTCAAAGACGGGTTCCCGGAAGTTGGCGTTGAGAAGCCCGGCGGCCGAAACGTAGTGAACACGGCCTGCGGGCGTTCGGTCGAACCGTTCCATTCCGAGCCAGTAGGGTGCCTTGGGGAGGCCTCTTCCCTGAGGGGCGTCAAAGAGCTTCCATGCGGGGGTGCGGATGCCGGCCTTCTCGGCGACAGAGAGAGCTACGGCTTCGAAGAGACCTTCTTCGTGGCCTAGCGGAAAGTCAGGTGCGGTGAACTTGACGAGCCAGGCCGTCATACCTTCCTTCGGGACAAGCGAAGCCCGCGTGAAATCTCTACCGAACCAAAGCTGCGCCTTGGGGCGCGACCCTCCGGCGCTCCCGCAGGCGACGAGTTCGGCAAAGAGTTCTGTCTCTTCCGTTTCGAGAAAGGTTTGGAAGGCCGTGCCGAGCGCCGTGAGGGGAACGCTATCTTTTGCCAGCGGCGTCGATCCCTCGGGCTCGTAGGACAAAGCGCCCGTTGCGCGGTTCCCGACGAAGGCAAGACGATCGAGCGGCGTAACGGCTTCGCGTGGAACACCGGCCTTTTGGAAAGCCCGATCCATGAGCCAGAGACCGTAGCCGTCGGGAAGGCTTTCCGCGAGAAATCCGGGAAGCCCCGCGGGACAATTTCTCGGCGTGGAATACGGATCCTTGGCGTAGGGAAGCGTAAGCGGAGAGAGGGATCCGGTGGTTTCCGCGAAGGTCGAGAGGTACTCCCCGTCGTAGCAGAAGACGACGTTTCCGTCCTTCTCTTCGACACGTCCGACCGCTACGCGGCGGCCGTCTTCAAAAGTTCGAAACACCGACAAAGACTTTCCCATGACGTCTCTCCTGCGGGTACGGGTCGGTCGGGGAGGGTTCGGGGCCGGGCCGAGCGAGTCGGAGCCCCGAACCGGACAGCAGGCGGCTCGGATTCTCGGAGAGCCGTCCTGCAAAGCGCATCAATAGAGCGAGAACATCTCCTTCACCGCAGCGGGCGAATCCGTGCGGGTGAGGGCGAGCTGCAGAAGAACGCGGGCCTTCCAAGGCAAAAGAGAACCCGAGGGGATCCAGCCCGCTTCCTGCCAGCGCGCAAGACCTTCCACCGTCATGCCGCCGCCGACGCGGGAGGCGCGCACGACGATGACGCCCGCCTCCGAAGCTTCCATGAGCGCCTCTTCGGTATTGCCGTGCACCGAGCCGTTTCCGGTTCCGGCATGAATGATCCCTCTGGCGCCCGCCGCCACGGCGGCGCGAACGAGGACGCCGTCGTCGTCTGCGTGGGAGACCACGATGTCGACGCGCGGGAGTTCGTCGGGGAGGTTTTCGACCGAGAACGGCGTGCGAATCGTGTGGGCGCGCGAAGGACAACGGAAGAATTCGATGCGCGGGCCCGCGATCATGCCGATCGCGCCGAAGTCGCGCGAGAAGAAGGTCGCGACGTTCGTGGGATTCGTCTTCGTCCCTTCGCGGGCGTCGAGAATGAGGTCGTTCAGAACGATGAGGACGCCCTTCTTCTGGGCGGCCGGGGTCGAAGCGACGCGCACGGCGTTGTAGAGGTTGAGCGGACCGTCGGCGGAGAGGGCCGTCGCGGGACGCATCGCGCCCGTGAGCACCACGGGCTTCGCGGTATTGAGAACGAGCGTCAGAAAGTAGGCGGTTTCCTCGAGCGTGTCGGTGCCGTGCGTCACGACGATCCCGTCGATGTCTTCGCGCGCGGCGTAGGCTTCGATGCGTTCGGCCAAGGCGCGCCAGACGCCGTAGGTCATGGAGCTCGAATCGATGTTGGCGACCTGTTCGACTTCGAGTTCGGCAATCTTTTCAATCCCCGGGACGGCCGCGACGAGGTCGGTCACGCGGAAGTTTTCAATGCCGTAGCCCGTCATCTGGTCGGGGCTCTTCCCGGAACTCACGATGGTGCCGCCCGTGGCGAGAAGGGCGATGCGGGGTCGTTCGATCGACATGGCGAGGAATCCTCTTGCGGTAATAAATGGAAAGCCATGAGTGTAGCGCGTCGCAACGCTTTCGAGGGGGCCTGCGGTGGACGTCGGACTGTCTTTTCACGCCAAGCCGGCGCTACCGACGCGTCCTTCGAAGGCCGATGCACCCCGAAGGGCGTCGCGGAAGCCGACTTCGGGCGCAGGCGTCGTGAAACCTGTCGGACGGGGCGCAGTTCTTTCTGTTGCGCAAAGGACAACGCGGCGGATTGCTTGAAGAAGCTTTCCGCCGCAAGAGGAGTCGTGAACGGTCGCGCCCGCTCAAGGCCGCATCAGAAAGTCGAGCGCCATCGCCGCTTCGATCCGTACGCCCGCCATGAAGCAACCCTCGTCGGGCCGGAAGGCGGGGTGATGGTTCGCGTAGGGGTAGCCTTCTTCCGCGGTGCCGCCGCCGAGGATCAAGTAGACCGACGGCACTTTTTCGGCAAAGGCCGAGAAGTCTTCCGAACCCGTCATGCCGTTGCCCGTTCCGACCTTGTCCGCGGGCATCACTTCCTTGGCGACTCTCAGGGCCCGTTCGATCATGGCCGGATCCTGAATCGTCGCGGCGCAACCGCGGACGGCGCGGATGTCGACCTCCGCTCCGTGCACGGCCGCGACGCTTCGCGCGACGGCCTCGATGCGCTCGAAAAGGAAGTTGCGGTCCTCTTCGCTCTTCGTACGGAAGTTGACGCCGATTTTGGCCGTGTCGGGAATGACGTTCACGGCGTTTCCCGCCTGAAAGATCGTGGGGGAGACCACGGCGAAGCGTCCGGGCGGGAGGTTGCGAGAGACGATCGTGTGCATCGCGAGGACCATTTCGGCCCCGACCAGAATCGGATCGACCCCGGCGTGGGGCATCGAGCCGTGCGTGCCGCGGCCGCGGATCGTGACGGTGATTTCGTCGCAGGTGGTCGTGACGGCGGGCGTCGTCGTGACGCGCACGAGTCCGATCGGATCGTTCATGACGTGCAGTCCCACGCAGGCGTCGACCCCGTCGAGCACGCCCGCCTTCACCATTTCCGCCGCACCGCCCGGGGCCTGCTCTTCGGCGTGCTGGAAGAAGAACTTCACCGTTCCCGGGATTTCGTCTTTGATCGACAACAGAAGCTTCGCCGTCCCAAGGAGCATCGCCGCATGGGCGTCGTGTCCGCAGACGTGCGAGACGCCCGGCACGACGGAGCGGCAGGCGAGCCCTTCCGCCTCTTCCACGGGCAAAGCGTCGATGTCGGCGCGAAGCGCGATCGTGAGGCCGGGGCCCCTGCCCCCTTTGAGCGTCGCGACGCGGCTCGTGGGGGTGGGACTCACGACGTCGTCGTAGCCCATGGCGCGCAGTTCCCTCTCAATGTAGGCCGCGGTTTCGTACTCTTCGAAACTCAGTTCGGGGTGTTGATGGATGTGGCTGCGCCAGGCGAGAACGTCCCGGCGGAGTTCTTCGGTGAGAAGCGGATCGATGAGCGCGTTGAGTTCGGACACGGTTTTTCCTCCTTTTTGCCGTTTTGCTTGTCTTCACGACGGTAAAGCCTAGCCGAGAAGACCTTCTCATCGGTTTGGGGCGGCGCGTAAAAATGCAGGTTTCTTCCCGCAGGACAAACGCCCTCGGGCGGATGTCCTAGCGTGTCGGGAAATAGTCGACCATTGGCGGCCAAAAGAAGGCAATCGGTTGAAAAAGGTCCGCCAAAACCGACTGTTGGGTGGTTTTGCCAAAGTCGTGCTAAGGTCGCGCAAAGAACCTTCAAATCGTTGCGGCGGAGTCCAACAGGAAGGAAGAAAGCGGAGTAGAGTCAATTTCACGACAACGCGAAACGAAGGCCTTCGAAAAGATCGAAGCTTCGGAGCGTGAAAGACGAAACACTCGACAAACAGACCCCCAGGAAGGAAAACGCCATGCTGAAATTCGGACTCAAAACGAAATGCTTCGCCCTCTTTGCCGCCGCCCTTGTAGCGGGCGGCGTCTCCGCGGCCGATAAGATCCGCGTCGCGAGCGAAGGGACCTTCGCCCCTTTTGAATTCATGAATTCGAAGACGGGCCAGCTCGAAGGCTTCGAAATCGATCTTGTCAAGGCGCTCTGCGCCAAGATGGGGAAGGAACCCGAAATCACGATGTACAAGTTCGACGGCATTCTTCCGGCGGTTCTCTCGAACACCGTGGACTTCGCAGCGGCGGGCTTTGCGATCACGGAAGAACGCAAGAAGAAGGTGCTCTTTACCGAACCCTTCTACAAGTCGGGGATCACCGTGATTCTTCCGGCCAACAGCGACCTCAAGATCGAGAAGTTCGAAGACCTGAAGGGTAAGAGCATCTCGGTGCAGATGGGCTCCATCAGCCACGACAAGGCGAAGACTATTCCCGACGCCAAGATCACGACATTCGACCAGAGCCCCGATGCAATCCTCAACATGATCCAGGGCGGAAGCGACGCGGCGATCAATTCGCTCGCCTCGACCGACTACATGATCGCGACGCGTCCGGCTTTGGCCAAGCAGGTGAAGCGCCTCGACGTCGAGCAGGGAAGCTACATGGCGATGGTCGTGCCGAAGAACCGTCCCGAAACGCGCGACGCCCTCAACAAGGCGCTCGCCGAAATCATGGCGGACGGCACCTACGACAAGATCCACGAGAAGTGGTTCGGCCGTCCCGCGACCTGGAACAAGACGCCCGCGAAGTAAGGCTCGCGGTTGTGACCGGGGCGAAGGCTCTTTCGGGGCCTTCGCTCCGATTTTTTTTCGAAGACGCTCGGAAAGGGCTTTGAGAGCGAGGCGCTGTTCCGGGATGCCCGAGCGACGGTCAATCGGAGAGCTTTCGGATCACCCGGCAGGGATTCCCCACCGCAATGCAGTCGGGCGGAATCGAACGCGTCACGACGCTTCCCGCGCCGATGATGCTGTTGCGCCCGATCGTCACGCCCGGAAGCAGGATGGCGCCGCCGCCGATCCAGACGCCGTCTTCGATTTTGATGGGGTGCGCAATGGTGCGGCAGAGACCTTCGCCGTCGATCTCTTCGGCGACGAGGCGCTCGGAGAGACGCGTCGAGTGCGTTCCCGTATAGATCTGCACGTTGGGCACGATGAGGACGTTGTTCCCAATTCGCAATGAAAGTCAATCTCGAGATGAACGCCCCTGTCCACGCGGCCGATGAGCTCCCGCATCAGGCGCTCCTTTTCCTTCGTGTCTTCGTAGTCGACGGCGTTGAGCTGCCGCAGAAGCTTTCTCGCGCGGCGGATCATGCGGAGAAGGTCGGGATCCTTCCCGCCGACGAAGGGTTCGCCGGCGAGGCACTTTTCGTATTCCGTGGACATGATTCTTCCCTCTTTCGGAAGCGGCGCAGAGCAATCGACGAAGCGCCGGGCGTTTTTTCCTTACGGTCCAGCCTGCAAAAGAGGAGGTTCCGATCGTCACAAAGGGATTTCGCTTTTTCGTATGCACGTCATGTTTCCATGCGAAGGAGGGGAGACGGGTTGTTTTGCGTTTGTTCCACCGATCTGGCTCGGACGATTCGTTCCTCCGACTTTTTTTCGTTTTTTTGATACGCATCAAGTTTGTACGCGGCGAGCGTCGGGGGTTTGGAAGTGGAAAGGGTAAAATGAGTCTTGTTTTCAAAAGGCTGAGGAATTCTCCCCGGCGCAGACCTTCAAAGACCAAGGACAAATCAAAATGAACGAAACCACCAAGTACGGACTCTTTTTTGTGGGCGGCGTGATCGTGGGCGCGCTCGGCGCCGTGGCCCTCACGCGCGGCAAGCTTGACGTCAAGCCCCTCGCGACGAATCTTCTGAGTTCCGGCATGGATCTGCGCGACAAGATCATGGCGGGCGTCGAAGGCGTCAAGGAAGACCTTGCCGACGTCGTCGCCGAAGCCGAAGTGAAGGCTCAGGAAAAGAAGCTTCAGAAGGAAGCTCAGGAGGCCACCGCCGCGACTGAAACGCCGGCCGCTCCCGCCGCGGAAGAAATGAAGCCCGCCGCGGCCTAAGGGACGTTTGAGAGCCATTCTCAATGTTCGTCGGGGTGCGGCGAAGGCCGCGCCCCGACACGCTTTTTTCTCCGGCCGCGTCCGAGAGGAGGAACGGGGACGCACGTCTCCCTTTTTCTTTGCACGCAGGCCGAAATTCACTCACTAGAGGCCCTTCATGGTCTTCACTTTGGTTCACGAAGTCGGCAACCGCACCCGTTGGAAGACGGACGGAACGATGAGCCTCGCCTCGGCGAAGCTTCTCGCCGACGAACTCGAACAAACGCCGGGCGTCACCGGCCTTCGCGTCAATCCCCGCACGGGATCGGTAGTCGTGACGGTGGCGGACTGGGACGCGCGCGAGCGCGTCGCCCGTTACTTTGCGTCGCTCGAAAAGGCGCCCCTCATCACGCGCGTCGACACGGCGGCCGCCCGCAGGGCGCTCGCTCAGGCGGCGACCGCCAAAACGGAATCGGCGGCTTCTGGCGACTCCGCGGCGTCCTCCGCTCTTTCGGAGACGATCGCGACCGTCAACCGAGCGCTCTCCGACATGCCGGTCCTGCACGTCTGGCAGCGTCTTTCGAAATACTTCCTGGGCGGCGTTTCCGGACGCGGCCGCTCGGTTGCGGGCCGCGCCGGATCGGGCGCCCTGGCGGTCTCCGCCGAGAAGCCCGAGCGCGAAGAAGGGGCGCTTGACTTTGCGCCGCTCACCCGCTTTCTCTTCCTGCGCCCGCTCCTTCCCGTGGGACTCAACGCCGCGAACGCGCTTCTGGCGAGCGTTCCCTTCGTGCTCTCGGGCGTGAAGTCGCTCCTTCGCGGACGCTTCGATGTGGCGGTTCTCGACGGCGCGGCGTTGCTCGTGTCGTTCTTGCGTCGGGACTTCCGCACGGCGGGGCTTCTGATCGTGCTCCTGGGCCTGGGCGAAATGCTCGAATCCTATACGCGCAAGAAGTCGATGGCGAGCCTTGCCGACGAACTCGCCCTGCGGGTCGACAGCGTCTGGGTGCGCCGCGGAGACGGGAACGTCAAGATCGCGCTTCGCGACGTCACGAAGGAAGACGTCGTCGTGGTGCACGCGGGGAACGCCATTCCGGTGGACGGGATCGTGGTCGAGGGCGACGGGAGCGTCAATCAGGCCTCGATGACGGGCGAACCTCTCCCCGTACACCGCATGAAGGGCGGCACCGTTTTTGCGGGCACGGTCCTCGAGGACGGCGAACTCATGATCCGGCCCACGGGCGTGGGCGACGGCACGCGTCTGCAGCAGATCGTGCGCTTCATCGAGAATTCCGAAGCCGCCAAGGCCGGGATCGAAGGCAAAGCCCTCAAGTGGGCGGACCGCATCGTTCCCTATCACTTCCTCCTCGCGGGGCTCGTGTGGCTCGTGACGCGGGACTTCGCGCGCATGGCGTCGGTTCTCATGGTCGACTTCAGCTGCGCGCTTCGTCTCGCGACCCCCTTGGCGATTCTCACCGCCATGCGCACGGGCACGCAGCGCGGCGTCGTCGTGAAGGGCGGAAAGTACTTGGAAGCCCTCGCCGAAGTCGACACGGTGGTCTTCGACAAGACGGGGACGCTCACGGCGAGCGCCCCGAAACTCTCGGACGTCGTTTCCCTGGACGACCGGCACGACTCCGACGATCTCCTTCGTCTCGCCGCCTGTCTCGAAGAGCACTTCCCGCATCCCGTCGGCCGCGCCGTCGTGCACGCCGCGGAAGCGAAGGGTCTCGCCCACACGATCGAAGCGCACGACGCGAAGATCGACTACGTGGTGGCCCACGGGATCGCTTCGGCGGTCGAAGGGGAGCGCGTGCTCCTCGGTTCGCGCCACTTCGTCGAAGAGGACGAAGGGATTTCGGTGGCAGTCGCGCACGAGGCGGCGGAACGTCTAGCCCGCGAAGGAAAGTCGATTCTCTACTTGGCGGTCGGCGGACGTCTCGCGGGGCTCCTCGGGATCGAGGACCCGATCCGCGAAGAGGCGAAATCCGTCATCGCGGCACTTCACGAGCGCGGCGTCAAGGAAGTCTGGATGCTGACGGGCGACGACGAGCGCACCGCTCGGGTGGTCGCCGAAAAGCTCGGGATCGACCACTACCGCGCGGGCATTCTTCCCGCCGACAAGGCGGCGGTCGTCGCGGCTCTGAAGGAAAAGGGCGCCAAGGTCCTCATGGTGGGGGACGGCGTCAACGACAGTCCGGCGCTCTCCGCCTCGAATGTGGGCGTCACGCTTCGCGACGGCGCGGACATCGCGCAGGAAGTGGCCGACGTGGTGTTGACCGAAAACACGTTGACGGGCCTCCCCGTCGCGATGGACCTCGGCAAGGCCGCGATGGCGCGCATCCGTCAGAATTTCGTCGCGTCCGTCGGTCTGAACGGCCTCTTCCTTGCGGGCGGTCTCTCCGGGACCCTCATGCCCGCCGCCGGAGCGCTCCTTCACAACGGCACGACGATCGGCGTGTGTCTCAACGCCATGCGCAATCCCGACGCCAAGGGGATTGACGGCAAGGCTCTTCTCTCCGACATCGGGGAGAACCTTCGCCATGCGATCTCGCACGTCACCGACACGCTCGAGCGTGCGGAAGGCGCGGCCTCGACGCAGACGGGCGGTCAGGGTGGCCGGGGCGGTCACGGGCGCGGACGTCTTCCGACGCTCGCCTGACGCCGACGATCTGCAGATACAGAACGACTTAAGGAGATCCATCATGCAAGCAATCACGACCGAAAGCCTTCTCGCTTCGGTGCGCTCCTTCGTTCCGGGGCGGCTTCGCCTGCGGCACCCGGCTCTTGCCGAACTCTCGGACGACTTGGCCGACGGACTCGTTGCCTGGCTCAAGACGAAGCCGGGCATGACGGAGGTCACGCTCAACCCCCGCGTGGGAAGCCTTCTTCTTCTCTGGGATGAGTCGCAGGCCGACTGGACCTTTGAAGACTTGGCCGAAGAAGCGGCCGGGCTTTTCGCGCTCTTTGCGCCCGCGGACGAATCCGTCTGCGGGGTCGACGGCGAGTGTGCCGAGCCGACCTGCGAAGCCTGCGAAAACGCCGGGGAGGTTTCGTCTTCGGGTGAAAAGGCCGAGTCCTCGACGGAAGACGCCGGCCGTTGGCGCGC